>Ga0160425_1002883_pt1 | contig 13291 bp, 8 predicted proteins | sample BioMet8_FD_108193 | JGI IMG/M metagenome (GOLD analysis project Ga0160425, IMG submission 108193) | Microbial communities from bioreactor (seeded with sewage sludge) at Lawrence Berkeley National Lab, California, USA - Biofuel... | ecosystem: Engineered > Bioreactor > Anaerobic > Unclassified ...
CCTAAAATAATGCCACCAAAACACCAACTCTCCAAAACCCACCAATGCTTAAATACTTGTCTTATAATTTGGTGTAACTTTGTGTTTTCGTGTTTTGGTGGCAGAAATTAATCTCTGAAATGCTCAAATTATTCATTAAAAAGTACGACATTTCACCTTTTTGATTAATTATAATAAAAATCCCGATTAGGAATGTAAACGGATATTCGCGTAAAAAAATCCCGCTGAATTCAAAAGATGTTTGTTATAATCTTTTGAATTCAGCGGGATTTTAGTTTCGAAAGACCGAAGCTTTCTATATCACTTCCACTCCTTTTTCTGCCAAAAGTTGAAGGCTTAAATCACGAAGTTTATACTTCTGAATTTTACCGCTTGCGGTCATTGGAAATTCATCAACAAAGAAGATATACTTTGGAATCTTATACCTCGCTATTTTTCCACGGCAGAAATCTTTCACATCTTCTTCAAAAAGATCTGCCCCTTCCTTCTTCCTGATAAAAGCGCCGACTTCCTCTCCGTACTTATTACTTGGAACTCCAACCACTTCAACAGCCTGAACGGCGGGATTTGTATATAAAAAATTCTCAATTTCCCGTGGATAAATATTTTCACCCCCGCGGATTATCATATCCTTGATCCTTCCTGTAACACGGAAGTAGCCGTTTTCACCCATTACACCCAGATCCCCTGAATGCAGCCAGCCTTCAGCATCGATGGCTTTGGAGGTGGCTTCAGGATTTTTATAATATCCTTTCATGACATTATAACCACGGCAGCAAAGCTCACCATGCACTCCAGGAGCAACTTCCTTACCCGTTTCAGGATCGGCTACCATAACCTCCACATTGGGATAAGGCTTACCAATGGTAGTAGCCCGAATATCAGGAGCATCATGAGTTGTGGTAGCAGTCATCCCCGGAGAAGATTCGGTTAAGCCATACACGATGATGATGTCTCTCATATTCATTTTATTCATCACCTCATTCATCGTCTCGATCGGACAGGGAGCTCCGGCCATAATTCCTGTTCTTAATGATGACAAATCAAACATGCTGAACATAGGATGATGAAGTTCTGCAATAAACATAGTCGGCACTCCGTACAAGGCCGTACATCTTTCTTTCTGTACAGATGCCAGTACGATCATCGGATCGAAACTTTCAACCATTACGATGCTTGCTCCATGAGTAATAATGGCACACATGGCCAATACACATCCGAAGCAGTGGAACATTGGAACACATATACAAAGCCGGTCATCGGCCGTGTATTTCATGGCTTCCCCGGTAGCATACCCACAATTTACAATGTTATGATGGGTAAGCATTACTCCTTTGGGGAATCCTGTTGTTCCTGAAGTGTATTGCATATTGACCACATCATGGCAGGAAGTCTTCGATTTTATTTCAAGGAATTTTGTGTCATCCACCTGGCTTCCCAATTCAATCAATTCATTCGTTGTGAACATCCCCCGATGTTTTTCAGGACCGATAAACACAATATTTTTAAGAAATGGAAATTTCTCGCTTTTAAGATAACCCCGCTGACTTTCCTTCAGTTCCGGTACCAGATCATAGACCATCGAGACATAATCACTGTCACGGAAACCATTTACAAGAGCTAAAGTGGAAATATCGGAGTCTGTCAGAATATACTCTAATTCATGGGTTTTGTAATTAGTATTTACAGTCACAAGAATAGCTCCTATTTTGGCCGTAGCAAACATAAATGTGATCCAGTCGGGGACGTTGGTGGCAAAAATACCAAGTTTATCTCCGGGATTCATTCCGAGATGCACCAAAGCCTTGGCAAGATTGTCAACGCGTTCGTTGAATTGGGCGTATGTAAAGCGCAGATTCCGGTCAGAATAAATCATGAAATCCTTGTCAGGAGTTTCAGTCGCCCATTTTTCCAGAAACTGACCGAGCGTTTTATCTGTTAATTCCATCGAAAACATTAAATTGGTGCATAAACTACTCCGATAATTTGGGCAGGTGACTGATCAGCTGCGTGAACGTTGTGTTCGATGAGTGAATCGTAATAAATACTGTCGCCCTGACTCAGATAATAAGTATCTTTCCCGTAAGATATTTCCACGTTACCGCTGAGCACAAAGAGAAATTCTTCACCCTCATGAGAAGACAAACTAAATTCCTTGTTTGTCAATGGATGAATATCTATGAAAAAAGGCTCCATAGCCCTGTCCGACTTGGCATTTGCTAATGGGAAGAAATCCAGATTCCCGTTGACACTGCTATTCTGGCTTGAAAAGCTTGAACCCTTACTCAGATCTTTTTTCCTGGACACAACAGGCCCTACATTACTGACATCATCCAAAAAGGTTCCTAATCTGACTCCTAAAGCTCTGGCTACTTTTATCAGATGACCAAGTGACGGAATTAACTTGTCGCTTTCTAATTTGGCCATCATTTCAACAGAGAATCCGCATCGTTCAGCAAGCTCTTCTATCGAAATTTCTTTCTGAGTTCTGAGAGCTTCTATTCTTTTGCCAATGCTTTTATTTGCACTCATTTTTATTATCTTTAGATTGACATTGACGGCAAAAATAATATTTGTTTTTAGAATAATATTGTATTGGCCGCTAATCTCAAAAAAAGTTAAAAATTGCGTAAATGGCTGAGGCTATTACAAAAAGCCTATTTTTACACAAATATTTCTCCGATTTGTTACCAAAAATTTACAATTTATTATCATTTAGTAAGTTTCTAAAGATACTTCTCCTGATCCTGATTCCTTTATCCGGATTTTCAGAGCAGCATTTTACACTGAGCGGTTATCTTCGGGATTCCAAATCGGGGGAAGCTCTCATCGGTGCCAGTATTTATCTGAAAGACAGCAATAATGGTACGTTTACAAACGAATACGGTTTTTTCTCGCTTTCGCTGCCTAAAGGAACTTATCACCTGATCATTTCTTATATCGGGTACCAACCGAGAGAAGAAAACCTGGTTCTTGAAAAGGATATTCAGCAGAATTTTTCTTTGACTCCCCGGAATATAGAACTCGAAGAAATTACAGTTAAAAGCGGATCAGAAAACAGTGCCCGGGAAAGGGAACTTGGTTCTTTACATCTGAATGTAAAAGAATTGAACCAGATTCCCGTGCTGTTCGGGGAACAGGATATTTTAAAGTCAATTCAACTCTTACCCGGGATAGTGCCTGCAAGTGAGGGAAATTCTTCATTTCATGTCAGGGGTGGGAATACCGATCAGAATTTGATTCTTCTTGATGATGCGCCAGTCTTTAATCCATCCCACCTGTTAGGATTCTTCTCTGTATTTAATTCCGACGCCATCCGCGACCTCAAGCTTTACAAGGGAGATGTTCCTGCACGGTACGGAGGTCGGGCCTCCTCAGTAATGGATATACGGATGAATGAAGGGAATCTTAAAGAATACCACGTCTCGGGAGGATTGGGACTGATTTCTTCGAGGCTGATGATAGAAGGGCCCATTGCAGAAGATAAGGCCTCTTTTATGATTTCAGGGCGAAGGACTTATGCGGATCTTTTTCTTCCTCTTTCGAGTGATGAAAACATAAAAAATAACAAGCTGTATTTTTATGATCTGAATTTCAAATCGAATGTGATCCTCAATAGAAATAACCATCTTTTCCTTTCCGGTTATCTTGGACGGGATGTCTTAAAATCCAATGATTTTGGGTTCAACTGGGGCAATCGAACAGGATCTATCCGATGGAATCATCAATTCAGCCCTTCTTTGTTTTCCAACACCACTTTTGTTACAAACGATTACGACTACCGGACAGAAGGAGACATTGGCGGCGAATTCACATTGAAAGCAGGGATCAAAGACATTTCATTGAAACAGGATTATACACTATCCCTGTTCAATGATTTCAAGCTTCTATTCGGTTTTAATTCCATATTTCATCATTTCACCCCCGGTGAAGTAACTTCTTCTACCCTGAACAATTTTAAAGTTCCCGATAAACAGGCTCTTGAAAATGCTCTTTACATCTTTTCAGAAAAAAAAATATCTTCCAGGCTCAACCTTGGCATAGGACTGAGATATTCCTTATTTTCCCTGTACGGTCCCGGAGCTGAAAAATATTATGATTCAGACGGAATGCTGGTTAAAAACGATTCTTTCCCTTCTAACCGCTTATACAGGAATTATTCAGGTCTGGAACCAAGGATTAATCTGACCTGGATGCTTTCAGAACAATCTTCAGTTAAAGTGGGATTTAACCGCATGAGCCAATATATCCATCTACTATCAAATTATACCTCGGGAACTCCTGTTGATTATTGGCTTCCTTGTTCCAATAACATTAAACCACAGAATGTCAATCAATATTCTGCTGGATATTTCAGGGAATTAAAACAAAAAGGGCTGGAGTTCTCTTTGGAAGCCTATTACAAAGAGATGTCCAACCAGATTGATTACAAGAATAATGCCAATGTATTTTTAAATGAGGATTCGGAATCCGAGCTGCTTTTTGGCAAGGGCAGAGCCTACGGAATAGAATTTTTAGCGCGCAAAACAGCCGGGGCATTTACCGGATGGGTTTCCTATACCTTGTCCAGGAGCGAGAAAAAGTTTGAGGGAGTTAACAATTTCAACTGGTATCCCGCTCGTCAGGACCGGACGCACGATATTTCTGTAATTGTCAATTATCAGGTAAACCGCAAATTGTCTTTTTCCACGGCCTGGGTTTATTATACAGGAAATGCAATTACCGTCCCAAATGGCAAATATTACATAGACAACAATATCATCAGTTGTTACGATCAACGCAACAATGCCAGGATGCCTGCTTATCACCGGCTTGACCTCGGAGCCAATCTTGTTCTGAGGAAAAGCGAGCGTTTCACCTCCGAACTGACCTTTGGCCTCTACAATGCCTATGCCCGGAAGAATGCCTACCTCATCAATTTCCGGACCAATGAAGATAATCCAAATGTAACGGAAGCAGTGAAGCTTTATCTGTTTACGGCCATTCCCTCCATCACCTGGAATTTTAAATTCTAAGGTTCGAAGCCAGCCTCGAATGCCGTTATTTAATAAAAAGCTTTGTTCTAAATGATTCATTTGCCCGAAACTTTCCCAAGTGACTTTGAAATCTTTGATGTTAATTCTTAGGAACAAGATATATTTTATGAAATATTATGATTATCTTTCGAAATCTTTTTAATCTAAACTATTCAAAATGAAATTCATTCTTTCTTTTCTGTTGTGCCTTACCGCAATTACTCTGTCCGCGCAGGACGTACCCTTAAACCCAAAAGTGGTTTACGGTAAACTGGAAAACGGACTGACATATTACATTCAGAAAAATTCGCTGCCCAAAGATCGTGCGATGTTTTACCTGATGGTAAATGCGGGGGCTATTGATGAGGAAGATAATCAAAACGGACTGGCTCACTTTTGTGAGCACATGGGTTTTAACGGCACCAAAAATCTCCCGGATAAAAAACTGCTGAATTACATGGAGAAAAACGGGGTGTCTTTCGGCAGAGGGCTGAATGCTTTTACAACGACAAGTTTCACCTGTTACAATCTCAATGATGTTCCCACAACAAGGGAATCACTGATCGACTCATCGCTGATCATCCTTCACGAATGGGCAGCAAATGTCGCTTTTACCACAGATGAGATCAATAAAGAGCGCGGAGTCATTCACGAGGAGTGGCGTACATACGGCGGAGCCAGCCGCAGAATGAGCGATATCACCAGCAAGGCACTGTACAACAATTCAAAATACGCCTTCCGCAATGTCATCGGCACATTGGATGTGATCGATCATTTTGACCCCGAACTTGTGAGGCAGTTTTATAAAGATTTTTATCGTCCTGATCTGCAGGCAGTCATTGTAGTGGGCGACATCGATGAAGCAGTAATTAAATCTAAAATTGAAAAGCTGTTCGGCGCTGATCCTAAAAGGGTAAATCCAAAAGTAACTCCCAATATTATTGTCCCTGACAACAAAGAGCTGATGATCGGATCCGCAACCGATAAGGAGGCACAGAATATCGAAATAAGCCTCTATTTCAAGTATCCTGATCCCGTTAAAAAAGATCTTGATTTTGTAAAAGAAAACATGCTCAAGTCACTCTACAATTCGATGTTTTCGGAGAGGTTCAGTGAAATACTTCAAAAAGAGAATCCACCCATGAGAAGCGCGTATTCCGGTTTCGGAGGATTTACCAAACATCAGAGCGCTTACAGGATCTCGATCGGTGCCCTGAATAATGATCCTTTGCGGTCGGTAAAAGCAGTTATGATCGAAAACGAGCGGGTAAAAAGATACGGTTTTACCACTACGGAACTACAAAGGGCTGTAAAAAGGACGCTTATCAATTACGAAAAAGCATACGCAGAGCGGGATAAAAATTTCTCATCAAGTTTTGTCTACAGTTATATTTCTCATTTTTCTGAGGAACAGCCCACTCCGGGGATCGCATACATGAACGAACTGGCGAAAAGTTACCTCCCCGCCATCACCATCGAACAGATCAATGCACTGGCGAAACAGTACATGACCGATGAAAACAGGGTAGTGATTATCCACGGACCGGAAAAGGAAGGTCTGAAACTGCCTGCTGAACAGGAGATCAGGGATATTCTTTCCGAAGTCCAGAAAATGAACATAGAGCCTTACAAGGACAAGGAGATAGCCGCCAAACTCATCTCCAAAGAACTGAAAGGATCTCCGGTTGTAAAGGAAGAAAAGGTTAAAGACTTTGATGGCACGCGGTTTATTCTTAAAAACGGAGCGAAAGTCTATTTTAAAGCAACGGATAATAAAGCAGATGAGGTAATGCTCCAGGCTTTCAGCAACGGGGGATCATCGCTTGTTGCAACCGAAGATGTTCCATCAGGAGGTTTAGCCTCTGCCGTGACGGCTTTCTGCGGTTTGGGTGATTTTTCCAGCCAGGATCTTAAGAAATATCTTGCAGGTAAAGTGGCCAATGTAAATACAGGACTTTCTGAACTGGAGGAGATGGTATCAGGAAGTTCCAATGTAGCAGATATGGAAACGATGCTTCAAATGGTTTATCTTGTTTTTACAGCTCCCCGTCACGACGATGCGGCCCTGAAGTCGATTATCGACCGTTCTAAAATGAGCCTTCAGAACCGCAAGTCTGATCCGAATTCAGCGTTGCAGGATACCCTTTCCAGAATTATGACCAATTACAGCCCCAGGGTGAGCTTACTAACCCCTGAGTACTTTGACAGGATTGATATCAACAAAGCCTATGCTATATCGGCGGACAGGTTCAGGGATGCAAGTGATTTCACCTTTATATTAATCGGTAATGTGGATGCTCAGAAAATGAAGCCCCTGATTGAGAAATACATCGGATCCATTCCGGATATCGACCGGAAAGAGAATTGGATAGATCATAAGGTTCAACCTAAAAAGGGCAAAACAACCAGGGCGATTACCGCCGAAATGAAGGAGCCCAAAGCAACTGTTTTTGTGCATTACTTTGGTGAATACCCCTGTGTGCCTGAGAATGTTGAGTACCTTAACGCAATAACCTACATACTCCGGATGCGCTTCACTGAAACGATCCGCGAAAAGCAGGGGGGCACGTATGGTGTAAGTGTAAATGGTACATTATACAGAAGGCCTGTAAACAACTATAAATTTACCATGAGTTTTACCTGCGCTCCCGATAAGGCTGATTTCCTCAAGGGACTGCTTTACGAAGAGATCAAAAATCTCAAGGAGAATGGCGTAACAGAAACTGAGCTTAATAAAACAAAGGAGAATTTTCTCAAAGAGTACTCTGAAAAACTCAAGAGCAACACGTATATCATGGACCGGGTTAAGAATTACATCAATAATGGGGTATACACCCCGCTTCCCAAATACTCAACCGATATTTACAATCACCTCGATGCTGGTAAAATAAAGAAGCTGGCCAATGAAATATTTAAGGAGGATGTGGTGGAACTGGTGATGAAACCAACGGAAGGATCGAAAGCCGCTGAAACTAAAAAAGTGAGTGAAAAACTTTTAATTCTTCTTGATGGTGAAGAGATCCCTGAAGAACAATATAAAACCTTTAGCATTAATAACTGCAAGACGATGATGAAACTGAGTCCACAGGCTTCATTGGCAAAATATGGTGAAAAAGGAAAAAACGGAGCTTTACTTATTACAACTAAACCAACTGCCGAAGATTCACCAATCAATTATACGGATGATGCAGTATTTATGAAAACGGAAGTGATGCCTGAGTTTCCGGGTGGCTCAAAAGGAATAGGAGATTGGATCGCTCAAAATGTACCCTATCCTGAAGAGTTAAAGGCAAAAAACATTCATGGGTTTGTAATAGTCAATTTTGTAGTAAACAGCAAGGGAAAAGTTGTAAAAACCAATGTATTGAAAGGCATTGATCCTGATATAGATAAGTTTGCTCTCCAGGCAGTTGACAAGATGCCCGAATGGAAACCCGGACTGAATAACGGGAAGGCAGTAAATGTTTTTTATACTGTGCCGTTACGGTTCTAATTGGCCAACAAGGTATTTAAGGAGAATTTGGTAGAACTGGTGATGAAAGTCATAGAACTAAAAAAGTATATGAAATAAATATTGCCGAGAAATGAAAAGCATTATCTTACCGGATGAAGTCGTCATGAGCAAGATTTACCTGATAAGAAATATAAAGGTCATGCTTGATAGGGATCTTGCTGAACTTTTCGAGGTTAAAGCCATTCGTCTGCGGGAGATTATAGAGCAAATCCTAAAGAGCAGGAGTTTACAGTCATTTTCTGACAGGCGATCCTTTAGTTTTGGAATACTTTTTGGGGAAATACCCTGTCCACGTTTTAGATTATTTAGTTGCATTGCAAATAGACAAGAATTAAAATGGTTTAATCTCCAACAACTTTAATGATGTTTCAACGGAAACTAATTCAACTGAACAAAACGGCAGCTGGCAACAACCGCTATGCGCAAATGAAATGTTAGGTACAAGTACAAAAAATACTATAAATGTCTATACCAAAACTCATTTACCACTATACCAACATAGAAGCATTAATTAGTGGCATATTTAATCAGAAAGCAGGTGATGTAGAAAAAGACAACGACATTTGTCTTTGGGCGACTCATTGTGAGTACTTGAATGACACCATTGATAGTTATTTAGGCGATATTCTATTACATAAAAACCAAGAAATTAAAAACATACTAAAATTGGACTTAAAGTCCCTGGTTAGCGAATTTAAGTCGAGTTATATTATTTCATTTTCTGAGAGTAGAGATTGCTTGCCAATGTGGAATATGTACGGCAAAAATGGGAAAGGAATAAAATTAGGCTTTGACTTTGAAAAAATCATGTGCAACCCAAAATATGTCGATCATTTCCACCATTGTGTATACGAAAATACTGAGAGTTACGATAAATATTGTAACATGATTATTAGAAAAACAAAAAAAATATACGAGGAGGGCCTACCTGTTGGTATGGAAGAAAATAAAGTGAGTAAAGACGCTTTCATGTATGGACTTATTCATGCTTTTGCTAGACATATAAAATCACAATCTTATGAACATGAGAAAGAATGGAGAATACAAATACCAGCATATGAAATTAATACACCAATTGAATTTAGATATTGTTCTGGTGTATTAATCCCATTCACGAGACAATTTTTACCTAAGGACTCATTAAAAGAGGTTTGGATCGGGCCAACAAACGACATGGCAAGAACTGAAAAATCGATTAGACTGTATTTAGATTCAATCGGTTTTAACAAAGTTGATATTAAGAAATCAAACATTCCATTTAGAAACTGACAAAGAATAAAACAAGCTTTATAAAGGTAACCCTTAATATCGGCCTTGGCATTTGCAAATGTGCCTCATAAAAGATTTGCATGTCTCTGATGTACCCGACTCCTTTCTCCCGAAGGGAGTAAATTTGAATAACCCCCAATGAAGTTGGGGGTACAAGCACTACGCTCGGCCCCAGCCCCGAAGGGGTTGAATGTGTTCTCCCATTTTCATAAATTGTATAAAAAAATGTCCAGCCACCATCAAATCTATTATCACATTGTCTTTGGCACAAAGCATCATAAGGCAACAATTCCGGATGAGCATTGCGAAGAACTATATAAATACATTTGGGGCATCATAAAAAATAAAAGATGCAAATTGTACAGGATTAACGGAAGCAGGGAGCATTTGCACCTGTTAAGCGATCTGCACCCCTCCATCGCCCTTGCAGATTTTGTAAGAGATATCAAAACATCTTCTTCTGTATGGTTAAAACAAAATGCCCAATTCAATAAATTCTCAGGCTGGGCGGAGGGATATGCTGCTTTTACTATTACCCACAGTGACAGGAACAGGATTATAGAATACATTAAAAATCAGAAGGAACATCATAAGAAAGAGTTTTTCCCTGAAGAGTATGTGCGTCTTCTTAAAGAGCATGAGATAATCTTCGATGAGAAATATCTGGACTAAAACATTCAACCCCTTCGGGGCTGGGGTTCGCGACCATCATTCTGCCTCCGGCTGCACCGGAGGTTATTCACATTCAGCCCTTCGGGCAAAGGTACCTCATAAAAGATTTGCATATCTCTGGCGTACCCGCTTCTCCCGAAGGGAGTAAATTTGAATAACCCCCAATGAAGTTGGGGGTACAAGCACTACACCCAGCCTCAGCCCCGAAGGGGTTGAATGTGTTCTCCCATTTTCATTGAGTCAATAAAAAGTCACGCCCACTATCAAGGGTCACTTCGGGCAATTACCGGCTATATTGAAATGACATATCACCATTCCGTTTTCTACCGCAGTTTAGTCGCGTTACACGTTACACGCAAAATGTCATATCATATGAATTATCAACTATTTACAGCCTTCTCAATGTAAAGCGCCCCAAATCAAATTGTCATGTAGAGATTACAATCCGAAAAAGGCGACTTTACATCACAAAACAGCTTAAATCATTGTCATTCAAATCGCTGCAAGGGTTTGCGATGTAACATGTAAAGCTCGCAGTTTCAAGGTTTCAGGGTTTTAGGGTTCCAAAGTTTCAAAGTTCCAGCACTCGCATCCGCTTGAAACCTTGAAACTTTGAAACCTCGAAACCCTTAATTCCTAATTCGTAATTCGTAATTAATTCAGCCACCTGTCCAGCGTCGGGCGGCTGGTGTCTGTTAATCTGGCGATATCCGTCTTTTGCATCCCCTTTTTTAAAAGATAGATCGCCACATCCCTTTTGTTGATCGATCCATTGGCCCCATACAGCTTGCGGTAAACCTTCAGCGCCGTTGACCTGAAATATTCTGTCAGGCAAATGGCTCCATCCATTTCACTTTCGCTGATCTCTTTCGAATATTCCCCATCGCAGACCATATTCATGGCCCTTAACATTACCGCAATCCTCAAGCTGATAATATCAAATTTGCCGTACACTCCTTGCAGGTAACCTGAGGCCTCCGCATCGGTTTTATCTGCATTCCGATTAAACCATTGCCCATACTTTTCTTCTGCCTCTTTGCTGAGGGTCAGCTCCAATACACTGTTCTGGTTAACCAGGTCGAACAGGTATCGTTCCCAGTCTAACTTTATCTTTTCAGGCAGAACTTTATTGCTGTATCTTGCTTTAGGCGCTTTGTCAGGATAAACCATACACATCCTCGAGAGGAAGCCATTTTCGGACCTGTTGTCGGCTGCAAGGGTGTAAAGCAGGTTGGGCTGCATTCCCCCGCAGACATTGATGCAGGGATTTTCAATATTCATTACTCCCGAGGTCTTGCGGTTATACGACATCCCGGAACCGCTCCACGCGCTGACCATGTTCGACTGCTCACCGCTCTTGTTATATCTGCCGAAATCGTCCAGCAGTCCTTTCAGTTCATCGCGCAGGATCATCATCCCCCTGGTGTTGGTCCGGTGGGCCTCAACCATTGCTTCGGGCGTAAAATCGTTGAGGATGTACTGCAGGCATTCGGGCTTCACGGGATCATCCGTGATCCCCCCGTCCATCCTTTCTTTATGCGACATCGACGAAAGCCGGTTGAACTCAGCCAGATCCTCGTTGTACTTTTTAATCGAACGGGCATCGAGCTTTCTGAAGTAGTCAAGGCAGAAATTGAGCGGCTCAGTTTTACCCGAAGATACATCTCCAAGAAGTACGAGCCAAAGCACGGGAAAATTACGGTATTTGGTCACCAGTTCCAGCTTGTTGCCAATGGCCAGGGAAGTGGCTGCCAGCACTGCTCCCCCCCAGTAATCCCGCGGAGTCCCGTACGTTTCGGCACAGTTTTCTATAATCTCCTGCACTGCCATGGGAAAATACCCGATCGGCAGAGGATTTATTTTTACTTCCTCCGTCTTCATTGTTTCAATCTCAGGGACGCTTTCATTCTTAAAAGCTACCCTCAATTCATTGATGTTTAGGTTATTCATAGGATTAGATTTTAAAATATATTTTGTTCCTCACTCATCTCTCATCGCTTATAGATTTCAATTAAATTTCCATGCAGCGGAGAACTGTTCGTTATTTGTAACAACCAGCTAACAAATCGCTCAACGCGTAAATTTTGGAATGAAGTTATAATAACATTTTTAGTGCATAACAAATTTCAATTTCTGAAAGAAGGTATGTAACAAAATGATTATTAACATATTACAGAGGCTTATAAAAATAAATTATTGCACGTCTGATTTTGAGGGGGAAATGGACCATTTTCTTTCTTATTATTTGGCTGAAAAAATTAAACGTGAAGATTGCCACGTTTTTCCGCAGCAATCGCGAAGAACTGGAATATAGCTTTTCCTTTTGCACACTTTGCACCTGCTTCTTGTACTCTTGGGTTAAGCAACTCTTTCGAGGCAGCGTGTATAATATGGATAATCTGTTTCCCTTTGCTTCCTTCAGCCTAAAGTCTACAGTCTACAGCAAAACAACCACCTACACTCAGTGACCAAGCCAGTACCAGGTCCGTACCAACTCCATACCAAGTCCAATACAAGGCTTAGTGAATTCTCACGGTATGGAAGCGGAGAAATGGCAATAATGGTATACTTTAGTACTATCACCATCATGATCTTTTAGAGAACTATGTGATTCCAATTTTTAACGGAAAACATTAGTATGGCTTGCCAGATAAGATATGCACCTTGCGTTTTCAGGCACTAACGTTAGCAAAAATGCCTTAGTACATGACAAAAATACAAATAGTTGATTATCAGTAAAATAAGTATTAAAATATTTGGATAAAACTCTGAATATCAGTATCTTACGAAAGATTTCCACATCAATTAGTAAGGATAATGA
>Ga0160425_1002885_pt1 | contig 13273 bp, 7 predicted proteins | sample BioMet8_FD_108193 | JGI IMG/M metagenome (GOLD analysis project Ga0160425, IMG submission 108193) | Microbial communities from bioreactor (seeded with sewage sludge) at Lawrence Berkeley National Lab, California, USA - Biofuel... | ecosystem: Engineered > Bioreactor > Anaerobic > Unclassified ...
GATCTTACGTCCTCCAGCTTTAATTCCGGCTTGGGTTCTTCTTTTGTAGCAGCAGATTTAGAAGTTTGCTGCTTATCAGAATTGTCTGTACTGGAGAACTGCTGGTAAAGCAAGTCGGCTGCGTCGTTAATAGCGGCAGCAGCACTGTGGAGATCTTCGATTGTCAGTTTCATGTCTGCCATTTTGCTCATAGGTTCTTTCTCCTTTCTCGGATTGTCTTTGCTCGGCAAGAATTAAAAGATTTTTTGCCAGTCGGGCGGATACATTGCTGATGGAATTGAGAAGTTTGATTTCTTCGTTGATGTTTCCACCAGCGTCTGCATATGTTCGATACATCATCTGTTCACCTCACTTTCTGAAGGAGCTTTCTGTGTCCTTCAAGTTCCACTGGAGATGAGCAGGCAATTTGAGCGGAGAACAAATAAAAAAATCCCGACCACCATCCCAAAGCAGAACAGTGGCCGGAAAGGGTGTGGTTCGTGGCCTGGATGTTACTTGTCGCCGGTGATCCTGCGAAGGTCAGTGCGGTATTTTTTCATCTGATCCGCGAAGGTTTTCTGTGGGCGACCAAGTTCTCTGGCGATGGCACGGTCGGAGATGCCCTCCGGGTGTTCCTTCCAAAGCTGAATGATAGTATCGGCTTCAGGGTCAAGCTGACGCAGGCGGTTAAAGAGCGCCTCAAGAAGCATACGGTCGGCGATGACCTCCTGAATCGGTCTTTTGTTGTCCGGCAGGTAGTCGTACATACTCCCGTTCCCATCTGTGTTTGGAACATCTAGAGAAAGAGTGTCGCCCGCAGCATGGTATTCGCAGCCGATGCAGTCGCCGTCGCATTTCCAAATGTAGCGGTAGGGGCACATGCATCTGCCGTGGTTCTGTTCCTTATCGCGGATGCGGGATGCTTCCTTATAGAAAGCATCGTGCTGTTCTTTTGAGACGGGAACCTTCTCGCCGGTGCTGCGAATGTAGATGAAATAAGTCTTTTGATTGTCGTTGTTTTGCATAATGAAAGCCCTCCTTCGGCTTTTGCCGAAATGGAGAGCTCCAGACATGCAAAATCAGACCACAGGTAGAGGGCATACCGAAGGATTACTCCATTTCGGCTGCACCTCACTTCCGGTGGTCGGCACAGTATCTATTTTTCAGTTATAGTTACATGGAACCGGAAACACCCTGCGCAGATGGCTTCCATGTACTGATTAGAAGTATGCCAGCTTTTGTTTCTAAAACCTCGGACACAGGCATGTCCGTTTTTACATAGTGAAACACTATTTTTCGTGTGTTTAAGATGGTTCAGAACGCTGAAATAGGTATAAAAATAGCCGGACATATTTATGTCCGGCTGGCTTTTTTAGGGGCGTACAAATATAACAAAATAACAGCAAGCAAAACAAAACTCTTGAAAAACTCACATTTTAGATGTATATTAAAATAGTTGAACTGTATGCAGATTCAAATCACGAGGTGAAACCATGGAAGAAATAATGAATGATAAATGGATAAGTATAGATGAAGCTGCAGAGTACTTGGATATTAAGACGGTTACACTCCGCAGTTGGATCAGAAACGGAAAAGAAGGTTTACCTGCTCAGAAAATAGGAAAACAGTGGAAATTTAAAATCTCAGAACTCGATGAATGGGTAAAAAGTGGCAAGAGCGCAAACGATTAAGCTTAAGTGAAAACCTAAGAAATCAATAGACAAGGAGCAGGCAAAGTATGGCTGTCAAGAAAACACAATTATATGCATCGCTGTGGGCGAGCTGTGACAAACTTCGTGGAGGTATGGATTCTTCGGAATACAAGGACTATATCCTGACGCTGCTGTTCATGAAGTATGTCACTGATAAATTTAAGAATAAAGGAGCCTATGAGGATATCAAAGTCTTCGACAAGGTACATGATAAAGACCCTGATCCGGAAAAGAGAACGGGTTGTTCCTTTGATGACTTTATAGCTCTGAAGGGAAAGAAGAACATTGGCGAAGGCATGGATAAAATCATCGCCCGACTCGCCGATGAAAACACTGACCTGAAGGGTGTTATTGATATTGCCCATTTTAATGATGAGAAGAAACTCGGTAGCGGCAAGGAAATGGTCGACAAGCTGACCGATCTGATTGCTATATTTCAGCGCCCTGAACTCGACTTCTCTCGAAATAAGGCTGAAGGCGATGACATCATAGGCGATGCATATGAATATCTGATGCATAAGTTCGCTACAGAAAGTGGTAAGAGTAAAGGACAATTTTATACACCAGCTGAGGTTTCCAGAATCCTCGCAAACGTTGTGGGCATCAGCCGTTGCAAAGATTCCAACGCCACGGTATGTGATCCAGCATGCGGTAGCGGTAGCCTGCTAATCCGGGCCATTGACGCGGCTCCAATTCCTATCATGGGATGCGGTCAGGAAAAAGAAAGTACAACGGCTGGTCTTGCAAAAATGAACGCAGTACTGCATCGTAAAGCAGAGATTACAATTAAGAGTGGCAACACGTTCTCAAACCCGCAGTATCTTGACAAGTCAGATAATTCCATCCTTGAACGTTTTGATTACATCGTGGCCAATCCTCCATTTTCAATGAAAAACTGGAGAGACGGACTTAAAGAGTATGGCCGTTTTGAAGGCTATGGCGACACGCCTCCGGAAAAGAACGGTGACTATGCATGGCTGATGCATATTCTGAAAACATTAAAATCAAACGGAAAGGCGGCTGTTATTCTGCCGCATGGTGTTCTTTTCCGTGGAAATGCTGAGGCTACCATCAGGGAAGCAATCATCAAGAAACACTGGATCAAGGGAATCATCAGCCTTCCGGCAAACCTGTTCTATGGTACCGGTATTGCTGCCTGCGTTCTTGTTATCGACAAAGAGGGAGCCGCAAACAGACAGGGTATCTTTATGATCGATGCCAGCCGCGGCTACGTTAAAGACGGAAACAAGAACCGTCTGCGCGAGCGCGACATCTACAGAATCATCACCACATTCAACGAGCAGATTACAACAGATCCGAAGTATGCCCGTTTTGTGCCTAACGATGAGATAGAGATAAAGAACGAATATAACCTGAATATCACCAGATATATCGATTCAACCGATCCGGAGGACATTCAGGACATCTATGCGCACATTCACGGAGGAATCCCTGCAGTGGATATTAACAGCTTGTCCAAATACTGGGATGCATTCCCGTCACTGAAAACTGAGCTTCTGACCGCAATTAGTAAGAAGTATTACAGCCTGAAAGTTGAACATGAAAATATCCGACAGACAATTTACAAAAACTCGGAATTCTCAGAATATGGTGAGAAGCTTGACGAGGCCTTTGCAGCGTGGAAGACCAAGGAGTATCCTGCGCTTTCAACACTCGACGAAGACGTCTCCGCAAGATCACTGATCGTAAGCCTTGCCGAAGAGATTCTGGCAGAGTTTGAAAACCTAACACTGATCGATAAATACGATGTCTATCAGGTGCTGTTGGCATATTGGAACGAGATCATGAACGATGATGTATCTCTGATCATCAGTGAACCGGACGGCTATGCAAATGCCCGCGCAACAGACAATATTGAGGAGGAGATTACTTCTGGAAAGAAAAAGGGAGAAACGAAAATCACCGGCTGGGAAGGCCGACTGATTCCGAAAAACATAGTAATCGACGCATTTTTCCGTGAAGAAAAGAACGCCATCGAAGAAGCAGAGAACGTTGTAGCAGAGACAGAGTCACAGCTTTCAGATTTAATTGAGAGCGCAGATGAGGAATCATCTCTGGCTGACGTGGCAGAAAACGGCAAAGTCAAGGCAAAGGACATAGAAGTAAAAATAGCTGAACTGACGCAGCACGTCGAAACCAAAGAAACAATAGAACTAATAAATCTGCTTGAACTACTCCCGATGCAAAAGAAGCGCCTTCAGGCTTATCTCGTAGGACATCCCCTTTGTAAGAGCGTAGTAAACGAAAAAGGAAATGCCACAAAAACAGCTATTGTTGACAGGCTGACTGTTATCCGCACTGTTGAGAGCGTTCCGGAAAGTCTTCAGAAGGACGTAAACCAGCTGAAAGAGGCACTTGAGCTATGCGGAAAGGTTTCTGAATACGATAAAATCGTCAAAGAACTCTATCAGGCACTGGATGAAAAATGCCGTGCAAGATACGAAACACTGACCGACGATGAGATCCTCGACCTACTCGTAAACAGAAAGTGGTTTGACAACATCTTCTCCGGTATAAGTGACTTATATGCAGCCATTTCTCACCATCTGACAAACAGAATTATTGAGTTGGCAGAGCGATACGAAAGTACACTCCCAGAGCTTGAAAAAGATACAACTGAGTATGAGGCGAAGGTGAAGTCTCATCTGGAAAGGATGGGATTCAAATGGGAGTAAGGGACTGGGCTGAAAGACCTGTTGGAGAATTAATGATAATAGAAACTGGTAGCAGGAATACGGAAGACAAAATTGACGATGGTCAATACCCATTTTTTGTACGCTCGCAGACGGTCGAACACATAGACGATTATCATTATGACTGCGAAGCTGTACTTACGGCGGGCGATGGGGTTGGAACTGGGAAAGTTTTTCATTATATCAAAGGTAAATTTGATGCACATCAAAGAGTTTATGTTATGTCTCAATTCAAAGACGTAATGGGTAAATACTTTTATTATTGGTTTTCGAGAAACTTTTACAATGAAGTGGCAAAATATACGGCTAAAACATCCGTTGATTCAGTAAGAAGACAGATGATAACTGGAATGATAATGCCTGTTCCGCCTATACTAGAACAGGAAAAGATTGTTAATGCTCTATCGGATATAGATACGCTCATTACCGGCCTGCAAAAGCTAATTCAAAAGAAGAAGAACATTCGTCAAGGCACGATGCAGATGTTGTTGACTGGCAAAAAGAGACTGAACGGATATTCTGGAGATTGGGTAAAAATCAATCTTGCCAAAAACTCTAAGCTGAAAGCACGAATCGGATGGCAAGGTCTTACTACAGCTGAATATTTGGATGAAGGATATTCATATTTGATTACTGGAACGGATTTTCAGGATGGCCAAATTAATTGGAATGGGTGTCATTTCGTTAATTATGACAGGTATACGCAAGATTCCAATATTCAGGTTTCTAATGGAGATCTCCTTTTAACTAAAGACGGAACTATCGGAAAAGTTGCGTATGTTACAGATTTGAAGAGACCGGCAACATTAAATAGTGGCGTTTTCCTCGTAAAGCCTATTACCGATGCCTATGTGGCGCATTTTATGTTTTATGTGCTTGAGTCATTAGTGTTCAAGGATTTTTTGCAGCAGCTGTCAGCTGGATCAACAATAAATCATCTTTATCAGAAGGATCTGGTGAAGTTTGACCTTTATGTTCCTCCGACAAAGGAAGAACAGGAAGCAATAGCGGCGATTCTGTTTGATATGGATTCAGATATTTATAAACTTGAAGAAAAGCTCTCCAAGTATCAGAAAATAAAGCAAGGCATGATGGAAGAGCTCCTGACCGGCAAGGTCAGATTATCGTAAGGAGGTGCCTATCAAATGAGTATTGGTGATGCTGAAATTAAAACACAGGAAAGAGTGATCAATTTCTTCAAAAGCCCGGAGATACTGGGTTATCAGTACCTCGGTAATCTTTCCGATTTTCAGAACAAGAATATCAAGGAAGACCGGCTGCGGAAGTATCTTCGTTTGAAGGGCTATTCTGATAAGCTGGTTGATGCTGCCGTTACGCGGCTTCAGCAGGAATCAGGTAATTTTTCTCGCGGGATTTATGATGCCAATAAGACTGTGTATTCTCGCCTGAAATATGGTATTCCGGTCAGCGAAAGCCCAGAGAAACCTCCTGTTACAGTAGAACTTATTGATGAGAAGGAGCCTCTGAATAATGATTTTGCGATTGCAGAGGAAGTAACGGTTGTTGAGCAGCAGGAGAAGCGCCCAGATCTTGTAATATACCTGAATGGCATTGCAGTGGCAGTTATTGAACTGAAGCGAAGTAGTGTCTCTGTGTCAGAAGGTATCCGTCAGAATCTTACAAATCAGAAAGACTCATTCATTCAGGGTTTCTTCACTACCATGCAGTTCTGTATGGCAGGAAATGAATCGGAAGGCCTGCGTTATGGCACGCTCTTGACCGGTGAAAAGTTCTACATGGAATGGAAGGACGACGGATTTAAAGAGCATGAAGAAGAACGTGATCCGGTAGATGTTCGCATCAGTGTAACCTGCGCACTCATTGAGGATAAGCTCTTAAAGCAAATATATGCTATGTTCGATAAGGAGCGCTTTATTGATCTTATTATGAACTTTGTCGTTTTTGATAAGGGTATTAAGAAAGTCTGCCGTTATAATCAGTATTTTGGCATCAAGCGTACTCAGCAACGATTGAACAATTTGAGAACAGAACTTCACAATCCTGACAGAGATCAGGACAAGCCGATGGGCGGTATTCTTTGGCATACGCAGGGCTCCGGTAAGACTTTAACTATGGTTTGGCTGGCCAAATGGATTTTGACGCACTGGCAGGAACTGAATGCTCGTGTTCTGATTGTAACCGACCGGGATGAACTTGATGAACAGATTGAAAAGACCTTCACGGGAGTAGATGAAAATATTGTCCGCACTAAGAGTGGCAAGGATTTGCTGAATCGTTTGAACGCCTATGACGATTCGCTGATCTGCTCCCTTGTGCATAAGTTTGGTCGTCGCGGTGGCGAAGCAACCGAAAACGACTATGATAAATATATTGAAGAACTGAAAGCGTCTCTCCCGGATGGCTTTGAGACAAAGGGAAATCTTGTGGTGTTCGTTGATGAGTGTCACAGAACGCAGTCAGGTAAGCTCCATATGGCTATGACAACGATTATGCCGAATGCGATCTTTATTGGTTTCACTGGCACACCACTACTGAAAAAAGATAAAAAAATAAGCATCGAGGTTTTTGGAACCTATATCCATGCCTATAAATACAACGAAGGTGTAACAGATGGTGTTGTTTTGGATCTACGTTATGAATATCGTGATGTTCCGCAAGATTTGTCTTCACAGGATCGTGTTGACCAATGGTTTGAAGTGAAGACCAGGGGGCTCTCTTCCCGTGCCAAGGCAAAACTCAAAGAGAAGTGGGGCACGATGCAGCAGGTCTACAGTTCCCGCTCCCGTCTTGAAAAAGTGGCATGGGACATCATTCAGGACTTCAATATGAAGCCTCGTCTGATGGACGGTAACGGAAACGCCATCCTTGTAGCAGATTCCATTCCGACCGCCTGCAAGTATTATGAAATTTTTCAGCAGATGGGCTTTAAGAAGTGCGCTATCATATCGTCCTATACCCCGAATAAGGGTGAACTGCGTACAGATACCGTCAGCGATGAGGACAACACAGAAACCTTCCTGAAGTATGACACTTATCTTAGAATGCTGGGACTTGATCCCACAAATCTTCCAAAAAGTGCAGGGTCTATTCAGGCAAAGGTGGAGGAGTTTGAAAAAGAGGCAAAGCGTAAGTTTGTAGAAGAGCCTGCAAATATGAAACTCCTTATTGTTGTGGATAAGCTTCTTACCGGATTTGATGCACCGCCTTGCACTTATTTGTATATCGATAAAAATATGCAGGATCACAGTCTGTTTCAGGCAATCTGCCGTGTAAACCGTCTTGATGATGATTCCAAGGATTTTGGCTACATCGTGGACTATAAGCAATTGTTTGGAAAACTCCAGACAGCAATGAAGGATTATACTTCCGGCGCGTTTGAGGGTTATGATCCGGAAGATATTAAGGGTCTGGTGAAAGATCGTCATGATGAAGCAATATCATATTTTGATGAAGTCTATGATGCAGTAGAGGAGCTTTGTGAAGGTGTCGAGGAACCTCGTGAAGACCTTCAGTACATTCATTATTTCTGCGGCATTTCAGGTCAATCAGAGGAAAACGATGAAATCTATGCTCGCTTGAGAGAAAAACTGTACAGGCTTGTCAGCAGCCTTGTTAGAGCTTTTGCAGAGGCAAAGCCGTATCTGGTTGATGATATTCCATCCGGAAAACTGAATGAGTACGACAAGAAGGTCACCTTCTATATAGAACTGAAAAAAACTATTGGTACAGCCAGCGGCGACTTCCTTGATTTGAAAGCTTATGAGCCTGATATGAGGAAGATGATCGACAATTATATCACCGCATCGGATGCTGAAAAGATTGGTGATTTTGACGATCTTACGCTGCTTGATTTTGTTGCAAAACAGGGTGAGGCATTGGCCGGCGAGGGTGATGATGGTCATAAAGAGGGTGCTGCAGAAGCAATTGAGAATAATATCCGTAGGAAGGTCATCGAAAAAGTAACAGTTAATCCACGTTATTATGCCAAGATGTCAGAAATCCTTGATAAGCTTATTGAAGAGCGTAAGCAGGGAGTTCTTGACTATACCCAGATGCTTGAAGAATATATAAAACTGGCCAGGGACGTAGATTGTCCAGAAGATAACGACAAATATCCGGAGAGCATTCGTAAGAGCAAGGCACTCATGGCTATCTATGATAACAGCGGCGAGGATGAGAAACTTGCACTTAAAATTTATAAAGCTGTGAAAAAGCAGGCCTTGTCTGGCTTTAGAGACAATCAAGTGGTTGTCAGAAGAATTAAAAAAGCTCTCTTTGAAATTTTAGGTGACGATTCCGAAGTGGAGCGCATCTATAAGATCATTGAGAAGCAGGAGGAGCTTTAATGCGCATTGTCATTTCCGGTATTCCGATAGACGTGCAAAAAAAGAATATTAAGAACATGCATCTTCAGGTGAAACCGCCAGATGGGCATGTGGTAATCTCTGCGCCTTTATCGGTTGATGACAAAGCGATAGAAGCATACGCAAGAACACAGCTTGGTTTTATCAAGAAGTCGATTGGCAAGTTTCAGGATCAGCCGCGTGCTTCAAAAAGGCAGTATGTTTCTGGAGAAACAATATATATCTGGGGAAAACAGTATTTTCTTGTCTTTAAGCCAGATAACCAGAAGAACAGCTTCGAGATACAAAATCAGAATATCGTTCTTTCTATGAGCGCCAAGAGCACCGTAAAGCAAAGGGACGCTTATGTAAAAGAGGAATACCGGAAGATCTTGAAAGAAGAAATCGAAAAGCGCCTGCCAAAATTGGAAGCCCAGACCGGGCTGAAATGCGACTCTTGGCAGACAAAATACATGGTCACAAAATGGGGAGCCTGCAGCACCGACAAGAAGAAATTGTGGTTCAATCTACAACTCGCCCAAAAGCCCTACAGGTGCCTTGATTACATCATTTTGCATGAGCTCACGCATTTGATTACAAGAAAGCACGATGCCACCTTCATTACGCATATGGACAGATATATGCCGAATTGGAGAGAAATTCGTAAGGAACTCAATGACAGCAGACTCGATTACTATGAAGCACAGGACGAGAGCCCGCTACAAAAGCTGATCGACCAGTCTCGTTACGATGACATCCGGGATGCAGCCATTGCTTACATAAATGAAGAGCAGTCCAGCGAGCAGAAGAAAACGTCGGTTGTTGATGTTGAGATTGAAAATGTTATACGAATAGAGCAGTCGGAGGAAGGTGTAATATCGTTTGACGTTATTGTATCCTGTGACGTGGAAATGCCGTCCAGCTCTCGCAAGGGATATTTTACTGAAAAGTGGCTTAAGATTCATTGTCAGGTCATACTTGGCATTGATATGAGCGGCTTTAGAATCATGTCAATCGGTGACTGCGAACCGCAGGAAGAATCGGATAATGACCGCCTTTCCGGAGAATTAGTACCGATCATTGCTCACGACCAATTTGAAGATGAGGCGGAGAAGTTCCTGACACGATATTGCCCGGAAGCTTTGGAACAACCGATAAGGGTTCCAATCGAAACAATTGCCGGCGACATGAAATTGCAGATTGTCGAGGATGTGCCACTGTCAGATGAACTTACTTATTTTGGAACAATCATATTTGACAATGGGAACGTGCTTGATAAGCACCGAAAAATTACAATACGAAACGCTAAACGAGGAACAATATACCTTGATCCACGCGTATCGTATGAACGCTCGACAGGTACAAAAAGGACAACCGTTGCTCATGAATGCTTTCACTGGCACAGGCACCAGCCATACCATGTGCTGATGAAAATGATTGGAGCGAACGATAACCTTGGAAGAGTGATTCAATGCCAGATAGCAGTTAATACTACAGATTCAGACAAATGGAAAGCTGTAGATTGGATGGAGTGGCAGGCAAAAGGCGTCGCTCCAAGAATTCTGATGCCAGCAAAAACAACTCGGATGGAGGCAGATGCACTCCTTTCTGAATATGGCGGATCTATGGAAGCAGGTATCAGTGATTACGAGAACGTGATCGACGAGCTTGCAGCTTTGTTTGATGTTTCACGTCAGGCAGCCAAGGTACGTTTGATAGATTTAGGTTATGCTAAAGCTGAAGGTGCTTATCCATTTGTAGATGGGCACTATGTTCGCGGGTATTCGTTTGAGCCAGAATCCTTGGAGAAGAATCAGACATTTACGATTCCGTATGCGGATTTGTTTAAGGCATATTGCTTTGACCATGAATTCAAAAAGCTTATAGATACCGGCAATTTCGCTTTTGTTGACAGGCATCTGATCTTGAACGATGAGCGTTATGTCGTACGTGATCAGACTGGAAATGCAGTGCTTTCAGAATATGCAATTTCTCACATGGATGAGTGCAGCGTTGTTTTCACGAAAGGATACAGCTATCAATCGAAGTATCAGGGAGCACGCTACTATACCCAGTTTATGCGGAATGCCGCTCCGGTTGATAATCAGATTGAGTATTCCTTTGAACTGAATAATCATAACAAAGCGCTGCTTGATCAGATAAAGAATGCGAAGTGTCGCGCGAATGCATTGCGCAGGTATCCTGGTTCTTTTGCAGAAACGCTGGTTGCTTTGCAGAAAGACAGGAAACTCTCTAATAAGCAGTTAGCGGATCGTTCGCTTGTTGGAGAAAAGACCATCCAGAGATTAAGAAACGATGAGGAATATCCCACATCAGTACAAACCTTGCTGGCATTATGCGTCGGACTGAAACTTCCGCTTCCCGAAGCAGAGATGTTCCTTGGAAAGGCCGATTTTAAATTGAATTCTATGAAGGGCGAGGGCTATGTTTATCAATGTGTGCTTTCTGCCTGTGCTGAGAACTCAATTTATGAAATAAATGAAATGCTTAAGTCAAATGGGATCACGCCACTTGGAAGCGATTCATCATTACAGTAAGGATGGAGGAATGCTTTATGGCAAATGAGCTGCAGCCGTTATCGCTGCTATTCCAAAATAGATTATTTCGAATACCTGACTACCAGCGCGGCTATGCATGGCTGCAGCAGCAGCTGGTAGATTTTTGGGATGACCTTGTAAACCTGCAGCCTGACCGTTACCACTATACAGGTCTACTTTCTTTGAAACCACTGAAGAGCAAAGAAACCGTAAGCTGGGGTGAAGATCTCTGGCTTGTGGAGAACGGCTATAAACCTTGCCATATTGTTGACGGTCAGCAGAGAATCACAACATTCGTGATTCTCTTGAATGAGATAGTCATCTTTGTTCGTGGATTGGATGAAAACAAGGATAAGTCCGATAAGGAAATCACGCTGGGCTATGAGACAGTTGAGGAAATCGTATCAAAATATATCTGCCGGAAGAGACCACCAAATGGCGTGGTGACTACATACCTTTTCGGATATGAAGTCGACAATCCCAGCGCGGAATATATGAAATATAAAGTCTTTGAGGAGCCGTACTCAGGTGCGGTGAACGAGACCTACTATACCAAGAACCTGAAATTTGCTAAGAACTTCTTTGCTGAGAACATCAGAAAACTGTATGTGGAATCCGGTGCAGATGGACTTGAAGCCGTAAACACACTGTATAAGAAGCTCACCCAGCGCCTGATGTTTAATCTTCATGAGATAGACGATGACTACGACGTATTCGTAGCCTTTGAAACCATGAACAATAGAGGCAAGAAGCTGACAAATCTTGAGCTTCTGAAGAACAGACTGATCTATTTGACCACGCTCTATGAGGATGATGTATTTGATGAGAAGGACAAGTCTGCCCTACGAAAGAAAATCAACGATGCTTGGAAAGAGGTTTATTATCAGCTCGGAAGAAATAAGAGCGTTCCACTTTCCGATGATGATTTCCTGCGTGCACACTGGATTATTTATTTCAGATATTCCCGTAAACGCGGCGATGATTATATAAAGTTCCTGTTGAATAAGTTTTCGTCAAAGGGAATATTTGAAAAGACTCCGGTTCTTGTAGAGGCTGAGACAGAAGCGGCTATCAGTGATGATGTTGCAGAATCCGACGATGCTGAGAACGTTGATACAGAAGAACCTGAAACCATAGAGGTATCCAAGCTCCAGCCGAAGGAAATCGAGGAGTACGTCAATAGCCTGAAAGATATGGCAAAGTACTGGTACGATACCTACTTCCCGTTTGAAAGCTCAAATCTCACCATTGAGGAGCAGAAGCGTGTTGATAGGCTCAATCGTATAGGCATCGGACATTTCAGACCGCTGGTCACTACAGTTATCAGCAGAAGAGATATTACTGCAAGCAGCAGGGTGAAAATCTTCGAAGCTATTGAGCGCTTTATTTTTGTCGCATTCCGCTTGGGTAATTTCAATGCATCCTATGGCAGTAGTGATTATTATCGTGCTGCCCGTCAGGTGTATGTGAAAGAGATAGATGTTGACGAAGTCAGCAAAGAAATCTATGACAGAACGACAAACGACATAGAATTTGCCTCTCAGAACTTTGTGACCAGAATAGAAAAATACTTCTCGACCGGAAACGGCTATTACGACTGGAACAGCTTGAGATACTTCTTCTATGAGTATGAGGCCAAACTGGCTGAGAAGAATAACATTGACCGCTTCTGTACATGGTCGATGTTTACGAAATCAGAGAAGGATAAGGTGTCTATCGAGCACATCCTTCCGCAGACACCTACAAAGTTTTACTGGCGTAATATGTACCGGCAGTTTAAGGATTCAGAAATCAAGATGCTTTCCGGAGCACTTGGGAACCTTCTTCCGTTGTCTCAGAGCGTAAACTCGGCTTTGCAGAATGATAGTTTTGAGGATAAGAAGCCTTAAATAAAAACAGGACGTCGTGGATATGAGAATGGATCTCACTCAGAGATAGAGGTATCCAAGCTACAGGATTGGACTGCATTTGAGATATACAGCAGA
>Ga0160425_1002887_pt1 | contig 13266 bp, 13 predicted proteins | sample BioMet8_FD_108193 | JGI IMG/M metagenome (GOLD analysis project Ga0160425, IMG submission 108193) | Microbial communities from bioreactor (seeded with sewage sludge) at Lawrence Berkeley National Lab, California, USA - Biofuel... | ecosystem: Engineered > Bioreactor > Anaerobic > Unclassified ...
AATCATAATGATAGAAACTGATATTAGAGAACTAAACGAACGCATTCGCCTCGAAAGCTCCTTTGTTGACCTTATTACGATGGAAATGCACAAGGTAATCATTGGACAAAAACAAATGATTGAGCGCATGCTCATTGGTCTTTTATCCAACGGACACATTTTACTGGAAGGGGTTCCCGGTTTGGCAAAGACATTAGCTATTAAATCGCTTGCCAATGTCATTGATTTAAAATTCAGTCGTATTCAGTTTACGCCCGACCTTCTGCCTGCCGACCTTATCGGTACTATGATTTACAGTCAGAAAAATGAAGAATTTTTAGTTCGTAAGGGACCCATTTTTGCCAACTTTATTTTAGCTGACGAAATCAACCGTTCGCCGGCAAAAGTGCAAAGTGCTTTGCTGGAAGCCATGCAGGAACGTCAGGTTACCATTGGCGAACACACCTTTAAACTTCCCGAACCTTTCCTCGTTTTAGCTACGCAAAACCCCATTGAGCAAGAAGGCACCTATCCCCTTCCCGAAGCTCAGATTGACCGTTTTATGCTTAAAATCGTGATAAATTATCCAACGCAGGAAGAAGAAAAAATGATTCTGCGGCAAAATATCTCTAACGAAGAAGCTACAACCCGAACCATTGTCAAACCCGAAGACATTCTCCGGGCACGCAACATTGTTCGCGAAGTGTACCTTGACGAAAAGATAGAACAATACATCACCGATATCGTTTTTGCTTCGAGATATCCTGCAAAGTACCGGCTTACTAAATTTGAAAACCTGATTAATTACGGAGCATCGCCACGTGCCAGCATCAATCTGGCATTAGCTGCCAAAGCTTTTGCTTTTATTAAACGCCGTGGTTATGTCATTCCCGAAGACATACGAGCCGTGGCAAACGATGTCATGCGTCACCGCATCGGATTAACCTACGAAGCCGAAGCCGAAAACATCACTACCGAAGAAATCATCAACGAAATTCTTAACATCGTTGAAGTACCGTAGAAAATTTGAAATTTTGAATTTTGCGTTTAAAATTAAGAATTGAAGATTTTATTAACAACTACGATATCACAAGCAAGGTAAGCGTGCAATTCTGAATTTTAAATTCTAAAAATAAAAAATAGTGGAAACTGCCGATATTCTTAAGAAAGTAAGAAGGATAGAAATAAAATCGAAAGGATTATCCAATCAAATCTTTTCGGGGCAATACCATAGTGTTTTTAAAGGCCGCGGGATGGCTTTCAGTGAAGTGCGCGAATATCAATATGGCGACGATATTCGCTCTATCGACTGGAACGTTACTGCAAGGTTTAATCATCCCTATATCAAAGTATTTGATGAAGAACGGGAATTAACCGTTGTTTTGATGATAGATGTAAGTGGCTCGAATGAATTTGGAACTGAAAAACAACTCAAAGAAGAATTGATGACTGAAATAGCCGCCGTTCTTGCTTTTTCAGCGATTCAGAATAACGACAAAGTTGGGGTTATCTTTTTCAGCGATAAAGTGGAAAAATTTATCCCACCCAAAAAAGGGGTAAGCCATATCTTGCGCATTATTCGCGAATTGGTTGATTTTAAACCTGTAAGTCAAAAAACAAATATTTCCGAAGCACTCAGGTTTTTAACCAATGCGTTAAAGAAACGAAGTACAGCTTTCCTTATTTCCGATTTTATTGATACCAACTATGAAGAAGCAATGAAAATTGCAGCACGCAAGCATGATTTGGTTGCACTACGTGTATTCGATAAACGGGAAACTGTTTTACCAAATATCGGGCTGATGAAAGTAAGTAATAAAGAAGATGGTAATCAGATTTGGATTGACACTTCCGATGAAAAAACGATCAGTAATTATCGCGACTGGTGGAAAAAGACAGAACAATATTTTACCAATGCACTTATCCATTCTGGAGTAGATTCGGCTAAAATTCACACCGGAGAGGATTATGTCCGCCCTTTGATGGGGTTGTTTAAAAAAAGAGGCGCAAGGTATTAGAATTTCAGATTTAAGATTTAAGATTTAAGATTTAAAAATTGGAAAGTCGAAGATTAATAGGAATTAAGAGTTGAAAACGAAAATTAAAATAGTATTTCTTTTATTGTTGATGCTTACCGGACGAATTGGTTTGGCACAACAGGTAAAAGCCGTAGCCAAAATTGATACTAATTCCATTTTGATTGGCGATCAGGTAAAACTAAAACTCAGTCTTACCCTTCCAGCCAACTGCAAAGCATTATGGACTCCTCTTTCCGATTCTATTGCCGGTAAAATTGAAATAATCAACAAATCAAAAATTGATACGGCTTATTCGGAAGACAAATCTCAAAAAACCCTGACACAATCGTTAACCATCACATCATTCGATTCGGGATTTTATAATTTACCACCTTTCCGTTTTGCTTACCACAAGCCCAACGATACAACATTATTTTACTCGGAATCCAATCCTTTAATGCTTAATGTTCTTACGGTTTCGGTGGATACAACAAAAACATTTAAGGATATCAAAGCTCCTTTAGGCATACCCTTTACCTTCAAAGAACTGCTTCCCTGGATCGGTGGCTTCGTAGCCGTTATTCTCCTGGTTTTATTTCTGATTTATTATTTTAACAAACGGAAAAAGGCTGAACCTCTTTTACGTTTTCCTCACAAACCGCCACAGCCTCCTCATGTCGTTGCCCTGGAAGCGTTTGAAAAAATACGAAAGTCCAAACTTTGGCAAAGCGGGAATGTTAAGCAATACCATACCGAACTTACCGACATCCTGCGAAAATATATCGTCGACCGTTTTAATATTAATGCTATTGAAATGACAACCGACGAGATTCTTGAATCATTTAGCGGAATTACATTGCCAAATGAATTGGTTGATAAACTGACACAAACACTCCAGCTTGCCGATTTGGTTAAATTCGCCAAAGAGGAACCATTGCCTGTTCATCATGACCAGAGTCTGAGCTTTGCCATTGATTTTGTAAAAGGAACCATACCTGTGGAAGAAAATAAAAAGGAAAATCATGTCAAGGAAAATACGAATCAATTAATACCTAAAAACCAGTAAGCAATGCCAGGTCATATTCAATTTTTACATCCTTATTTCCTTTTTTTGCTTCTGCTATTGCCTTTGCTGTCAGTTTGGTATTATTTCAGACATCGCAACAGCCATGCCAACATCCAGATTTCATCACTCGAAGCATTCAAAAACACGGGCAAAAGTCTGCGCCAACGGTTGTATATTTCCCTGTTTGTTATCCGGCTTTTAGCTTTAGCTTTATTAATCATAGCCCTTGCCCGGCCACAATCGCATTCGAGTAAACAGGACGTTTCGGTTACAGGTATCGATATTGTTTTAGCTACTGATATTTCAGGAAGTATGCTTGCCGAAGATTTCAAACCTAACCGACTGGAAGCTGCCAAAGACGTTGCTTCCGATTTTATTGAAGGCCGGCCAAACGACCGCATCGGGCTGGTGGTTTTTAGCGGCGAAAGTTTTACACAATGTCCGCTTACCTCCGACCATTCGGTAGTAATAAACCTTTTCAGGGATGTAAAAAGCGGAATGATTGACGACGGAACAGCCTTGGGCGATGGATTAGCAACCGCCGTCGACCGCCTGCGAAATTCAAAAGCCGTGAGTAAAGTGGTTATCCTGCTCACCGATGGCGTTAACAATATGGGCTCGTTAGATCCCATGTCGGCTGCCGAAATTGCGAAACTCTACAAGATTAGAATCTATACCATAGGCGTTGGAACAATGGGTATGGCGCCTTATCCCGTCCAAACTCCTTTTGGAATCCAGTACCAGCAAATGGAAGTGAATATTGATGAGCCCTTGTTGAAAAATATTGCCGGTTTAACTAACGGCAAGTATTTCAGGGCTACGAACAAACAAAAATTAGCCGGCATTTACAAAGAAATCGACCAAATGGAAAAATCGAAAATTGATGTAACTGAATTCCGTAAAAAAAAGGAGGAGTTTTTGCCCTTTGCCCTTCTGGCTTTGATATTGCTTGTTGCTGAAGGAGCATTACGAAACACTGTTTTTAAAACCATTCCCTAAAACAATCTGATTAATAACAAACAACAATCAACTATCAACTAACAACAATCAACTAACTAACAACTATCAACAATCAACTAACTATCAACTAACAACTATCAACAATCAACCAATAAATGTTCAGATTAGCACATACTTTTTTTCTTTACGGACTGTTACTGATTCCGGTTTTTACATTTCTGTTTGTGTTGATGCTTCGTTGGCAAAAGAGATCGCTGAAAAAGTTCGGCGACTGGGACGTAATACATCGCTTAATCCCTGACATTTCAACAGAACGTCCTATACTGAAGTTTGTTCTTTTGATGTCGGCTTATACTTTTCTTATTATCGGTCTTGCCGATCCCCAAATCGGTTCAAAAGTTGAAAAAGTTCATCGCAAGGGCGTTGATTTAATGATATGCATGGATGTTTCCAACAGCATGCTTGCCGAAGATATTAAACCTAACCGGCTGGAAAGAGCAAAGCAAGCCATCTCAAGGCTGATTGATAATCTGGAAGACGACAGGATCGGAATTGTTGTTTTTGCCGGAAAAGCATATATTCAATTACCCATTACTACCGATTTTGGCGCTGCTAAATTATTTCTCTCCACCATTAATACCGATATCGTTTCTACCCAGGGAACAGCCATAGGCGATGCCATTGATATCGCTTCCCGATCGTTCGACAATAATAAACGAAGCCGTGCCATTATCATTATTTCCGATGGTGAAAACCATGAAGACGATGCCGTAGCTGCGGCTAAAGCTGCCGAAAAAAAAGGTATTTATACCTATACCATTGGCATGGGGCTGTCTGAAGGCGCACCTATCCCAATCCGTAACAACGAAGGAATTCAGATTGGATTTAAAAAAGATATGGAAGGCAGCACCGTTATCAGTAAATTAGATGAAGCCATGCTTCAGGAAATTGCACATAACGGAAAAGGAATTTATGTGAGAGCCAACAATTCAGAAACCGGAATGGATAAAATTTTTGAAGGCATCAATAAAATGGAAAAAAATGAATACCAGAATAAAATGTTCTCCGATTATTCCGACCGCTTTCAATACTTCTTTGCTGTAACTATCGTTTTATTAATCATCGAACTGATGCTTAGTGAACGAAAACCCAAATGGGCAGGAAAAATCAACTTGTTTGGAAAAAGAACATTATAATCATGCAAACTAACAACTATCAACTATCAACTATCAACCATCAACTATCAACCATCAACTAAAATGAAGTGTTTTATAAATATTTTACTAATCATTTTTCTTAACGTTGCCTGCTTTGCCCAAAGCGAGCGAAAGCTGATAAGGGACGGTAATAAGTCTTATGAAAAAAATAATTATAAACAAGCCGAAATCAATTATCGCAAAGCGTTAACCAAAAATAAAGAATCGTTCAGCGGAAATTACAACCTGGGCAATGCTCTTTACAAGCAAAAAAACTATGAAGAAGCCACCAAGCTTTATCAAAGCCTTGCTTCCAAAAAGACAAACAAAGATGCCCTTGCCCGCAATTATCATAATCTCGGCAATTCGTTGCTACAGGACAAAAAGTTTGAGGAAAGTATTAATGCATATAAAAACTCCCTGCGCCTGAATCCAAAAGACAAGGAAACCAAGTATAATCTTGAATACGCAAAAAAAATGCTTATAAACAAGCAAAATCCAAATAAGAAGAATCAGAACAACAAAAACAATAAGCAGCAAAATAAAGATCAGAAACAGCAACAAAAAAACGATCAACAAAAACAAAACCAACAAAACCAACAGCAAAATCCCCAAAAGCAAATTTCAAAAGAAGATGCCGAACGTATGCTTCAGGCGCTGAACAACGATGAAAAAAATACATTGGACAAATTGAAAAAACAAAAAGGCAAACGTAGCAAGGTTGTTGTTCAAAAGGATTGGTAAAAGTTATTATAAATAAACCAATAAAAACCAGAAGATAGTCATTGACGATTGCATATACAAAATGAAAAGATTAATAGTACTTGTTCATATTATTCTATTTTTTACAGGCTTTGCCAGGGCTGCGGATATTAAGTTTGTTGCATCCGCCAATAATACCGTCGGCGTAGGTGAACAATTTGCATTAACTTTCAGCATCAATGCCGAAGGCTCCGGTTTCGCAGGGCCGATTATTAAAAATTTTTCAGTTTTAGCAGGGCCCAACGTTTCCTCCAGTTCAAGCATACAAATCATCAACGGAAATGTTAAACAATCGGTCAACTATTCGTATACGTATTACCTTCAGGCCGAAACCGAAGGCACGTTTACGATCCCTCCGGCATCTATTTCCGTAGGTGGCAAAAGATATGTTTCCAATGCCTTGTCCATACATGTGGTAAAGGGAAGCAAACGTCCCCAATACAATCAGCCGGGACGGAGCAACAGCAGGCAATACCAGAATGTGCCCGATCAGGAGCCGGCTACCGGCGCTTCTTCCAACGACCTTTTCCTGAAAGCTTTTGTGGATAAAAAATCACCCTGCCAGGGAGAACAAGTGATCATCACTTATAAGATTTATACCAAAATATCCATTTCGCAATTCGTGATCAATAAACTTTCGTCCTACACCGGCTTTTGGTCGCAGGATCTGATGAAAGAAAACGAAAAACCCAAGCAATATACCGAAACGGTGAACGGCGAAAAATATATGGTTGCCGAAATCCGTAAAGTTGCCTTATTCCCGCAAAAAACCGGCAAACTTTCCATCGCGCCACTCGAAATTGAAGTCCTTGCTCAGGTTCAAAACCGTGCCCATCACCGTTCCAACGATCCTTTCTTCGACAATCTATTCGATGATTTCTTCGGAAGCACCGTTTCCAATGTAAAGAAAACACTTCGATCCAATTCGGTCAGCGTGGATGTTAAACCGCTGCCTCTTGCCGGAAAACCTGCCGGATATCAGGGAGCCGTGGGCAATTTCACACTTAAATCGGAAATAGATAAAACTACGGTTAAAGCCAATGAGGCGGTTACGCTTAAACTTAGCATCTCCGGCAACGGTAATTTAAAACTGATTGATAAATTAAACGTTCAGTTGCCACCCGATTTCGAAACCTATGATCCGAAAACCTCTGAAAATATTTCTTCCGGTTCCGGTGGCATTTCGGGTACAAAAACTTTCGAATACCTGATGATCCCGCGAAATGCCGGTCAATATAAAATAAAACCGGTTGAATTCAGCTATTTCGATCTGTCAAAAAATAAATACATCACGCTCTCTTCACCCGAATTTTCGATCAACGTTACCAAAGGCGACGGCAACCAGGGAACCAGCGTTTACAACAGTCAGGAAGATATCAAATATGTCGGAAACGACATCCGCTTTATCAAAAACCAGCCTTTTAAACTATCGAAAATCGATTCCCATTTCTTCGGCTCGCCGTTGTTCTATATTATTCTGTTTATTCCATTCCTGCTGTTTATTTTATTCGTGATCATCTGGAAAAATGAAATAAAAAAACGCAGCAATGTGCTGATGATGAAAAACCGCCGTGCTACAAAAGTAGCCACTGCCCGTCTGAAAAAAGCCATGGAGTTTCTCAAACGAAAAGAAACCGACGGTTTTTACAATGAAATTTCCAATGCCTTATGGGGCTATCTGAGCGATAAATTTGCCATTCCGCTTTCGGAACTCTCCATTGATTCGGTAAACATGGCATTGAGTGAAAAAAATGTTAAGGAAGAAATCATTAAACAATTTATCGCTACGCTGAACGATTGCGAATTTGCCCGCTTTGCCCCCGGCGACAGTACCGGAGCTATGGAAGGCATTTATAAAGAAGCTATGGATGTTATCTTAAAAATAGAAAGGGAGTTAAAATAGTTGATCTTGCCCGGATATCAGCCGGCAAGTAAACCAATAAAGGATTCATTTTGGAAAAGTAAAAAATATTAAATGCCACGAAATCGCTAAAACACCAAATTGCACAAAAGACTAAGGTATAGAAAACAAATTTCAATAAATTTTTGTGATTTCGTGTTTTAGTGGCAAAAAAACAGTTTCCAGCGTGGATCAAATCAATAAAGAAAAATGATGAAAAAGACATTTCTTATCATACTGCTTTTTATTTCTTACGGACTTTTTGCTTCCGATAACGATGCATTGGTTGTCAAAGCAAATAAAGCCTATTCCGCCGGGGCCTATCAACAGGCTGCCACCTTATATCAGCAAGTGGTGTCGAACGGCTTCGAGGCTTCCGAATTGTATTACAACCTGGGCAATGCCTATTTCAAATGCAACGACATGCCTTCAGCTATTCTGTATTATGAAAAAGCGCTCAAACTAAACCCGCGCGACGAATACGTAAAAAACAACATCCAGGTTGCCAATACTAAAATTACCGACAAGATTCTCCCCCTGCCCGAATTGTTTTACAAACGCTGGTGGAATGCCCTGCAAAATCTTTTTGAAATGGATACGTGGGCGGTTATTTTAATCGTAAATGTGGTTCTGTTTTTTATCGCCATTTCTTTTTATTTAATTTCCAATGCCATGGTAGTCCGCAAAGCATCGTTCTGGTGCGGCATCTTATTATTTATATTCTCCACGTTTTCTTTTCTTTTTGCAAGCAACCGGTATCATACCCTTACCCGACAGAAAGAAGCGATCATCTTCTCCCCTTCCCTGACGGTAAAAAGTTCGCCCGACGACAACAGCACCGACTTATTCATACTGCACGAAGGCGCCAAAGTTAGCATTACCGACAAGGTAGGTCAATGGCGGGAAGTGAAAATAGCCAATGGAAGCGTGGGTTGGGTAAAAGCCGAGACTTTCCGCGAGATATAGCTCGTCCGGATAGCAAAACAATTTATATTTTCAGCAAGACAGGCTCTGCGGTAAAAAAAATTAAACGCAGAGATACGCTGAGTCTTTCGCAGAGGGCCGCAGAGAATTTTTCATTAATAAATTGTGTGATTATCTGTTTTTATGCCCAAAATTATAAAACAAATCATTGTTATCCGGGAAAAATTCTTTATTCGTTATGAAACGAGCATGTTTGCTAAACGCAAACACGAATAAAAATTCAAAGCGAGTTCCATCCGACTTTAAAAAACAAATTATTTACGGATGAAATCATTGATATATAACGTCCCGTACGGGACTTGCGAATGGATGTTTTTTTTATTTTCTACCGATATTAAGTTCCTGACGGAACTATCCCGTAGGGATAAAATATGGGTAGAAGGTTGTTTATAAAACAACCTGAATCCCGTATGGGATGATATAAAAATTCATCGGACAATAGTGAAAACAAATATTTATAAAGAGAAATATCAATGATTTTTAGTATGCTCCGTTCTATTTTCAACAAGACAGACTCCGTGGTTCTCCGTGAATTCTCTGAGGTTCTCTGTGTAATTTAATTTATAACACTGAGCTACACAGAGGAAGCACAGAGTGGCACAGAGAAGTTTTCAACCCTTGATTTGCATGATTACGTAATAGAACCTATAAATATTTGAAAACCTTAAAAATAGAACACAGATTATATCAATCTGCATAGTCCATTCAATCCATTCAATCCATTCAATCCGCACAATTTATGTTTATCCGTTTTATCCGCGAAATCCGCGTCCTATTCTTTTTTGATATACGACTTTCTTTGTCCAATTCTCTGCGGTTCTCTGCGCAATTCTCTGCGGTTCTCAGCGGTAAAAAAAATTAAATCGCCGAGAATTTTCATCAACAAATTGTTTAGATATCCGATATTCATTTTCTTTTTATTCCTGCTTTCCCGTTTTGATAACTCCATGGAAGAATATCATTCAGGAACGAGGTATGAACTTTACTTTTTCTTCATCGTCAATAAAACGGCTCGGCTAAAAAACACTTTGGGACGCTCTAAAATTTCAAATCCCAGGTTACTTAAGCTATTGACCATGGCTTCAAACGATTTTTTAGGAACATGAAACTTCGGCTCAATGATATAGAACTTCCCATCGGGTTTTAAGATTGATTTCACTTCCTCAAACAGTTTCTCCGGACTTGGCGTCTCATGAATCATGTAAAATGCCAAAACAAAATCCACATTCCCGGTTACGCCTATCCGGTCGTCCTGGCATTTATGAATTTCTATCCGCCGCTCCAGTTCCGTTCCCTTAATTTTTTGGATTACCTTTTCAAGCATTCCGGTTTGTAAATCGGCTGCAATGACTTTGCCCGAATCGGAAACCATTTTCGCTATTTCAACAGAAAAAAAGCCCGGACCGCAACCCAAATCAAGAACGGTCATCCCTTTACCGATGTATGGTTTAAGTATTTTCTGCGGGTTTTGCAACATTCGCCTCACCGAATTATCAAGCCCTCCGGCATTCTCAACAGAGCAAATTCTTTTGTTATCCATTGTACTTATTATTTTTTATTTACTTTTTTACGATTCCTGATTCGCTTTGATTATTTTCTTTCTCAACCCTATTTTTACGTTAACAATTTATTAAAGCGGGAAGAACACTGCATACCACATGAATATCCATTAAAAAACGAGTATAACTTTTTCATTAATCTTTGTTTTTGTTGTATACAAATTTAAAATCCGAATAATTTTTTCCTGAAATTTAAATAATAAGGCCATGGCCCGATAATATGCTTACTAATAACTTTTTTACCTTGAATTACCGATATATCCTTAGGTGCATTTGAGAGTAAATATTTATCTTCTTCGTAAGTTTCAAAACCATTAAGGAACTTATTTAATCGCCCTTTTGTTAAAGTCTTCCTTATTCCATTATATTTTGCATTCGGAGAATTCCTGGCCAGCTCATTCATACAATAAATGCTATCAGCAAAAAACGTAGCAATAAATTTATTTCCCATTTTACTAACTTGAATTTGCTCGAAATGCCCTCCGAATTCGCCGCAATCACGAAAATGAGTTATTATTTCCAATGAATCCATCTTCCGGCTAATTTTGGGTGATGATTTACCAAGAAGCTCACTTTTTATGTTTTGAATATCACCAATAGCAACTAAAGCATCCCATTTGATATTATCATTTGGTTCAACAGCATGCCACATATTATCCTCAGCAAGAGTTAAAAGTTTAACACGATCTTGCGTTGATAGTGATACGGTAGCTGATGAGAGTTCAGCCATTTTTTCATCCTGATAATTCATATAAAATGCGGCAATATTGTAATAGGAAGTAGAAACATCATAGCCCATATCAATACACCTTCTGAGAAATGGGATATAGGAGGAGTCCCGACCATTTAACATGGCCAATACATTGGCTTTATACTTATATAATTTTGGATTTGTACTATCCACTAAGATCAGGCAATCTATAAGTTTTAAAAGTTCACTATTTGGTGTCTGAAGAACAAGGCTATCCAATGTTTTAATTAGTCCGGGGAAATTATTAGAATCAACCTTAATTCCACGATACAAACAATTGTTCCCCTGTGCATGACTTTTTTGTGGAAAGCCGGCAAGCAATAGAATTATCAAAATAAAATAAAACCGATATTTTTTCATCTTAAAATTACACTTAACGTGATTGCGTATCATTCAAATATAAACGGATAAAGGCCAATCCGCTTACTCCTGCTTTGCTCTTATTATTTCGTTCCTCCTGTTTATTCATCAATGACTCTATTTTATTGGCTGACGTTGTTATTATATTGTATCTACATTTTTTGCCCATTCTGGAAGTTCTTTCGACTTTTTTACGGGGTCTTCGTTCTCTTTTCCATATTCGATATCAAAATAAAATGCTCTTTTTAATTTATTTTTCTTTGCGATCAAAAAATTTGGAAAAGTAGAAAAGTAAACATTGTAGTCTTTAGCCACAGAATTATAGTTTATACTAAGAGTATTTAGACTATTAATTAAATCTAAAATACTTTTATCAGGTTCCGGGAATCTTTTCATCATGAATTTATTCAATTGATATTCGCTAATAACGACATCTGATGAATTATTTTTATTAATCCTTACAGAACGTGACTTATTCATCAAACATATTAGGCTATCAGACTTTGCTAAAGATAGAGAACTTAAAAGTAAATCTCTTTCGGCTAGTTTATCATTAAATATTTTCCAGGAATTTATTACATCTTTGTTTTTAGATTCAAGCTTGCTTGAAATACTTTTCTGTAGAAAATAAATGCCAACAGAACCCAATAAAAAAATTGAGATTATAAAATAGAGTAAATAAGTTCCGAGTTTTTTCATACAATATCAGTTAATAAAAGAATTTTATGCTGGGCTTTTTGTATCAATTGAAGCCCTATTTATTGGGTGCTGTGTTTTATTTATTTGTCATTTCGTTAATAGCTTTTAATAATCCATCTTTCCAATCACTTACATAATTATCATTTTCATAACCAGGATTTTTATCGGTAAAATCTAAAAAATATTTTACCAATCCATCCCAGTTATCAAGTTGTCCCTTTTGGTGTAGAGTCCAGCCAATCTCTTCTATTGTCCAATTTGATTTTGCTGAATTACGAATCATAGAAGTTGTTATCCAGTTGCTATCGTTATCTTGTCCACCTCTCGCAATCGGAATCAAATGATCAATTGTTGGAAATAAATCCCAATAAATCATATGGGTATCCGACATTTTCCAATTTCTGTGATACTTAAAAATATTAGGAAACTCAATTGTCAATATCTTAATCAATCCAGGAAACAGTAATTTGTCGCCAGAATACCTATCAATAAAACCATCTCTAAGAAAGACTTTACACATTTGGTATTTTGAATAATGCCTTTTTTGAGTTAAATTATTAATGAAAGGATAATTTTTATTAACAAAATCAATACATTCCTGTCTTTTGTCATCCAGTAATAATCCACATAAATTCTGAATCAATAATGCCTTATCCATTTGCAGAAATGTTTCTTAACATGACACCCTAACAATTTATATACCCCAGCGTTTAATTCTTAATCATTTCCTTTCCCAAAACTATTTCCGCCCACTAAATTACACTAATTTCAATAATCCAAACTAATTTCTCTAACTATTTTAATGCGCTGACGTTTTTTTTAAAAAATATTTTTTTTGGCTATTCGTAGTTTTATTAAAATTTTGTATTTTTGACTCGGAATTATCATCGTTCTTATACAAAAATCGGTTTTTAGCTGCAAAAACTACCCGGAATGCAGGAATAGCTTACATTTTCCGCCGGAAATGACCAGCCGGCAATAAGCGGCATACTTTTCGCGCCGGGAGTGAACGGCAGGCGGTGAGCGGAGAGC
>Ga0160425_1002889_pt1 | contig 13260 bp, 12 predicted proteins | sample BioMet8_FD_108193 | JGI IMG/M metagenome (GOLD analysis project Ga0160425, IMG submission 108193) | Microbial communities from bioreactor (seeded with sewage sludge) at Lawrence Berkeley National Lab, California, USA - Biofuel... | ecosystem: Engineered > Bioreactor > Anaerobic > Unclassified ...
GCATGCTGTAGAAGCAGCTTTGCAGGTCAAGGAGCAGGCAGGCGGTGGCACAGTGACAATTCTGTGCATGGGCTCACCGGCAGCTACAGACGTAATGCGGGAATGCATTGCTGTTGGTGCCAATGATGGAGTTTTAGTATGCGATGGCGGTGTGAGAGGTTCTGATACCTTGGCAACAGGTCAAGTACTGGCCAAAGCTATTGAAAAAATCGGTCAGGTTGATGCAGTGTTTACAGGGAAAAAATCTCTTGACGGCGATACAGGACAAATTCCTCCTGCTGTAGCACAGCGTTTAGGTATGAATCTGCTTTCCTATGTGGAAAGCGTGTCTTTTGCCGATGGAAAAATTAAAGCTACCAGAAAAAATAACGGTGGGGTAGAAACAATTGAAGCACCTACACCGGTAGTTGTTTCCGTTATGGAAACAGCCAACAAAGTGAGAACTCCTAATCTTAAAGGTAAAATGAATGCCAAAAAGGTTGTATTCCCGGTTTGGACTTTGGCGGATATTGCTCTTGCTCCGGAAAAGGTGGGAGCTTCCGGCTCAGGAACGAAAGTTACTGAACTGTTTGAACCGCCTAAGCATGAACAGGGCATTATTATTTCCGGCGCAGACGAAGCTGCTGCAGTGCGTGAATTAGCAGACACTTTGCGCAGCAAGAAAGTAATATGAGGAGGTGGGACTATGACAGAGAAAAATAGTGTTTGGGTATTCGTAGAATTAGTAGCCGGTAAACCTTCTCAGCTTAGCTTGGAATTATTGGGTAAGGGCCGTGAATTAGCTGACGAAAAGAAAAAACAATTAGTAGGTTTGCTTTTAGGCGACAATCTGCAGGAAGTAGCCAAGCAAGTAATAGGTTACGGAGCTGATACTGTAGTGTGTTGTCAGAATCCTGCTTTGGCAGCTTTTGAAGGCAGAATTTATACAAAGGTAGTTGAAGATATATTAAAGAAATATGATCCTAATGTTTTACTTATCGGCGGCAGTGCCAATGGCCGTGAACTGGGCGGCAGATTGTCAGCTCAGATGAATTTGGGCCTGGTTGCTGATTGCGTTGATTGTATGTATGAGTCTGAGAATGATGATATTACCTGGGTTAGACCTGCTTATACAGGCAAGCTTTTTGTGAAGATTTTCACCACTACTCGTCCTCAATTGGCTACGATTAGTGATAAGATTTTCCGGGGCAATGCTTTCGATGCTGGCCGCCAAGGTGCTGTGGTGGAGGAAGCTGTTGATTTGGGAGGCATGACCGGGTCCCAAAAAATTTTGGGCTTTGCAGAAGATGTTGCAGCAGAAAATCCTGCTTTGGAAGTTACTTTGGAAAATGCGGATATTATCGTTAGTGCCGGACGTGGTGTTGGTTCTAAAGAAGGCATGGAACAAGTGCGGGCCTTAGCTAAATCCATTGGTGCAGCTTTTGGTGTATCTAAACCATTAGTAGACGAAGGCTGGGCACCTCATGACTGGCAGGTTGGTGTAACTGGTAAGAAAGTGGCTCCTAAAGTTTATATTGCCCTGGGTATTTCCGGAGCAATTCAGCATCAGTTAGGTATCAAAGAGGCCAAAGTTGTAGTGGCTGTGAATACTGATAAGGATGCACCTATTTTCCAACGTGCTAATTATGGAATTGTAGGAGATTTGTTTAAAGCAATTCCGGAAATAGAAAAGCAATTTAAACCAAAAGTGTAATATGTAGTAACGATGTACACACAAAAAGGCCCAAGAGGGTCTCCTCTCATGAGGAGATATCCCTCTTGGGCCTTTCGGCTTTACTGCTTAAAACTTTTACTGAACTGTAAAGAGGCTATGAAATTACCTCTTCATATAATAAATGTCCGCAGACAGGGTAAATGTGCAAAAATTTTTCGTATATATATTTAAATAAGCGAATTATTGCATATTTGCCTACAACTTTCTTGTTAAACATATTTATTATTAAATTGAAATAGTTATAAATAGGTGCTATCATATTATTAAATAATAGCTTTAAGGGGGAGAAGCTATGCTTACAGAAATGAGAGAGCTTTTACATAACAAAATAAAATTAATTTGCTTTTTTAGCATATACAGCTTGATCTTTTATCTTCCTTCTATGCTTATAATCGGAAAGTGCGTTACCATAGTCGGAACGGAAAATACCCATTGGCCCGTGGCCTGCAATGTTTTGTGCATGTCTTTGGGCTTTTTAAGCTATCCCTTAAGCCGTAAAATATTTACTTCTGTAGTAGCTCGTAAAAAAGCCTTGTTAGGCTTAGGAGTTTTGCTTTTAATCTATATTTTGGTAATGCTGGGTCCCATGAGGACCAACAGCGTGAGTTCTTACTTACTGATGTTGGGCGGAGAAGCTTTCCTCATGGGAAATTTTTCCGGATTTGTTTTTTACTATATGGCTTTTTCGTTACAGGGATCACCTTATCTGGGCAGAATATTCGGCATAGCCTTGGCCATAGGAGTGACGCTGCAGAATATACTTCAGCACCATATGCTTCAAGTTAGGCAAACTGCTAATATAACTTTGGCTGTAACCATTGTGGGCATGCTGTTTATTATGTGGAAGGCACCTCATGATTTGCTTTTTGAGAACCCGTTGCCTTATGAGAAAGCACCCAAGGCTTTTCCCAGACAAGGCATTTTGGCAATTTTAACGGTTTTGCTCCTGTCTTTGCTAAGCGGGTTTATTGATTGTTATCTTACCTTTTTAAATGCCCATAATGTTTTGGACGAGGCAGATTGGCCACGGCTGTTTTTTGCGGTAGGGCTTGTTTTGGCAGGCTTTTTGGCTGATGTGGGGAAACGTCGTTATTTATCCATGTGGACCGGCTGTGCTGCTGTAACAGCTATTGCCGCAAGTGCCTTGTTAATTTTTGGTTCAGCCTACAATGTTGCTTTAAGTCTTACATATTTCTTTGCAGGTTTTTTTGTTATCTATTTAATGGCATTTTTTTTGGAAATGGCACCCAAAACAAAATATCCGGATTTATGGATAGTTATGGGCAGAGTAGTGTATTGTGCTGTAAATGGCCTAATGGTTTTGGCTGCACCGAAAATGCGCTATTTTCTGGCAGGTAATAAATTGCTGTTAATGGCGACTTTGGTAGTAATAGGTATTTTTGTTCTTTGTTATTTACAAGGTCAGCCGCAGATGCGCTTGGAACCTGATAAAGAAAAAGTTGAAAAAATTCCTCTGAGTCCTTTGGAAAGCTTTGGGGTGAGTTGTGGCTTTACCCCACGGGAAAATGAGGTATTTGCCTTGCTTTTAGACGATAATTTAACCATTCAGGATATTGCGGATAACTTGTTTATTTCCCGCAGAGTATGTCAGAGGTATCTGACCAGTATGTATGAAAAAACTCAAACCAAAACTCGTCTTAATCTATTATTGAAATATTACAGAACTCAGACAGGAAATCCTCTAATAAAAGGAAAAAATTCACATAATACTGAACCTGTCTGCGAAGAATAAAATTAAGGAAAAGAAAAAGCCTTAGCAGGCACGAAAAAAGCAGCCATTAAAAATCGCCAGAAGCAAATTAAATTATCAATAAGCTTCTGACGATTTTTTGCTATATAAATTGCTCGTTTTTTCAGCTTAATTTCAGCAGCATTTTTGCTTGTAGTATGTTAAAAATAGGAGTATATTTTGAATTGGAAAGACCGGGAAGGAGGCGCTGGGATAGTAGTCGTTTTTGCGTAAGCAAGGAGAATATTATTCTATAAGGGGGTAATTTTGTATGACAGGTTTTCCGCTCATCATTGTATTTGTTATTGCTATTATTGTCATGATTGTTGCTATTGCGAAGTACAAGCTTCATCCTTTTCTTTCTATTCTTGGTGTTTCAGTTATCTTTGGACTAATTGGGGGCATTCCCCTGGTGAAATCAGGGAAAACCTTAGGTATTGCCGATGTTATCAGCGCAGGCTTTTCCGGGACATTTACCAGTATCGGTATAGTCATCATTATGGGTGCCTTAATCGGCAGTCTGCTGGAGAAAACAGGGGCAGCCTTAAAGATGGCTGACTGTGTTGTAAAAGTGGTAGGCAAAAAAAATACTGCTCTGGCTATGCTGATTATGGGCTGGATTGTTTCTATTCCTGTATTTTGCGATAGCGGGTTTGTTGTGTTAAATCCTATTCGTAAAGCTTTGGTAAGACGTACTAAAGCATCGGGTGTAGCTACGGCTGTGGCTTTATCCATGGGCTTGTACATTTCTCACTGCTTTATTCCTCCTACACCGGGACCTATTGCGGCAGCTAATACTCTTTATGAAGGCATGAAAATGGACACCAACCTTCTTTTGGTAATTGGCATGGGTGTTGCAGCTTCTGTTCTTCCTATGATTGTAGGTTATTTGTTTGCAATTTATATTGGCAAAAGAGTAAAGACTAAAGAAGAAACTAAAGCCGTAGAAACAGAAGATGGAGATACAGAGAAATCTTATGAAGAATTGATTAAAAGTTATGGTAAATTACCCAGCGGTGTTATGAGTTTTGCACCGATTGTTGTGCCTATCGCTCTAATGACCATCTCCAGTGCTATGACCATGGCCGGTAATAAGATTCCTATTATTCTTTTCTTAGGTACTCCTATTATTGCTATTACCATTGGTGTTATCATTGGTATTTTCACTTTGTATAGCAGTAGTATTGAAGATAAGACCAATAGTTTCTATGAGATTACCAATGAAACATTAAAGACCGTAGGTCCTATTCTGTTTATTACCGCCGCCGGCGGCGTGCTTGGTAAAGTAATTGCTTCTACCAATATGGTGGCATTCATTAAAGAGAATTCTACTACTTTGGCCAGCTTGGGAATATTCTTCCCCTTCCTGTTAAGTGCTATTTTAAAGACGGCACAAGGTTCATCTACTGTAGCAATTACTACGACAGCAGGTATTATGGCTCCTTTAATGAGTTCATTAGGTTTAGCCACTCCTGTTAGAGCTGCTATTACCGTTATTGCTATTGGTGCCGGTGCTATGACTGTGTCCCATGCTAATGACTCCTATTTCTGGGTTGTTACCAATTTTGGTGATATGACTGTAGCAAACGGTTATAGAACTCAGACTCTCGGTACCTTGTTAATAGGTATTGCCGGTATGATTAATGTTTATATTCTGTATTTGATTTTGGGCTAAGGAAATTTTACAATTTACCGGATAAAGTTGCAAAGACCTGTAACACGATAATAAAAAATATTGTGTTGCAGGTCTTTTTATATTCAGTATTTCGTACTGAGGTACACCTCAGTACAATAATCTTGTTGTAATGCTATAATGAGATTAAATAGAATTGTTGTTTATAAGAACTTTAAGGAGGAGGATAAAATGAGGAAAATAGGGAAAATAGGGAAAATACTGTTTGGGGTTGTACTGCTTTTTGGTTTGCTTACAGGAGCTGCACCGGCCGGTGCTCATTCCATGACACTGGAGGAAGCAACTGTGTATTTAGACAAAGGAGACGGTTCTACCGGAACCATCAAAATCGGAGATACGCTAGGTACAGTCAGTGCAATACTGGGCAGTGAGTATGAGCTAAAGGACTTTAAAGGAGACGGGATTCGGATGGTAAAATATGTCTATCCCGATGAAACTTTTTTTTATGGCCGGACTTCCCAGCGTGATACACGAGCCGAAGAAGAAATTCCCATAAAAGGTTATACTATAAAGAATAGTGCTTTGCATACTGCGTCAGGTATCTGCGTAGGCATGAGCTACGAAGAATTGGCAGGAAAATTCGGCCCCGGTCAGCAGCTTGCTTCTAAGTATGAGAAACAAGATGGTTTGATCACCTATATTTATGATCTTTATAAAGAAGTAAAAGAGTTTAGTGTCAGAGTAGATAGTGCCGGAACAATAAAAGAAATGGCCTTTAGGCAAGAAATGTAGGGGAAAATTCACCAAAAAGGGAGGAAGACAAATGCTGAAGAAAATTTTGGGAGTAGCAGCAGTAACTTTGTGTTTAATGTTTAATGTAGCAGGAGAAGCAGCAAAACAACCGGTTATTTTAGATGCGGATATGGTGGACTGGTTCGATGATGGGGCAGCTATGCTGATGTTAGCTAAATCTCCTAAGATAGAATTAATGGGTGTTACTACGGTTATTGGCAATACCTGGGTAGAAACCGGCGTAGCAAGTGCTATCAGACAGTTAGAAGGTATTAAAGCAACAAATATTCCTGTTTTGGCCGGTGTTAATAAAACAATTAATGAAAAACGCTTTAAGAATATTGCTCAGGAAACGAAGCTGTTCGGACGGGGCAAAGATTCACATCAAGGAGCGGCTGGCTATCCTGAACCGGTTAGCTGGCAAGCTGAATATAGGAAGAGCTATGGAGAAGAGCCTACCTATGGACCTAGCAAAGAAGGTGCTGTAGACTTTATTATCCGTAATGTTAAAGCTCGCCCTCATGAAGTTACCATTGTTGCTATTGGTACAGGTGCAAACTTAGCGGCTGCAGTGCAAAAGGCTCCGGAAATAGCTCCTTTAGTTAAGAGGGTTATTTATATGTGCGGGGCGTTTTTTCAGCAAGGTAATGTTATGCCGGCAGCAGAATTTAATGTCTGGTTAGATCCGGAAGCAGAAAAAATTGCTTTCAGAGCACCTTTTAGTGAGCAAGTAATTGTTCCTTTGGATGTCTGTGAAAAAATACAGATCACCTGGGAAAAGTATTTCGAACTTAAAAAGAAAGTTAAATCACCTATATTACAAAAGATGATAAAAACCCATTGGATGACTGATTCTTTTGAAAAGCATCAAAATCCTCCGGATAACTATGTGTGGGATGCTTTGGCAGCGGCTATTGCCATAGACCCTACAATTATTACAAAAGAAGTTACTATGCCTGTAGATGTCAATGACGTGTTCAGCCCTTCCTACGGACAAACTCTGGCCTACAAAGGTGCAGGACCGGAAGGAACTCAAAAAGCCAGAATTATATTAAACGTTGATGAAAAGAAACTGTGGCAAATGATTTATACCATGGCTGACAAACTATAAAACAAAAAGAAACTTTAGTTTATAATCCCGTTAGGCAGTGGAAACACCTCTGACGGGATTTTTCATTAGGAAAATATTTTCGGCAAAAACAGAACCAATTATTAGGGAAAAATGGTAAAATATAGACAAACAGATGATATGGTATATAAATGCCGGTATATCCGTATTGTTAATTACAGAAGTTTAATTCAGAAGGGGAGATGGTTGGGAATGAAGACAAAAAGGACGTTAAGACTAGTAGTATTCTTGGTGTTCTTGGTGATGAATATGGTAGCAGCTGCAGATTTAAGCAAGCTGGTGATTATTCATACCAATGATACCCACGGTTTTGACCAAAGAGCTAAAGGTATAAATGGCATGGCCACAGTCAGTGCTTTGAAAAAAGACTATGAGGCAAAAGGCTATACGGTAGTGCTTTTAGATGCAGGTGATGCTATTCAGGATAATAATTTAGTTAATTTCAGCAAGGGTAAAAGTGCTATCAACTTTATGAATGCCTGTGGTTATGATGCCATGGCTTTAGGTAATCATGAATTCGATTATGGACAGAATGAGTTGGCCAAAAGAGTAAAAGAAGCCAAGTTCCCTATGTTGGCAGCTAATATTTATGTTACTGCCACCGGGAAAAATTTAGTTGGCAGCACAGCTATCATTAATAAGGGAAACTACAAAATCGGTGTTGTAGGTTTAACTACCCCTTCTACCCTAACCAGCACTAATCCTAAAAATGTTTATGGACTAAAATTCTTGGCAGGCAAAGAGCTTTATGCCTGTGCACAAAAAAATGTAGATTATTTACGTGGGCAGAAATGCGATGTAGTTTTAGCACTTGGTCATTTGGGCAGTGAAGGCAATAAGGTGTCTAATCGTTCCGATGATGTGGCAGCTAACGTGAAAGGCCTGGATTTGTTTATTGACGGACATGATCATCAAGTGAAAAACGAAAAAATCAATGGAATTTTATTGGTGGAGACAGGCTGTCATACTGAAAATATTGGGGTATTGAAGAATGTTAATGGCAAGTGGCAGGAAGAGCTGCTGGCTTATGGCAAATTTAATGCAGAAGATCCCGTAGTGAAAAGAGAAATAGACAAAGAAGCAGATACTATTAATAAATATTTAGGACAAAAAGTCGGTAAGACAGAAGTTCTCTTAAATGGGAACAGAGTGCCGGGAGTTCGTACTCAAGAAACTAATTTGGGAGATTTCTGTGCTGATGCTTTCCTCTGGCAGGCCAAGCAAGCCAGCATACTAAAAGGCGATGTAGATGGAGCTCTTACTAATGGGGGCGGCATTCGTAATTCTATTCCCGCAGGTGTTATTACCAGAGGTAGTCTCCATGGGGTTATGCCTTACAACAACCAGCTCTATGTGATTAAGCTAAAAGGATCCGTGCTTTTGGAAATACTGGAAGCGGCTACTAGTTTTACACCGGAAGCTATGGGGGCATTTCCTCAAGTAGCAGGTATTACCTATGAGTTAGACACAAAGAAACCATTTGTTAAGGGGAAACAATATCCTCACTCTACTTATTTTGCTCCGGCTCAGCCGGGAACCAGAGTGAAAATATTAACCGTAGCAGGAAAACCCTTTAATCCCAACAAAACTTATGCCATTGCTGTATTGGAATTTATTGCTGCAGGGGGGGATGCTTATGGTGCTGCCCAAACTCTGGCCGCCCAAGAAAGAACCTTTTTGGGATATCTTGATGTACAGGCTCTGGAGAATTATTTGGCAGAAGGATTAAAAGGTGACGTGGGGTATCAGTATGCTAAACCTCAAGGCAGAATTATTATAAAATAATATTAAAACATTTTTCTTGCCTGAATCTGTGAAGAGCAGTAGAAAGAAGGCCGAGACATGAAATTTAAAAAGCAATTTTTTTTGCTAGTCAGTTGTTGTGTATTTCTTTTTATAGGGAGCAGCATTGCCAGGGCAGAGTACCCGAATTATTTACAGGGAAACAGAAACTACCTGCTTTGCGGCGGACATATGGGTTGCGGCTGGTATCTGGACAGGACTTCACTGGTAGTACAGCAAGCCAATCATCCCAATTATTTAATAACAGTAGATGTTGTTGAAGTAGCAAATGCGGACCGAGGCAGCACAACAATTACTTCCAGAAATAACTGCCGCTATAGCTACGATGAAAAGCAAAAGAAAATGTATAGCTTTTGGGATGATAAATGGCATTATGTGGAACCGGTAGGCAGTATGGCTCAAACCGGCCATGAATTCAGCGGTGAAATGGCCTTTTATATAGCTTTTCATAAGAAGTTTTATGGTGGCAGGAAATGGTGGGATCCTTATACCAACAAGTATGAGTCGCCTAATTTCAGTGACGGATTATATGCCAGAGTTGATAGGGCACAATAACGTATTAACAAGGGACTGTAACATCAGAACGAAAAGGCCGAGAGAAGCGTGCTTTTCTTTCCGGGACGTGTAAAGCACAGCGGTAGGCACTTTAGTGCCGTTAAGCCGCGTAGCGACTCGTCCGTAGGAAAGACAACACGCTTCTAGGCGGCCGGTACTGTAATTAACAAGGGACTGTAATACAATGACCAAAAGTCATTGTGCTACAGTCCCTTTTCTATGCAACACTGAGGTAGACCTCAGTACAGCAAAAGACTTTTTAACCTATAATTATAAATAGAAGAGGATGGGAGGATGAAGACTATGCTAAAACAATTACGTAAATTAGGTTTTTTGTGTTTATGTCTGCTGTTATTAGTTGGCTATGGGAGAGCACAGGCAGCACAAGAGGGGGAGGCTGTTGATTTTAATTCACCGGAAGGAGGCGCCGCTACTAATTTCTTGTTTTCTTTGCCCAAAGAATTAACCGGTTTGTTTAAAGATAAAAACTATACCTATCGTATTGAATATACCCATTTTTTGGAGAGCAAAGCTCCTTGCTATAATGTGCTGTGCATTGGCGCTGATCAGGCAGATAATCAATGGCTGGTGGTTGCAGAAGATAATAGCAGAATCTATCGTAATCCCGGTAATGGAACAGTAGGAGAAAGTGCCATGGAATTGCTTTTCCCTAATAACAGACTTAAAAAATTAAAGACACAGGAAGACGCTCTGAACCATTTAAGAGAATATCTGCTGGAAACCAGTCCGGATAAAAAATCTTTCGCTTTAAGACTGGACCCTAACAGCCGTGCAGATGGGCCGGGAACCTGGTCAATAGAAATCGCCCTTGGAGAAAATCATCCGGATCATTTTGTTACATTGGAGCATTATCGTGTTTTTAATAACGGAGTTATTGAAAAAATGGCTATACTGGACGGAGAGTATAAAAGAGTAAACTACGCTTAATAATGAAAGGAGGAAGGACAATGAAGAAAAAGTTAGGGGTATTATTAAGTTGTCTTTTAGCGATGAACCTAGTTACGGGATGCGGAGGTGGAGAAAAAAAGGCTCCTGCTCCCAAAGAAAAACAGGCTCAGACCCAAAAAGCTCCGGTAGTTAAAGCAAAGCCGGCAAAAATAGTGGAATTCGGTAAGGCCAGGGCTGAAGCTCGAACTATTGTGGGCACAAATCTTAAATATAATACAAAAGTCTTTGTAGCCGGAGGCGGAGACAAGCTTTATGTTTCCAGAAATTTAAAAGATGTGGATTCCGGCGGCGTTATCACTGCTTTCACCTTAAAAGACGGAGTGGCAACAGTTGATAAAACCGTAGGTAAAGACGGAACTATTAAACTGGACAGCAGCAGTATCGGTACTATAGCGGCCAGCCCTAACGGCAGGCTGATTTATTTGGATGGTGGTTTTAGAATTTTACAAAAAGGCCAACCGGCAGATGCAGACGGACCGGAGTTGAAGAAAAACAAGAAACTTGTTTTTTATCTGGAAAATGTACTGGTCAGCACCGGTAAATTAAGTGAAGGAATGGTTGGCTCTAACAAAAACGGAGATTTATCTTTTGTAATGGGCTTTAGCAAAGACAAGGCTCTCATGGGGATAGTACAAGACGGCAAGGTTGTGGGCGGAGACGAATTAAGTGATTTTCCCGTTAAGCTAAAAGAGAATGTTTTTAAGGGTGGCCTTTATGAGTTTGCAGTGGATAATGGGGAAGAAATTTATGCCAGCGGCAAATTAACCTCTGATGGTAATGTAATTATTGCCGCCATGGGAGATAATTCTCCTAAAATTATTTACGATGCTAAACTGCCGGCTATTCAAACCTGGGCTTTAACCAATAAATATGTGGTAGCTTCTGATGGTCCAATCAATATTTATGTGTGGGATAAAGCAACGGGAGATTTATTAGGCAAAGTAGCCAATAAAGACATTTGTGGCGGCGAACCGGGAAGAGTATTACAAATGTATGCTAATGGTAAAACCATTTACTGTGTTTACTTAGCAGAAAAAGACAAGGCACCGGGCAAAGATGTGCCGGTAAGTATTCATACCTTAAAATTTTAGCAGGTAATAAATGGGTGTATTATGAAAAATAAAATCTTGCTGAAAATTTTTCTCCTTGCACTTTTTGCCTTTGGTGGTATGGGGTGTGCCACAAGTTCTCACCAAATACCACCTGGGCAATTAAAAAGCTTTTCCTTTGCAACAGGGGGTTCCTCCCGTTATGAGATAAGAGCGTTGTCAGCTAGACAAGAGGGTCAAGAAGTCCGTTTGCAGGTAGATACATGGGTAGAGGTTAATGGGGAAGATCAGCAGGTACAAATTAATAAAGCAGTTAATGAACCTGATTTGCTGCCACGGCTGGGGGAACTGATTCGTGAGCAGCAACTATCTGAGTGGAACGGCTTTGATGGAAAAAATGCCAATGCCTTGGATGGAAATAGCTTCAGCTTTTTGGCAGTTTATGATCAAGGGGGAAAAATACAGGCTAAAGGTTATATTAAGATGCCTAAGAATTATCAAAAGGGCAGAACTGCTATTTTGAATATTTTTGAACCATATGTGAAAAAATACCAAGGTAAGTAAAAGGGGGGACTAGAATGTTTAGAAAAATCGGAGGAATCATACTGTTGGTAATTGGGGTAGGACTAGGCTTTCTCTTTTTTACTTCTGATGAATTTGACAAACAAACAGCGGGGTATGCCAATGCTGTTTATTTGACGGATAATAAATTGGTGCCCCAAAACGAAGGGAAAATCATCATTATAGCAGGAACTCCCCTGGTAAAAAAAGGGGTTGTAGACCCACTATATAATATTAAATTCGATGCTCCCTTTGTTTTTAGGATAGCTCAAGAGTATAGGAAAGTGCCTCTTACGGCCCAAGAGGAAAAAAGTTTGCCTAAGGGCAGTAAAAACACCATGAAAATGAAATGGGAAAGACTGCCCTTTGCGGATAAAGGTGATAGTAAGAGTTTCCTTTGTGCCTATTTGCCGGGAGATTTGCAATTGGGGGATTTTCCCATTAAAGGAATGTTTTTACGTCAACTGCCCAGGAAACCCTATAAAGGCTTTACCGATGCTTTTGCCTGGCAGCGGAACATGAAACTACAGACAGATGATGACAAACTGTATGTGACTCAGGCTCAGGTCACCAATGATAGCAATTCATATCGACGTAATGGAGCATTAAGGTTTACCTATGAAGTGGCAGATATGAAAGAAGCCAAAGATATTACGGTTATTGGCCGCCAAAAAGGCAAAGAATTAATCTATGAATCAGATGAATTTTACGGTCAATTGTATGTGGGAAAATTGACAAAAGAACAGGTAAAAGGGAAATTGAAATCAGAACAAAATATAGGAACAATAACCGCAGTGGTCTGTTGTGGGCTCATGGCTGCAGGCGGTGCGTATCTGGCATTTAAGAAACCGGCATAAATATGTGATTGGAAGGCAGGAGGTGCTACAGTGAAACTGAAAATCCTGTTAGTAGGAATGATTTTGGCCTTGTCTGTTATGAACACCGCTGAACTTAGTGTGCAAATAAAACCGGCTAAGGAGGCTAATCTTGCCCAGGGAACTTATGATGAATTTGTAGCTGATGCAGATAATCAACAGGTGAGAATTTTGCTCATAACGGATAGTCCTATAAACAAAGTGAAAATCTTGGGCTTAAAAATTCAAAGTATGGATACTGCGGGCAAGGCTGTCTTTGCGGAAAAAGAATTATATACGCAAGCAAGTTTAACACCTAAGAGGCCTCTTGCTTAGTGTAAAATTATAATTGGCAAAAAATAAAGGGAAAAGGATCGAAACCCTCTTCCCTTATCATACAGATAGCCTTATTATTAAAGCGACCAAACCCAATAAGGAGGCTATCGTATGA
>Ga0160425_1002897_pt1 | contig 13238 bp, 12 predicted proteins | sample BioMet8_FD_108193 | JGI IMG/M metagenome (GOLD analysis project Ga0160425, IMG submission 108193) | Microbial communities from bioreactor (seeded with sewage sludge) at Lawrence Berkeley National Lab, California, USA - Biofuel... | ecosystem: Engineered > Bioreactor > Anaerobic > Unclassified ...
CCTGGTCCACGGCGTCCCTGGCCTTGGCGTCGGGGTTGACGTTTTGGGGGGCAACGGCCAGGGCGGCCGGCTCGATGCCAAGCAGTTTCCCCAGACAGGCCAGGGAGACGTCAAACGATTCCTGCAAGCCGATGAAGGCGAAATAGCGTTTGATGGAGGCAATGGCCCGCAGAAGGAGCAGCTTGTCATTGCTGCGCGCCAGGGGGACTCCGGCCAAGCGTCTGGTCATGCCGTTTTGCACCTCGTCCCAGGGGCACCGCGCGACGAAGGTCTCCAGAGAGGCCCCGGTCCGGGTGAGCCAGGCATGCATGTGATGACTGGGCGTCCGTTTGACGAAGGCATACAGGGAAATGAGCCGCGTCACGGGATGGCGCAGGAAGGTGAAGACAAAGGGGCGGCCGGGGATGGCTTTGATGACGGGCATTTCGAGGTGGCCGGTCACATAGGCGTAGCCGGCCCGCCTTTCCGGCAAAAGCGCGATGAATCGGGAGCAGTCCTCAATATGGGAGGTGCCGTTTCGGCCGATGCGATACTGCGGTTGTCCAGAGAAGAACCGTTCGAAAATCGCATTGAGCGTGGTGCCGGCTGTTCGCGGTATATGGAGAAAAACCGTGGTGGTCCCGGGGACGAAGAGGGGCATGGTAACAGAAGGCGCGTCTGACGGCACGGTACGCTCTCCGATTCCGACAGGGAAGCAGGCGGATGCCGATGACTCTGCCAGCCTCGAAGCGATGCGGTCAAGCGGAAGGGGGGAAAATTCAAAAGAAGCGATGATGCTGTAACCGATGGCTCTGCTGTCCGTCTCCGATAGGGGAGGGCGGGCGGTCACATCCGGTGCGCTGCAGGTTTATGGAATATCGAAGACGTTTTCGTGAGGTGATCCGGAAAGTTATCGGGCTCAAAAGCCGTGGATCGAGCTGGAGCGATTGACTGCCTGTTGAAAAAACGTGGCGTTGCCGGTAAGAGCCGGATGCCCCTCTCTTGCGCCTGTGAGACCGGGGTAGGCAGCGCCCATTCCGCGGACAATCCGGAATGGTACGCCAGCAGGGAGCGCTATGGCTGAAAACATCCCGCCGGAGAGGTTCGATCCGACAGAGCTGGACGAAGATTTCACGATTCCCAAGGCATTCCGGGGGCGGGGCGCCCTCGCTACCATGGTGGAGGGCCTGTGGGCACCTATCGGGCACGACGGCGACACCGCGATCATCTTGACCGCGCGGCCAAACGAAGGCCTCGCCCAAGCCGTCCGGCAGGCCCTCGGCCTGACCGATATCCGCCTTCTCGCCGCTGACGAGGCCGTGGTGCGCCATATCCTGGAAAACACCCTGGATATCTGCCCCGGATTCCCGCCCGAAGCCTCCCGGACCGATCTGGCCAAGGTGCGCACCTACCTCGCCGCCCGGCGTTCGTTTTTGTCCGGCTTCCGTACCACCCTGGCCCGGGGACGCACCGGATTGGCCATGTTCCGGACGGGGATCGCCTTCCTGACCATTGTCCTGGTGTTGCTGCGCATTTTTGGTCTCGGCCTGGCCCTGCCCTTGGAAGGGCTGGTCTTGATCCTGGGCCTTTTTTTTATCTTCGACGGTATCGCCTGGTATCTGCCCGCGCGGCGCATGTCCCGGCGAGGACTGCCGGCGCCGGTGCCGGTGCCCGACCCCACCCTCGGCAACGTGGGAGTCTTGGCCGTCTCGGCCAATTTGCTGTGGTCCTGCTTCCGCTGGTTGCCGGCCATTCCCGGGGCCAGCGCCCTGCGGGCCGGCTGGAACCTGCTCTCGCCCGCCGCCCGCCGTCGTTTTCTGGCCATGGACCGCACCACCCTGGCCCTCGAACGCACCACCCTGGCCGAGCTGCGTTCCGTCATGGCCCGTTCCCGCACCGGCCTTGCCCTGGGACGCACGGGCATCGCCGTGGCCGGTGTCGGCATCGCCATGTTCCGCCAGTTTCCCCGCGGGCCCTGGGACATGGCCAGTTACGGCCTCATCGCCATGGGGTCGCTCATGGCCCTGGAGGGAGTTTCCTGGTATTTACCCGCCCGGCGGGCCGGGACCCTGTGCGAGGTGGACCTGCGTCGGGCGCGAACCTGCCCCAGCCCCCGGACCATGGCGACGCCTCAAGCCGCGCCGCCGATTACGCCTCGGGTCCAGCTTCCCGAATGGCCGGACGCCGTTCCCGGCGTCTTGGGCACCACGGGGCTCGCCTTGGAACGGACCCTCCTGGCCGAGCGGCGAAATGTCATGGCCCGACTCCGGACCCAGATGGCGCGGGGCCGCACCGGCCTTTCCCTTGTCCGGACGGGGTGCAACGCCGTGGCCGTCGGATTCGGCCTGCTGGCCTGGTTCGGCACGGCGGCCACGGGCTGGACTGTTTTCAATCTGTTCTTGTCCGCCGTCGGCATGTTTCTTATTGGGGACGGACTTCTCTGGTATGTTCCGGCCGACCGGGCCCGACGAGCAACAACCCTGTGTACCGCCGATTTCGAACTGGCCATTCCAGACTACACGGCAACGGAAGCCACGTGGGGCCGGGCCAGAGCCGGATTGGACGCCGACCATGCCGCATGACACCGTTTCTCCCGCCGCTTCCTTCGTCTACGACGAACGCTGGCGCATCCCGCCCGAATTGCTCGCCCGGCTCGCCCCCGCGAATTTTGTTCGGCCGGGCTGGTTCCCGATAGCCCTGCGTACCGGCGACATCCTGATCGTCGCGGCGATCGAGCCGGATGCCACGGCCGTACGCGACGTGGCGAGCCGAACGTTTCCTGAATATACCCTCCGGTTCGTACCGGCCGGCGCCCTGGACCTGCGTCGACTGGCCGCCGATTTTGCCCCGTCCGTGACCGGCGCGCCGGTCGGGGTCGTGCGCACCAATCTCGCCTACTGGCGCAATACCATGGCCCACTGGCGCACGCGTTTGGCGTGCTGGCGCACCGACATGGCAACAGGCCGCACCTGGTTAAACGTCATGCGTTTCGGCCTTGGCCTGACCGCGCTCAGCAACACGCTGCTGATCGAAGGCAACCCGGGGGAACCGTTTTATCGGCTGATAGACGGCTCCGGTTTGGCCCTTGGCCTGGGCCTGGCCGGCTTGGCCACCTGGGCCTACTTGAAGCTGCGCCTTTCCCGGCATCGACTGCCGCACATCCAGACGCTGGTCGAAGTCTCGGCCGCCACCCTCCAGTTCCTGGAGGAATACCACTTCATCGAAGGCGACGGCCACCATCAGCCGCCATCCAAGGACACCATGCTGGCCCGCTTGGGCTGCCTGCTCGAAAACCACGCCACGATTTTGGAGATCGCTTCCGGCGCCCCCGAGCGCATCCACTTGGCGCGGGAACGCAATGTCCTCGCCGCCCAGCGCACCGTCTGCGCCTGTTATCGCACCATCGCCGCACGCGCCCGGACCGGGCTGGCTTTCATCCGCACCGGCGGGGCCATTCTGGGAATCGGTCTCGGTCTGCTCCGCTATTTCGGCTTCGGTCCGCTCTCCGTCTTCAACTGGCTCCTGGCCGTTATCGGGGCGGCCATGATCGTGGACGGATTGCTCTGGTATTGGCCCGTGCGCAAGGAACCCGTGCGCACGCCGCGGTGCATGGACCCGCAAGGGGACCAATCATGAAGATCAAGACCAAGCTCATTGTGGGAAGCTGCGTCAGTCTCGCCTTGCTGCTTCTTCTGGCAGTGCTGGCCCAACACGATATGAGCCGGGTGGTGGACAAACTGCGCTTCGTGGAGATCCAGGACGATCTCAATGCCGATTTTCTGGAAATGCGCCTGTCGGAAAAGAACCTGCTGCTGTTCGGAGACAAGGCCGCCCTGCGGGAAATCGCGGCCAAGATCGAGGAAAGCCGTGATGTCATGGCCAAGTCCCGGGATCGCATCGTGCGGGGCAGCGGGGAGGCCACCTATCTGGCCCTGCACCGTCACCTCGACGACTACGCCGCCGCAGTGGACCTCGCCCGCAAGGCCGACACCCTGAGCCCTGAGGTCGAGACCGGCATGCGGGAATCCGGCCGGGCGTTGCGGGAATTCTCCGCCACCCTCGTGGCCAGGGAGCGGGAGCAGGTGAGTGAAATCATCGCATTGTCCCGGCGGACGCTGTCCGTATCCCTGGCTGCCGTGGTCTGCACGGCCGTCCTCGCCGCCCCGATTCTGTTCCGCAAGGTCCTCCGTTCCCTGGCCAAGGTGGAGCGGCTGGCAGGAGCCATCGCCGAGGGCGAATTCGTGTGCATCGAGGAGCCGCGCACCCATGACGAACTCGATTCGGTCATCCGGGCCGTCAACACCATGTCTGTACGCCTCAGCGCTCGCGAGGCCGAAATCCTGCAATCCAAGAAGCTCGCGGCCATCGGTACCCTGACGGCAGGCGTGGCCCACGAGATCACCAACCCGATCAACAACATTTCCATGATCGCCGAGACCTACGAAACCCTTCATGAAGATCTGCCGGAAGCGGAACGCCTCGATATGATGCGCCAGATCCAGAAGGAATGCGGCCGTATCCACAACATCGTGATGCATCTGCTCGATTTTTCCAAGCCCAAGGCCGCCAGCACGCAACCGGTGGCCATCAACACCTTGGTCAATGACACCCTGCCGCTTGTGCGCAACATGCTGCATGTCTCCAATATCGACCTGCACCTCGACCTCGTCCAGGACGCGCCCTGGGCTCTGGTCGACGTCGCCCAGATGCATCAGGTGCTCATCAATCTCATCACCAACGCCATCCAGTCCATGCGACCCGGCGGCCAGTTGCGGGTGACCACCGGCGGCGAGGGGAACACGGCGCGCATCGTCATTGCCGATAGCGGCCAGGGAATCCCTCCGGATGCCCTGCCGCATATTTTCGATCCGTTTTTCAGCACCAAGGGGACCGAAGGCACTGGCCTCGGCCTTTCGGTCAGCTACGGCATCGTCAAGAATCACAAGGGACGATTGCGGGTGGAAAGCACGGTCGGCGTGGGTACCACCTGTTTTATCGAATTGCCGGCCATTTCTCCGACGGAGGATTCCCATGCAAGCGCAAGGGCCTAGCATCATGGTCATCGACGACGAGAAGGTGGTGGGAGACATGCTCCGCATCCATCTGACCAAGCACGGCTGCCGGGTGGAGACCTTCCTCTCCGCAGCCCCAGCCCTCGACCGTCTGGCCGAGGCGCCCTTCGACCTTATCATCACGGATTTCAAGATGAAGGGCATGGACGGTATGGAACTGCTCAAGACCGTCAAGGAACGCTATCCGACAATCCATGTCATCATGATTACGGCCTTCGCCCACATGGATACGGCCATCGAGGCCTTTCGCGGCCAAGTGCACGATTTTTTCCCCAAGCCGTTTAAAATCAAGGAACTCCTCGCATCCGTGGAACGAGCCCTCGGCCCCGGATGCCTGGATCGTCGTACAGCCGCCAAGCCTTGAACCGCAGACGGGACGGTGCGAAGCCGTCTCCCGGACGAGAGGGGAAAACCTCGTCGAGACCCAGCGTGCGGCCGCTGCACCCTTGCGTCATGAGGGATGCCCCCGGCGGCCAAAGGGCAAAGCCCTTTGGAAACCCAAGAGATTTGAGCGCGTTGCCGTTCCAGGCTTGGGGCATCTCCGTCATGGAATTGGGCCGCGATCGCAGCTTGTCGCAACCGGCAGGAAGTGCAGGCGTGGACGCGTGGAGTCAGATTCTTCGGATCGCGGATGGGGGAAGGCTGGACTTGTGCGCAGCAACCTCGGCGGCCGTAGTCGGCAGCTACCGAGACTGGCCGGCGAGGGTGTCAGTCACATTCGTAAGTTATCAACATGATATTACAATTATTTTTCGATGTGATTTTCAGAAATGCCCCCAAAAATGCCCCCGCCCGCAATTTGTTGTCCGCTGTAGAAAAAATTCAAGGGCCGGCCCAGGTGCGCAGGATACCGGAAGCGAAAGACGGACCGCAACAAAAAAAGGGCCGCCCCATGAAGGACGGCCCGCAGTTTCTCGCCGTTTGCGGCGGCGCTATTTCTTCTGATCCGGCACCTGCCCGCCGGTCGTCCGGCCTAGGTATTTCCCGTGGTTGTCGTAGGCCCGGGTCTCCCCCGTGTTCGGGTCGGTCATCAAACGGCCCTTGTAGGCTCCGTGTTCGTCATAGAGCGACTTCTGCCGAGGGTTGGCTCCATCGGGCGTTGCTCTGCCCTGATACTCGCCATGCGCCCCGTACATGCGTTCCTCGCCGTCTTGACCGGCCAGCGCCGGCCCGGCGGCCACGAGCACCAGGACGGCGGCGGTCAGCGTCAGGCGGCGCACGGCATTTCCTTCCTGGGGAGGATGAACGGCTTCCCCTCACCGTCCAGAATTTCTTGCGGCTCCACCGCCAACCCCGGCACATCGCGCTTCTCGAACACCACGCCAACGCTATTGATCTTCTTTTCCAAAACGCCGGCACGGATCAAGGCAGAATTGACGCGACACTGAATTCTGTACTTTGTTGTTTCAGTCGCCTCGACTCCATCGGGCAGGAAAGCACGGACGACAAAAAGGCTGTTCTCGCCCATTGGTGCCCTATCGCCCCAAACAGCTTTAATAGCTGAAACGTCTTGGTCAGTAGTGATGCCAAAGCCAAGATTTGACGATTGAAAAGGAAGATTGAAGATCATGTGAAAGACTCCTATCGGTTTACGCGGTTTAGAGGCCGGGCCTCAAATAAAAAACGGCCTCAAGGTTTGCGTGCGTCCGATAGAACGCCCCCATGCCTCACGACATGAAGAACCTTGAGGCCCGAAATACCACCAACGCAAAGCCCTGGCGGCATTACGCCCAAACAAAAAAGCCACGTTCTAGGGACGTGGGCCACCCTATCGGAACACGCAGATGAACATTAACGGGGTATGGCAGAAATCGTCAAGAGGAATGCATAAAATCGTGGCCCCTCAAACCGGACGGTTATATTTGTCTTCCCTCTTGACCTTGGTTCCAGGTTTTGCGAGCCTCATTTGCGTTCTCGGCAATCCATTTAATAGGAGGAACGGAAGCCCCGCCACGGGATCAGCGCACCAGCGCCCCGGCGTCTCTCGCAGACCGGCGGGCCAGCGAGCCTAAGAAGGTGCTGTTCGAGCAGCACCGAACCCGGAAGGAGGGATAAGCATGATAAAACTCATCGTGCTCATCCTCAAACTGGTAGTTGCGCTCCTGGAACTTCTAGCCCACATCGGTTAGTACCCACCGGGCGGGGCTTCCGTTCTTCCTATTAAAGAATCATTCAACTCGCGCACGGCTCGGCAGTTCCACCGGCATGGCCAAAAGCAAACGCTCTGCATCGGCCATGGACTTGACTTCAATTTCACGTCCAGCTACTGCTACGGACCAGCCATCACGGTCAGGCACCACTTTAGCGCCACGTAAAGCGGCGAGGCGGTGAACGCGCATAGCTTCTTTTACACGTTGCATAGACATATCAGCCCATCCTTGTTTTAATATCCAGCACGGCAACTAAGTTGTGCTTGTCGTTTCACTCGTTAGTCGCCGTGCTGGTACGACTGGATCAACACTGATACAGCCGCCGTCCATAGAAGTCCCTCACTGTACCATCCCGCCAGGTTCGGGCAGTGAGGGTATTGCGAATACATGGCCTGTATTTGCAAATTTGTCTTGCACTATATAGTGCGAAAATTGCCGCACCGCCCGGGAGGTAATCGAACGGCGCGGCGGATTTGCATTACGTGGCTGGTCGTAATGCAACGCAAGGTGACTAAGCGGCAATCTTCAAGCAACGTATAGCGCAACTGTCAATGATGTTTGCGCTAACACGTTTGCGGCTGTAAAATTGCACGTATCGCTTATCGCTGTATGGATCTCTCAAAAGCGTCATGCTCCTGTCAACTATGCAATACCCACTCTGAAAGTCACCAAAAAGAACAGGGATAGCATCGGCAGCAACGTCAGGCATGTTATTGGCTTCGACTACTTTGTATCCAAGCAGCATGGCAGGATCATTCGGAGCGAGTGAATCAGACCACAAATAGCGGCCCTCGCTGTCTTTGAGCTTTCGTATCAAAGCTATCGTAGCACTGTTCAAAACCCAGCAAGCATTGCTACGGTATTCAGGAAGCAGGTCGTAAACCACATTAACAAGTGAATCAGCAGTAATCGTGGAAGCACTGCCAGAAGTAAGGAAGCGAAGCGTTCCAAACGCTCGCGTGCTATCAACATCAGCGGTAGGTGCAGTGTGAAGCAGTCCAATAGGCTGCTTCGTACCTGTACCAGCCAAGAAAGCAGCGCCTTCAGTACGACCAAAAACCTTGCCAAGTTCCTGGATAATAAGGTTTCCTGCCTTTGTATCTTCATCCATCCACACCGTCAGAGGTACGTTTGCAAACATTTCAGCGTCAGGAAATGTAACACCTTCGATGGTTGGCGCGTCAGTTGTAGTGCGTTCGTCAGTTTCACCAGCCCATCCAGTAGTGGCACCGTCAGTGATTACAGGTTGGATGTACTGCGAAGCAGCAGTAGTGATGGATACTACTTTAGCAATAGAGCGAATAGGCGAGAACTTCTTAGACACAGCTACAACTTCACTTGCGATTTCATGCGGAACTAAGATACTTCCGTTTCCACCCTCTGTCATTGAAGCGTTAATACCGCTACTGTCACCGCGCAGTGCGTAAGCACCAACAGCCGCAGCAATACTAGCCCGGTCGCCGGAATACAGACCTACAGAAGCAGTGCTGGGGGAATCTCCACTGTGCAGGCGTTCAGCAGTCTGATTAAGCACCGTCTGGTACTGGTCAAGTTGTACGTCAAGAGACTTAATCTCACGTTCCAAAGCATCAAACTTGGCATTCAATGCAGGGGTCCATTTGTCAGAAGGATTTCCATCGACAAGGGCCTTCATTTCCATGGCCGCTTCATTGCGACGAGTGCGCATTTCAGTAAGGTTCATAGACGGTTTCTCCTTCACTTTGACAGGTTTTACCACCTGTTCTTTTGGTTCAAAATGTTGATATTGAGTACAATTGATAATTGACTTTCCAACTGGATATTGGGCCAATAGTGTGATGTAACGTCCGTTCATTAATGTACACCTATGAAATATTGCGGCGGTTGATGACCTTTCCACGGTAATAAGCGCTGGTATCCAACTATCGCGTCTTAATTCGAGGTCACCTATTTGCTGTTGTCGGATAGGCCGCCGCCCCCATCCTCAAGGCGAGGCGATAGTGCTTTCCTTGGCGTGCGTGACGCACCGAGGAAATTTTTTAGTGCGTTACTTTGTGTCCGGGTCGGCGTCAGGGTCAACGCCTGCCTCAAGCTTGTAGTTCCGGACATGCTGCGCAGCATTGTCGTCTCTGACGGCTTCCATCTCAGTCTCAAAAGGTGCGAGGATGCGACCAGAGCGGGTGTCGAAGCTGGCCAGCAGATTGGCACGCTGGTCGGGGGGGAGCGCCTCCAGGGCCAGCAGCCCCGCCGCAAAAACGTCGCCCACAGCTACGTCATGTTGGGCACCAAGGACGCGGGCACGTTTTGCTACGGTCGGATCGAGCCACATGCTTGTATTTTTCTTTACCATTGTGTCCCCTCCCAGGGAGTCGATTCAAAAAAACGGTCCGGTTCGCGGGCCGCACATGCCAAACGTACCACACATACCACGTCATGCAAGGGGTCTGCTGCTCCCAGTGGTAACAAGCTCGTAAACAACTGAAATGCCGGCAGAACTTTTTTCAAAAAAGTTGGTTTGGGAGGGCGTCGGGTGACGGTGTTTTTCCGGCGAGGTATGGGGTCTGCGTATGTTGCTGAAAAATATGGAGAAATCGCGGCCCGTTTTTTGGAATTGATCGACCTCGTAGTGGGGGCAATCAAATGCCCCGACTACAGCTAGGGGTTGACATTTGTAGTGGGGGCATTATTATGCCCTAACTACAAGCCGAAGGGGGGCGCTTATGATCGTTAGATGGAAAGAGAGGAGGATCGAAAAGTTACAGCAGGAAACTTTATGGGGGAGAAATGTAAGCGTTGAACTTCTAAAACCATATCGAAATGAATCAGGAAAGGTACGGCAAAAGTATGTATCAACATTAGGTAGCTATTCTATATATTGCGAACCAGAAGGGCGCAGTGATTGGAAAATTGTTGTTGATAATATTTCATGGATTCGCTTCTGGACCAGTGCATGGAAGAAAATGCGTAATCTTAAATTGCCGGACGATGAAATTGCTAAGATTGTAAACAAAATAGAAAGTAAAGCAGAAAGAAAGCATTGCTCGTTTTGTTACTGGCATCCATGTGATTTCAATAGTTTTAGCCAATGGAATAAGTGGTTATTCACAGTGAAATTTACAGGGTTTATCCCGCTTACTAAAAAGCTATACCTTAGCGGATATATAACGGAAGGCGCAAATTCTACAGATAACTATAACAACTTAAAAGACTATGTAAACGATATCAGTTTCAAAATGGCGATTCCGGAGTAGTGGAGCTTGCCCATCCGCCCGTGTGTGCAAATTTGCACACACGGAGTCATTTTTACCCACAGTAAATTTCTGCAAACCTCTTTACAAACCATCAAACCCGTCTTATATTTTTCTTGTCCGTGGGGAAAATATGTCTTGTAGGGTGTGACTCAGAACGAAACCACAGAACGAAACCACAGAGAGTAACATAAAGAATCAAGACGTTATTTGAGGACTACTGAAACGAAACTCACGAAACCCACCAAATCATAAGACACAAAAGAAAACTATATGGCGCGATCACAAGTTTGTGGTCGCGCTTTTTCATTTTTGCATACGTAGCACGAAATCCGAAAAAAACCCTCAATTGTGACACGACAAGAAATATGGGGCGCACTCGGTTTTTTGATGAATGATCCTAGACTTTTAGACCGCCCCCGGGTCTTGTGGGTAAAAATGACTCCGTTCAGAAAATTTTCCTGAACGGGAGCTGGCGAGGTCGTTTGCGTCGTTTGAACCGACGGTATTCGGTCGGGGATCGCGGCAGGCATATATGGGGGGCGGCCTATGGGCCAGCCCAGCCCTATATATAGGACCATTGAACAATAGATAACTATTTGAAATATAAAACAAAAGTATGGGCCAACTCACTGTTGACCCATACTCTTGTTTTCACACCGTTTGATGCTGTTTTTACTGACTAAACAATAGGCCAATTGTGGCGCAATGGGTCACTGACCCATGACCCCATTGGACCATACGTCACTTAAAAAACCTCATCCGAAACCTCTTCCACCACCGATCCGAGGGTCAGCCCCGTCGCCCGCCCATGGCCGGCGACCACTTTTATCTGCCCTGAGGCGGTCGCCGCAGTGATCCACCTCTTCGCCGTCGAATCCGAGGTGCCACCTTCCTCAAGGTATTCAACAAGCCGCGCCCGGGCGTCCACCGTGCCGCCCATGGCCCGCAGCGCCGCCACGGCCTTCCGACCGCCTTGTGCATCGGCGGATTCAGGGCCGACGGTAGGAACCAAATGCAATCCAGTAGTGCGTTGCAGGTAGAAGGGTGGGGATAGTTCAAAGTTCCTCGCTTTGCACGGTGTCACTTTGATAGTAGGCGTCTTGATGGTAGTTCCTTCGGCCTTCTCAAACAGTAGCACGTTTGCATACCAATCGCCAATTGCCGATGACCCACGGCCTTTAAATACTTCCTTGCTCGAACTATTCTCACCTAAATGGTGGGTCACAATGCAAGCCGTTCCTGTGTCATCTTGTAGTCTAGTGATCCGATCCAGTGCCCCGCGCATTTCCCTTGTGTCATTCTCATTGCCATCATGGTATGAGATAAGCGGGTCAAACACTATGATGTCAGGCTTCACCCTCTTTACGTCATCAAGGCATAAGCTATAAAAGCTATCATCTGTAATGCTACCAGCAATGCGCCCAGACAAGCCATAAGACGGGAACGTGAGTTGCTTAATCAACTCCATTACTTCCGGTCGCTCTTGAGCCATTGCCCGAAGTCGCTTTTTAAGGGCTTTGCTTGTTACTTCCGATTGAAAGATAATGAGCTTTAACGGTCGTGTCTTTCTATATCGTCCCCATAGCTTTTCCACCTTGGGATCGGCCAAAGATAGCGCAATGTCTAACACTGCTAAAGACTTCCCCAAGCCATTCGCGCCAAGGATTCCTAGTGACTCCCCTTCATCCAATAATCCATCAATCAACGGCGGATTGTCAAACTGCATCGCCATAATATCCGCGCCAGTTAGTATCCGATGCACTTTCTTTTGTTCTTCGGGGAAAGCACCTTCATCGGGCTTTGTCGGATCATACCGCTTCGGAAACAAACAAGCATTGTTTATTGTCTCTTCAGCATAGATTTTGTAAATTGTCTCAAATGGCGTTCCAGTATCCCAATATGGACGCATGAGACTAGACCGCCTATAAACAGCGTCAACTAATGCCGGATTGTCTCCAGCATAGAACACAATCAATTGACAAAGCCTAGCATCCGATACTTGGAAAGACGATTCCAGGCGCTTGCCTTTACGAAACAAGGCGTCAAACAGTTTTTTGTCCGGGCCTTCCTCCATAAGTTGAATAACAGATTCAATTTCTGTATCAGATACTTCGGTCTTTTCCTGCCTCAACTCTTCACTAGCGCGTTTATCAATCGCGCTAAAGTCGTATGGCATATCGTCGAAAGCATGTTCCGCCTCAAGCTGGTTATGGATGCAGTCACCGCACTTCAATGCTTCTTTCGGTAGGTACTTGTGTGCCGCTCCACAACTCCAAGGCCGTATGTTCCTTACCTTGATTTCAGTCCGTAGTTTGTCAAGGCGGTCTCCAGGTGTTGGATAGCTACCAGACTCAGAGCAACGCATGATGCAATCACCGTAAAGGTCTTCCGTGTCTTCCGGGTCACGGTCAAAGAAAGCCTGTTCCGGTGCAATTAGCATTGCACAGTAAGCGTTTACATTTGCCTCGGCTATGCCTCCATAGCCGTCCATTTCCACCATATACTTCATGCAGGCAAACTGCTTTCCGGCAAAACGTTCCTTATCGTCAAGTGTGAGCGGCGGTTTCTTCGACTTTAGTTCATCGTGCCAGACGCCTTCCTTGTGCCGCAGGTACATTTCCCGGATCGGTGCTTCCGGCGGGGTAGCGGTAAGCGGTGCAAGGGGAAGCAGACGGGGAGTCTTGGGTCGGGTAGACGAGGGAAGTTTCCTTCCCCCGCCCCCCACAGATCCGGACATGCCCTTTTAAGGCATCCGGCTCCTCTGTTTATGGTCTTGCTGCGCGACGATAGATCGAATGTACTACTAC
>Ga0160425_1002907_pt1 | contig 13217 bp, 9 predicted proteins | sample BioMet8_FD_108193 | JGI IMG/M metagenome (GOLD analysis project Ga0160425, IMG submission 108193) | Microbial communities from bioreactor (seeded with sewage sludge) at Lawrence Berkeley National Lab, California, USA - Biofuel... | ecosystem: Engineered > Bioreactor > Anaerobic > Unclassified ...
CCAAAAAAAGGGGGGCGCCCGAAGGCGCCCCCGCAAGCCACAAGGAGGAGACAGCTATTTGATGGAGTCGCCGGCAGCGGCGTGTTGCATCTTGATCTCGACCTTTTCGGTGAGACCGCTGTAGTAGGCGCGCAGGATCTCCAGGACCTCCGGACGACCGAAATGGTCCGGGACCTCGCCGCCTTCGGACAGGATCTTGCGCAGCTTGGTGCCGGACAGGATGACCCGGTCTTCCTTGCCGTGCGGGCAGGTCCGCAGGGAGGCCATGCCGTCGCACTTGTAGCAGTAGAAGGTCCAGTCGATCTTGAGCGGCTGGCAGAGCAAGGCCTGGCCGGGTTTGGGGCACTTGCCGTCGGCGTAGGGGATGCGGTCGAAGATTTCCTGGGCCTCGAACATGCCGTAGAAATCGCCGACACCGGCATGGTCACGGCCGATAATCATCTTGTTGACGCCGTAGTTCTGGCGGAAGGTGGCGTGGAGCAGGGCCTCGCGCGGTCCGGCGTAGCGCATGTCCAGGGGATAGCCGCCCTGGACCACGTTTTTCTCCACGAAGTAGTTCTTGACCAGGGTGTCGATGCATTTGACGCGGACGTCGGCCGGGATATCGCCCGGTTTCAGGTTGCCGATCAGGGAGTGGATGATGACGCCATCGCAGACTTCCACGGCGATCTTGCACAGATATTCGTGGGAGCGGTGCATGGGGTTGCGCAGTTGCAGGGCGGCCACGTTGGCCCAACCGCGCTCGTCGAAGATGGCGCGGGTTTCGGCCGGGCGCAAATAGACGCCCTTGTACTTGGTCGGGTACTCGCCTTCGGAAAGCACCTTGACCGGGCCGGCCAGGCAGAACGGCTTGCGTTCCATGAGCATCTTGACGCCGGGATGTTCCTCGGCGGCGATCTTCCAGAACCGGTCGTCGGCGGAATCCTCGCCGGCGCCCTTGTAGACCAGGGCGGCCTCGTGCTTCTTGTCGGCCTCGGTCAGCTCGAATTTCTCGGTGACATGCATGGTGGCATAGATTTCACCCTTGCGTTCCAGGGTGATCTCGTCCCCGGCCTTGATGGTGGCGGCATCCTCGCGGGAGACCGTCAACATGACGGGAACCGGCCAGAAGGTGCCGTCGGCCATGAGCATCTTGTCGACGACGCCCTGCCAATCGGCCTTGGTCATGAAGCCTTCCAAAGGCGAAAAACCGCCGATGCCGATCATGATGAGATCGCCTTTTTCCTGGGCGGTGATCTCGATTTTCTTCAGACCGGCAGCCTTTTGCAGCTCGGCTTTCTTGGCCGCGCCCTCGAGCAACCGGATGACCAGCCCCTTGCCGCCATGCGGCGGAACCAGCTTGGACATGTTGCGCCTCCTTACCAATGAATTGTTCTTACTTCCCGGGTTGATAAGGGGAAGCCAAAGGCTCACTGGAGCCGGCCTCCCTCTGGGTTGCTCCGTTATACACCAGGGGCGGGGCAATACCAAGTGAAAAATGTATCAAAGTCCATCAAAATGTTTTTCCCCGCCGACCGGGCCGGTTTCCTCGACCGGACCCCGCCCCACATTGACCTCACCCCCGCCTTCCATTATGTGGTCATGCCATCGTGATCGGCGTTTCGCCAAAGGCTTCCCCCCGCATGGATACATCCCACATCAGAAATTTCAGCATCATCGCGCATATCGACCATGGCAAATCGACCCTGGCCGACCGCATCCTGGAGCTGACCGGCCTTATCCCCGCCCGGGAGATGCGCGAACAATATCTCGATCGCATGGACCTGGAGCGGGAGCGCGGCATCACCATCAAGGCCCAGACCGTCCGGATTCCCTACAAGGCCCCCGACGGCCGGCAGTATGTCTTGAACCTCATCGACACGCCCGGCCACGTGGACTTCTCCTACGAGGTGTCCCGCAGCCTGTCCGCCTGCGAAGGGGCCCTTTTGGTGGTGGACGCCACCCAGGGCGTCGAGGCCCAGACCCTGGCCAATGTCTTTCTGGCCCTCGACCATGACCTGGAAATCATTCCGGTGTTAAACAAGATCGATCTGCCGAGCGCCCAGCCCGAGGAGGTCAAGGCCGAGATCGAGGAGGCCATCGGCCTGTCCTGCACCGACGCCGTGGCCGTCTCGGCCAAGACCGGCGCCAACGTGCCGCTGGTGCTCGACCAGATCATCGCCAGGATCCCGCCCCCGGGCGGGGACGAGAAAGCCCCCCTGCGGGCCCTGATCGTGGATTCCTGGTACGACGCCTACCAGGGCGTGGTGGTGATGTTCCGGGTGATGGAGGGCACCATCAAAATGGGCAGCCGGATCCGGATGCTGGCCACCGGCGCCGTGGCCGAGGTGACCCGGCTCGGGGCCTTTTCCCCGGGGCCGGTCGATTTCCCGAGTTTCGGCCCGGGCGAAGTGGGCTTTTTGTGCGCCAGCATCAAGACCCTGACCGACGCCCGGGTGGGCGACACCGTGACCCTGGCCGACAATCCGGCCGCCGCCGCCCTGCCCGGCTTCAAGGAAATCAAGCCCATGGTCTTCTGCGGCCTCTACCCCGTGGAAGCCGCCGAATACGAGATTTTGAAGTCCGCCCTGGAAAAGCTGCGCTTAAACGACGCCGCCTTCACCTACGAGCCCGAGACCTCCCAGGCCCTGGGCTTCGGCTTCCGGTGCGGCTTTCTCGGCCTGCTCCACATGGAGATCATCCAGGAACGCCTGGAGCGGGAATTCGGGGCCAACCTCATCGCCACCGCCCCCTCCGTCATCTACAAAGTGGAGACGCTGGGCGGCGAGACCATCTCCATCGACAATCCGAGCAAGCTGCCCAAGGCCCAGGAGATCGCGGCCCTCTACGAACCCTACGCCCGGCTCGAAATCCACACCCCCAACGAATACGTGGGCAGCGTGTTCAAGCTGTGCGAGGAAAAACGCGGCATCCAGAAGGATGTCCGCTACCTGACCGCCAGCCGGGTCATCATCACCTATGAACTGCCTTTCGCGGAGATCGTCTACGATTTCTTCGACCGCCTCAAATCCGCCACCCGGGGGTACGCCTCCCTGGACTACGAAATCATCGACTACCGGGCGTCGGACCTGGTAAAGCTCGATATCATGATCAACGGCGATCCGGTGGACGCCCTGGCCGTCATCGTGCATCAGGACAACGCCTATCCCTACGGCCGGGCCCTGGCCTTAAAGCTCAAGCGCGTCATTCCGCGCCAGCTTTTCGAAGTCATCATCCAGGCGGCCATAGGCACCAAGATCATCGCCCGGGAACGCAACTCGCCCCTGCGCAAAAACGTCACGGCCAAATGTTATGGCGGGGACATCACCCGCAAACGCAAGCTTCTTGAAAAGCAGAAGGAAGGCAAGAAGCGGATGAAGCGCATGGGCAACGTGGAACTGCCGCAGGAGGCCTTCCTGGCCGCCCTTAAGGTCGGCGACGACTGATTACCGCCGGCCTCCTCGCCCCCAACATCAACAAGGAATCGCGCCGATGAATCCGAGATGGCAAAAAGTGCTCCTGGAATATCTGGAGGCCCTGGCCGTTGCCCTGGTCCTGGCCCTTTTCATCCGCACCTTCGTGGTCCAGGCCTTCAAGATCCCTTCGGGCTCCATGCTCGACACCCTGCTTATCGGCGATCATCTGCTCGTCAATAAGTTCCTCTACGGCACCCATATCCCCTTCACCGACAAGGTCGTCATGCCCCTGGCCGACCCGAAGGACGGCGATGTGATCGTGTTCGAATTTCCCGAAGATACGAGCAAGGACTTCATCAAACGCATCATCGGCGTCCCGGGCGACGTGCTCGAAATGCGGGATAAGGTGGTCTACCGCAACGGGGTCAAGCTCGACGAGCCCTACGTCAAGCACACCAGCCCCGCCATCCAGCCGCGCCGCGACAACTTCGGCCCGCTCACCGTCCCGCCGAACAAGTACTTCGCCATGGGCGACAACCGGGACGAATCCTATGATTCGCGCTTCTGGGGCTTCGTCGACCGGGACAAGATCCGGGGCAAGGCCCTGGTCATCTACTGGTCCTGGGACGGCCCCCTGGACATCCGCGTGAGCCGCATCGGCCGCCTCGTGCGCTAGGCAGCGCCTCCGGCGGCCAGGCGAGGCGCTGCCTCTCCTGGACCTCACCGCCGGGGGCATGATGCCCCCGCCCCCTCGCACAGGGGGACCGGGGGGAATGATTCCCCCCGGCGGGTCCAGGGCCGCGCCCTGGTAGGGAAGGTCCGGGGAGGGGCGTTGCCCCTCCCTGGCCGCCGGAGGCATTGACGCCGTCTAGGCCGAAAGGAAGGCCGAGACCTCCGCAAAGGCGTCCTTGCCACCCTCGATCACCCCGCCGTAGCCGCCGCCGGGAGCCCCCCAGGCGCTGGCCAGGAAGAGTCCCGGCACGGCCGTCCGGTTGGGCAGCCGGGACAGAAAGACGTTGTCCACCGTCGGGGCGTAGCCGTAGATGGAACCCTTGGCGTTGCGGGTGAAGCGCAGGTTGGTGAGCGGCGTGGCCGACTCGCACATGACGATCATCTCGGACAACCCCGGAATGGCTCGCTTTTCGGCCATGGCCACGAGCAGCTCGGTCAGCCGGCGTTTTTCCGCCGCATAGGCTTCCTTGCGGCCGGCCAGGTAATCCGCCTCGAACGGCTTCCAGTGCCCGTAGCCGCAGCAGCACACCAGCGAGACGGTGGAACAGCCGGCCGGGGAAAAGCCTGGAATGAGATTGTCGTAGGCCATAAGCGAAAAGGACGCCTTCTCGAAGTCGCAGGCCATGGCGGCCCGATAGTTGGCCTCCATGTCCAGGCTCGGATAGGAACTCACCTCGGGATCGGGGAACTGCTGGCGAATGTCCCGGTTGAGGCCGAGCCAGACGATGAAGCTGCCTGGACTCGGCGTCAGCGAGGCCAGCCGGGCCTGATCCTTGGCGGGCAGACTGCCGGCCGGGACGAGGCTCTGGAAGAGCTCCGGCACGCAGGCGTTGCTGACCACGGCCCGGGCCGCGTACTCCCGCCCGTCGGCGGTCCGCACCCCCACGGCCCGGCCGTCCTGGACCAGGACGGCGGTCACCGCCGTACGGGCGCGCACCTCGCCGCCCGCGTCCCGGATCGACTGGACGAGCGCATCCGACAGGGCCTGGGACGTGCCTTTGATGTAGACGCCGCCGCGCTCCAGGTAATCGCCGGTGGGACCGAGATAATAAAAGGCCGCCAATCGGGAGGGCGGCAGGCCGTAATAGCCGCAGCTCTGGGTGAGCACGGCCCGGACCCGGGGATCGCGGATATGGGCGTCCACCAGCTGGCCCACGGTCTTGTCCCGAATCTCCCACAGGTGCGGGAAGCGGGCCGGAAAGGCCTCCTTCGGTCCGGCGAATCCGGGCAGGGCGTTCAGCTCCTGCATGATGCCGCGCCAGAGACCGAAATACGCCCCAAGCCCCTCGGTCTCGCCCGGAAAGGTGGACCGGAGCTGTTTTTCGAAGCCGTCCAGGCCGGCCTTGGCCGGAATATCCAGGGACAGGTCGGGGAAACGCGAGGCCCAGGCATGCGGATGCGGGGCCAGTTCCAGCTTGTCCCAGACGCCGACCGTCTCCAGCACCGACCGGACGCTCGGGGAGGCCAGGACCGTGGAATGCAGGGAAACCTCGCAGACAAAGCGGTTGTCCCCGGCCCGGCGGGGAAACGAGGTGGCATAGCCGCCCAGCCGGTAATGCTGCTCCAGGACCAACGTCTTTAGGCCCTTATGGGCCAGCAGGGCCGCGCAGGAAAGCCCGCCCAGGCCGGCCCCCACGACCACCACGTCGTAGCGGGGGGCAGCCTTGGCCGGAGCGGCCTCCACCAGACGCCAGGACAAACCAGCAGCAGCCGTGACGGCCGCCAACCGGAGGAACTTTCGCCGATTCATGTCCATCTCTCCTCTCCGGGGCCTTGGCAAGGGGCCCCGACGGACAGAACCCTTACGCCATCGGCGCCGCCGAGGCCACCGGCAGCTCCAGGATGAACCGACTGCCCTTGCCGAGTTCGGATTCGGCCCAGATACGACCGCGATAGTGTTCGACGATCTGGCGGCAGATGGCGAGACCCAGTCCGGTGCCCTTGCGTCGCCGCCCCTCGTCCACCGTGTCGCCGGCCTCGGCCTGATGAAACTTGTCGAAAATCTTCTCCAGGGCCTCCGGGGGGACGCCCTGACCGGTATCGGACACCTCCACCCGCAGCGTTTCTTCGGCCGCTCCGGCCCATACCCGCACCGTGCCCCGATCCGTGAACTTGGCCGCGTTGCCGAGCAGGTTGACCATGACCTGGCTCAGGCGGTCCTGATCCATACGGAGTTCGGGCAATTCGGCCGGCACGTCCATGACCAGGAACACTTCGGGTTTGGCCTCGAAATCGCCGCTGACCGCAGCCACGGCCTGGCGGATCACCTTGGCCGCGTCCACCGGGGTATCGCGCCACTCGGCCCGGCCGGATTCGATCTTGGACAGGTCCAGAAAATCGTTAATGAGGCGGGTCAGCCGCGCTCCCTCGCTTTCAATGATGGCCAAGTTGGAAACCAGCCGTTCGGCTTGCCGGCCAAGCCGGCCGTCTTCGGCGGCAAAGGGAAGAAAAAACTTGCTGAAATCCCGGGAAATCAGCTTGGCAAAGCCCATGATGGAGGTGAGCGGCGTGCGCAAGTCATGGGAAACGGTGGATAAAAAGCCGGATTTGAGCCGGTCCAGCTCCTTGAGCCGTTCGTTGGCCGCCTCAAGCTGGGCGGCCTTGATGGCGAGGCGCTCGGTCCGCTCCCGGACGGCTTCGCGCAGATGGTGGTTGAGTTTTTCCAACCGTCGCTCGGCCCGGACCCGGGCCGTCACGTCGGTGACCGTACCCTCCACGAAGACGGGATTCCCCAGCTCGTCCCGCACCAGCCGGGCATTGAGCAGCACCCACAGGAGCTGTTGATCCTGCCGCGTAAAGCGTGTCTGAAACCCGGCCACGCTCCCTTCGGCCTGCAGCCGTTCGAGCATGCGGCGCCGGTCCCCGGGATCGTAGAAAACCTGACTTCCCACGTCCTCCACGGAGAGGACGAGGGCTTGCGCGGAGGCAAACCCCAGCATCCGGGCCAGGGCCTTGTTGGCCGAAGTGATGCGGCCGTCCAGGCTGGTCTGGAAAACGCCCTCGGTGGCATTCTCGAAAAGGCCCTGATACTGGCGTTGGGCGGAACGCAACCGATCGACCATTGCCTCCATGGCCCGGCCCAGGCTGCCCAATTCGCCGGGTAAATCCCCGCCCGAAGCCATGGGCAGGGCGTCCCCGTCGGAACAGATCCGGGCGGCATACGCCTCCAGGCTGGCCAGGGGCCGGATGATCCGGCGCCGCAAGACCACGGCCAGAGCGGCGGCCAGGGCCAGATTCAGCAGAAAGATCCGCACCACGATCCTGCCGAGGGAAACATACAACGCCCGGGTGGCAAAGCGTCCGGTCATGACGACCGCCACCGTGCCGATCGGCTTGCCGTCGAAAACGATATCCCGCTCGGTGCCGATCCCGCCGTCCGGAGCCGGCAGCCGCTCCGCCGGCACCATCCGCCAAGCCCTGTCCCGGCTACGGCCCAGGCTGACCCGGCCGGTTCCCCGATCCGTCACGAGCACGGCGGCCACCTGCCTGTCTTGCATGGCGCCTTCCACGATCCGCGCCACGGTCTCCCGCTCCATGTACCAGAGCGGCGCGTCCAGATTGCCGGCCAGCTGGCCGGCCAGATCCGTCAGCGCCGTCTGCAGGGTATTTTCGAGCCGGTGGCGGGTTTCCAGGAAGTCAGCGATGCCGAACAGGGATAAAAGCAGCGTGTTGACGCAGGCCAGAGTCAAAAGAACGGCGCCGCCTACCGAGCGCGCCTGGGGGATGCGACCGGAATTCATGCCGTCTCAATCCCAAAAAAGTGCTGCCGCAAGGCTGCGACAAAAATACATTTTAAATTTTTTTTAGCACCTTCGCCAGTGAATGGAAAGTGCGTATCTTCCTAAAATTCTTGCGCCCTGGTAGTTGGCGCGGTATCGCTTTCCCCACATTATGAGCCTGTCCGCCGTCACCACCGCCGCACTGCTCGGCATCGAAGCCTACCCGGTCACCCTGGAAGTGGACCTGACCCGACAGGGGATGCCGTCGTTCACCATGGTCGGCTTGGCCGAAGGGGCGGTCCGCGAGAGCAAGGAGCGGGTGTTCGCGGCGTTGCGCAACTGCGGCCTCAAACTGCCCCCGGCCCGCATCACCGTCAATTTGGCCCCGGCCGATCTGCGCAAGGAAGGCTCCGCCTACGATCTCCCCCTGGCCCTGGCCTTGCTGGCCGCCATCGGCGTCTTTCCGGCCGAGGCGACCCAAGGCTATGTCATGGCCGGCGAGCTGTCGCTGACCGGCGACTTGAAGCCCGTGCCCGGGGTGTTGCCGCTGGCCGCCCGGGCCCGACGCGAGGGGGCGAAAGGTCTTTTCGTGCCGGCCGCCAACGCGGCCGAGGCCGCCGTGGTGGAGGGCCTCGCCGTCTATGCCGTGGACAGCCTGGGCCAAGCGTTGCGTTTTTTCTCCGGCGAAAAGAGCCTTGCCCCCATTGTGCCGGCGCCTTTTGCTCCCAGCGGCGCCGGTGCCGCCTTCACCGAGGATTTCGCCGAAGTCAAAGGCCAGGAACATGCCAAGCGGGCCGTGGAAATCGCCGCGGCCGGCGGCCACAATCTCCTTTTCATCGGCCCGCCCGGCTCGGGCAAGACCATGCTGGCCAAGCGCATCCCCACGGTGCTGCCGCCGCTTCGCTTCGACGAGGCCCTGGAGGTGACGACCATCTATTCCGTGGCCGGCCGGCTGGACGGCGGAGGACTTTTGACCGAGCGCCCGTTCCGCTCGCCGCACCACACCATTTCCGACGCCGGGCTGATCGGCGGCGGCTCCTATCCCCGGCCCGGCGAAGTCTCCATGGCCCACCGGGGCGTGCTTTTCCTCGACGAGCTGCCGGAATTCAAGAAATCGGTGCTGGAAGTGCTGCGCCAGCCTTTGGAGGACGGCCGGGTGACCATCGCCCGGGCGGCCATGTCGCTGGCCTATCCGGCCGACGTCATGCTGGTTGCGGCCATGAATCCCTGCCCCTGCGGCTACCTGGGCGATGCGCGCCACACCTGCACCTGCAGCGAGCCCGAGGTGCGGCGCTACAGGTCCCGCCTGTCCGGGCCGCTGCTCGACCGCATCGACCTCCAGGTGGAGGTGCCGGCGGTCGCCTACAAGGACCTCAAGGCCGACGCCTCGCCGGTCACCTCGACCGCCATGCGCACGCGCGTGCTGGCGGCCCGGGAGCGGCAGGCGGCGCGCTACGCCGGCTTGCCGTTTACGGTCAACAGCCGGCTTTCCGGCCGATATCTGGCAAAATTTTGTGCTATTGCCGCCGAAGGCCACGCCTTTTTGGAAAGCGCTGTCCGGCGACTGGGGCTTTCGGCCCGGGCCCACACCCGCATCCTGCGCATCGCCCGCACCATCGCGGACCTGGACGGCGATGCCGACCTGCGGGTGGAACACCTGGCCGAAGCAGTCAATTTACGCAATCTGGACCGGCAGCGGCTGGCCTAAAACGGGCGCGTCCCCCCGAGAGCGAGCATGGAAAAATGACGGTACAATCCTTCGACGAACTGGAAAAACTGCAAGCCATTGGCAAAATCGTGCGCTTAAGCCTGGAGGCCATGTCCCGGGCCGCCTGCCCCGGCATGACCACGGCCGCGCTGGACGCCGTGTGCGCGAGGGTTCTGGCCGAACACGGCGCCGAATCCTCCCCGCCCAAGGTCTACAACTTTCCGGGCACGGCCTGCATCAGCGTCAATGACGAGGCGGTGCACGGCATTCCGGGCGACCGCGCGATCAAGGCGGGCGATCTGGTCAAGTGCGACGTCACGGCGGAAAAGGACGGATTCGTAGCCGATGCGGCCATCACCATCCGGATCGCCCCGGTCTCGCCGGCGGCGGAGGCCCTGGCCAAGTGCGCCGAGAGCGCCTTTCACGAAGCCCTCAAGGTGGCCCGGGTCGGCCATTGCCTGCGCGACATCGGCCGGGCGGTGGAACGGGAAGTGAGCCGGCACGGCTTCAGCGTCATCAAGGAGCTGTGCGGCCACGGCGTCGGTCGCAGCATCCACGAGGAACCCTGCGTGCCCAATTACTACGAGCCCCGCGCCCACACCAAGCTGACCGACGGCATGGTCATCACCATCGAACCGATCATTGCCTTGGGCAGCGGGCGCGTCCGGCTGCAATCCGACAAATGGACCATCCGCACCCGGGACAAAAGCCTGGCCGCGCACTTCGAACACAGCCTGGTCATTACCAAGGGCGGCCCGGTGCTGCTGACGGCGGCCTAAGCCGCAGGGGGCAGGTGAGAAGAGCTGCCTCCGGCGGCCAAAGGGGTTCACCCTTTGGCATCCCCTAAAAAAGGGATTGCGCAGTGGTCGCAATCCCTTTTTTGTTCGTATGACGCGCCCTCCGCCCTCTCGGGTTTCCAAAGGGCAGCGCCCTTTGGCCGCCGGAGGCGTTCTCTCCCCCTGCTTCGCCCGCTCAGGAACAGCGCTCCGCCATGTAGCGCCCGAGCCGTTCCAGGCCCTCTTCGATATTTTCCAGCGAATTGGCGTAGGAAAAGCGCAGATGGCCCTCGCCGCCCGGGCCGAAGTCGATGCCGGGGGTCACGCCCAGATGCGCCTTTTCCAGGATGTCGTAGGCCAGGGCCAGGGAATCCGCGCCCAGCCGGTCGGCCCGGACGAAGACGTAGAAGGCGCCGGTGGGTGCGGTGCGCGGGGCCAGGCCGAGCCTGGTGAGGCCGGCCAAAAGGACCTTGCGCCGGGCAGCGTAGGTGACGCGCATGTTCTCGGCGGCGGCCAGCCCATCCGGGCTGAGTGCCGCCAGGCCGGCCCACTGGGCCACGGACGAGGCGCAGATGAAAAGGTTTTGCTGGAGCTTTTGCACGAGCGGCATCATGGCCGCCGGAGCGATCATGTACCCGAGGCGCATGCCGGTCATGGCGAAGCGCTTGGAAAAGCCGTTTAAAATAATGGCGTCGTCGGTGAATTCCAGGGCGCTGCGGGCCCGGCCGGCATAGGTCAGGCCGTGGTAGATCTCGTCGGAGATGACCGGAATGCCGGTGGCACAAGCCGCGTCCAGGGCCTTGTCGCTGATCTGGGTGCCGGTGGGGTTGCCCGGCGAATTGATGAGGATGCCGGCGGTCATGTCGGCGACGTTTTCCGCGATGGCCTCGGCCGTGAACTGGAAGCCGTCGTCCTCGGACACGGGCACGTAATGCGGGACCAGGCCCATGAAGCGCAGGAAATTGGGATAGCAGGCATAGCCCGGGTCGGTCATGAGGATATGGCAGCCGGGGCTGGCCAGGACGCCGAAGGCCAGCAGCATGGCCGGAGAGGTGCCGCCGGAGACGAGCACCCGGTCCGGGGTGACGGCCACGCCGTATTCCCGGGCGTAGAGGTCGCAAATGGCTTGGCGCAGGGCGGGCAGGCCCAGGCTGTGGGTATAATGGGTTTTGCCGTCGCGCACGGCCGCCACGGCGGCCTCCTTGGCGCATTCCGGCATGTCGAAATCGGGCTCGCCGACTTCCAGGTGGATGACGCGATGGCCGGCGGCCTCGATGGCCTGGGCGCGATCCAGGATATCCATGACCAGAAACGACGTGATGTCCTTGCAGGCGGGATTCATGATACGTATGTCCGGTTGGAGTAGGTTGCAGTTTGTTGGAGATAACGGGGGAGAGGGAATCGGCCGGCTCAGGCTCCGGGCTCCCCACCGGCAGGCACGCCCGACGGTTGGGCGTAGCGGTCGTTTAGGGCCTGGACGAACTTCTCGCTGTCGGCGATGACCCCATCCAGCCGACGACGGGCCCGACGGCCCCAGCCGGCCGGTTCGCCGCGAAAAATCGTGCGCCAGGACACGGTATTTTTGGCCAGGGCCCGAAGCAGGGACTCGCGGACGGGACCGGCGGCGTAGCGGCGCTCCACGGCCCGGGCCGCCTTGGCCGCCGACCACGAACGGGCCAGGCCGTGTAGCCAGACGCAGCCGCCGGCCACCACGGCCAGAAACGGCAGCCAACGCCAGGAGGCGCCGAAAATCCAGGCCAGCCAGCCGGGGACCAGCCCGGTGGCCGGATTGGCGAAAACCAGATCCAGGATCAGGCCGATCGCCACGAGCGATCCGAACACCAGCGCGTCCCGGCGCAAGGTGCCGGCGCGCCACAGCCGCAGCAGTTCCCGGACTTCCGGCACCCTGGTGTCGGCTATCTCCCGGGCCAGCTTGTCGAGCTCGCCGACGATGCGGTAGGCCCGCTCCACCCGGACTTGGCGCATGCGGTCGCGGATGCCCTCCATATCGGCGTCGCGCTTGGCCTCGAACCGCTGGCGCAGACCCTCGTCGGGGATGGGCATGGCGGCGGTAGGCGAATAGACGCGAAAGAATTTGCCGGCGGTCAGGCCGTGCTGGGCCAAGGCCCGCTGCCAGGCCCCTACCACCTCCTCGGGGTTGTCTTCCCGGGCGGCGATATCCATCTGGTTTAAAATGTAGATGAATTTGTTGGAATCCCGGCGGCTGATGGTGCCGGACACCAGATGGGTCAGGGTGTCGCGCATGGCCCCCGGCTCGGGCCGGCGGGCGTCGAAAAGCACGAGCACCAGATCGGACAGGTTCATGATGTGCTCGGTGATGCGCAGCGTGGCGGTGCGCTGGTCGTCGGCGTCGAATCCCGGCGAATCGATGAGGATAAGGCCCCGCAACGCGTCGCTGGGGCAGGTCTTGAGCCTGATATAGGCGTCGATGCGCCCGCCCTCGCCCGGCTCCACCTTCTCCAGCTCCTCGCTCATGTTGTAGAAGGGGAAGCGGAGATCGGCGTTTAAGGCCGTGCCGGGCAGCACCCGGGATTCCCCGGTGGCGCTGTAGCAGATGACCGTGAACTTGTCGTCCACGGCGTGGGAGCCGGTCTGTTGCAGTGCCTCGCCCAGATAATTGTTGATGAAGGTCGATTTGCCGGCGGAAAACGGTCCCAGAATGGAAATAAGCGGCCACCAGGCGATCCGCGAGACGGTGGACTGGTCTTTGGCCAAAAGCCCCAGGCCGTGACAGACCCGATCCAGCTTGGAAAAGCTGTCCACGGCCTCCACCAGCAGCGGATTTTCCCGTTTGAGATGTTCCTTGAGGCTGGCCAGCCTGTCCCTGTGTCTGCCGTCGTCCATGCCACCTCCGCCGGTTACGCGG
>Ga0160425_1002915_pt1 | contig 13193 bp, 14 predicted proteins | sample BioMet8_FD_108193 | JGI IMG/M metagenome (GOLD analysis project Ga0160425, IMG submission 108193) | Microbial communities from bioreactor (seeded with sewage sludge) at Lawrence Berkeley National Lab, California, USA - Biofuel... | ecosystem: Engineered > Bioreactor > Anaerobic > Unclassified ...
ATTGCTTTCGTCAGATACATGGGAGAGTCAGCTTATGATTGACCTGCATATGCACAGCTTTTTCAGCGAGGACGGCGAAATGAAGCCGGAAGAGCTTGTCCGGAAATGCGCAGCACTGGGGATATCGGTAATGTCGATTACAGACCATAACTGCGTAAAAGCGAATGCCCCGGCTTATGAGACTGCAAAATCCCTGGGAATAAAATATATCCCCGGGATCGAGATTGACTGTGTTTTCAGCGGGACCGGGTTTCATGTCCTGGGATACGGAATCGATTATCGAAGCTCTGATTATGAGAAGATAGAACGGGACGTAAGGGAACAGGGGCTATGGGTCTCCCTGGAACGGCTTGAGAAGACACAGCTTTTAGGGTTCCATGTGACGGAAGACGAAATGTGGCAGAAATCGAAGGACACCTGCTGGGAAGAAAACTGGACAGGGGAGCTTTTTGCCGAAGTGCTTCTTGCAAAGCCGGAATATGCGCAGCATCCGCTTCTGCGTCCCTATCGTGAAGGCGGAAGGCGAAGCGACAACCCCTATGTCAATTTCTATTGGGACTTCTATTCACAGGGAAAATTATGCTATGTGGAAATGAGCTATCCTCCGATGGAGGAAGTGATCAGGATCATTCATGGCAGCGGAGGCAAGGCAGTCCTTGCGCATCCAGGTGTTAACCTGAAAGGAAAAGAAACTCTTCTGGAAGGCATTCTTGATCTTGGGATAGACGGAATTGAGGCGTTCAGCAGCTATCACAGCCCGGCAGAGTGTTTCCATTATTACCATGAAGCGAAAAGAAGAGGGCTTTTCGTTACGTGTGGGAGTGATTACCACGGTAAGACGAAACCGTCAGTCTTTCTCGGGAAGAATGGGTGCATGCTGTCTGATGAGGAAATGGCGGGGCAGATGCCATTTTTCGATATCGCGAAAAGTCAGGGAGAGTGCAGGGCACTATAATGATAAATGCAGGATCATTTTTCATATGATTGATGAAATGGTATATTTTGTCAGTGTCATCAATCAGTATCCTGGAGCAGCGTACCTTCAGGAAAAGACATCTTGCATTAATGCACGCCTGCTCATCAGTGCATTTTCTATCGATTTCAACTGCATCGTTAATCTTACCATCAATTCAGTTTTAGAATGTGAATTGTCAGGAAGGATAATAAATTACGTCGTATGAAGGAGAATCCAATATCTTTTCTATTGTTTTATATAATACAGACACGGGGGAGGGGTGTCACCAAAGGAGACTAAAAGAGACTAAAAGAGACTAAAAGAGACTAGCCGTACAGTGGAAAGTATGTTTTAGTAGAATAGGCAGGAGTGAAAGGCAGGGGTCGTCCCCTGTCTTTTTTGTGCGAAAAATTTTCATATATTTTTTAAAGGGGCAAAAAACCTGCCTCTTTAAAACTTATGCTTCATGTCAGTCAGGGAAAAGAGGGAGGAAGACATGCAGGAAATGAAGATCATCAGGATGGAAGATATCAACACGGTAAAGGTGCGGTGGCTGCTCTATCCGTACATCCCTTTCGGGAAGATCACGATTGTGCAGGGAAACCCGGGAGAGGGGAAGACGACGATGATGCTGGCCATCATCGCCGCGATTTCGAAGGGGGGGAGGAGCTGAGCTGTGGCAGGGAGGTGCTGACGGCATCGGCGACGGATTTCATCTCCGGTACGGCGCAGCCGCTCACTTCCATCTACCAGTCGGCGGAGGACGGCCTTGCGGACACGGTCAAGCCAAGGCTTCCCCTGCATGAGGCTGGGTGGGAAGAGGCTGATTCTGAAGAGCGAGTTTGAGAAGTGGTCCATGAAGTATGCATACAGAAAATTTGATTACTGATATTATTAACGTAAGAGAATAAGCAGTATGGTGATATGATATAATCATGAAAATGTAATTGATTATCAGTATTCGTGAATTCTGTAAATATTTTATTAAATAGAAAGGGCACAAATGAGTAGAGACTTTCAATTTTTATTATATAAAACAGCTGAAGAAGAGGTCTCTGTGAATGCGCTCATTGATAAAGAGACAATCTGGCTTACTCAGAAAGCAATGGCAGGATTGTTTGATTGCAGTACAGATAATATATCGCTACATCTTAAAAATGTTTTTTCTGAAGGTGAACTAAGTAAAGAGGCAGTTACCGAGAAAATCTCGGTAACTGCTTCTGATGGAAAAAATATCCAACTCAGTTTTATAATCTGGATGCTATTATTTCAGTCGGATATCGAGTTAATTCTAAAAGAGCTACGAATTTCCGTGTCTGGGCAACAAAGATAATTAAACTTTAGAAGACCTGGATGAATTCTTATGCGGATAAGATAGATCCAAAGGTTATCCGCGTGGCAGAGATGATGCAGAAAGCAGAAGAACTCCAAAAAAGAATAGATTTTCTTGCGAAAGAAAATAATTACCTTAAATCCCTTCTGGATGATGCAGGGATTGCTTATGCATGCCAAAACAATGAAGCAGACGGAAAACTATATGATGAAAAACAGGGCGCCCGTATCCTGCAAAAATCAGTCACAGAAGAGGATGCCAATCGTTTTTTCTCCATGTTCTGGGGACGCACAGACGTATACGCGAAACGGAGCATAAAGAAATCTACAGGCGAGGCATCTTATTATACGCAATGTGATAATTTCTGGAAACAGGGATGCCCGCGTCGTACCGGCAGCAAGATAAAGTGCAGGGACTGCGACAGGCAGCAATATTCAAAACTTGGCATCCGACAGATCCTGTCTCATTTGAAAGGGGAGTCTTCGGACGCGACGGATGTTATCGGAATCTATCCGTTATTGGCTGACCATACATGCCGGTTTATTGTCTTTGATTTTGACAATCATGACAAGGACGCTGAAAAGAGGGACTTTGCAAATACTGATGATGCATGGAAGGAAGAAGTTGATACTGTTCGCGATATCTGCGAAATAAATGGAATCGATGAGCTTACGGAGCGTTCAAGATCAGGACGCGGGGCTCATATCTGGATCTTTTTTCAGAAACCGATTGAAGCAGTCCTTGCAAGGAGATTCGGGAATGCCCTTCTGGAAAAAGGAGCGGAATCCATAAACATGAAAACGTTCCGGTATTATGACCGGATGCTGCCGATGCAGGATTTTCTTCCGGAAGGCAGCATTGGGAATCTGATAGCGCTTCCGTTACAGGGGAAGGCTCTTTTGGAAGGCAACAGTGCATTCATTGATGAAAACTGGAATGTCTATCCCGATCAATGGAAGGTATTATTCAGTAAACAGAAATTATCGCAGGAATTTATAGAAAGCAGGTTACAGGAATGGAAAGTGCCTGATTCTTCTGAAGATGAAGAAAATGTAGATTTACCCAAAGATGGAGAAAAACCATGGGATAAGACGAAGGACTTCCACCGCGAGGATGTGGATGGAGCACTCAGCATTACACTTGCGGATGGAATCTATATCGATACGAATAATCTGAAAGCGAGAATCCAGAATCAGATCCGAAGACTGGCTGCATTCAGTAATCCTGTCTTTTTTAAGAATCAGGCGATTGGCCTTTCAAATTTTGAAAATTCCAGAATTATTTATCTGGGCAAGGATGAAGGGGACTATATCCGGATTCCCAGGGGGCTCCTGGAAAAACTGAATGAACGGTGTGAAAAAGCAGGGATTCCCTGCTCGATTGATGATAAAAGATGCGGCGGCCGTGAAATCCGCGTTGTTTTCAGCGGCTTGTTAAAAGAATCCCAGACCGCAGCGGCAGATGCTTTGCTGAAAAAGGATACCGGGATTCTTGACGCGGCAACGGCATTTGGCAAGACCGTGGTGTGCTGCAGTATTATTGCAAGGAAAAAAGTGAATACACTGATACTGCTGCAGTCTTCCTCGCTTTTGGAACAATGGCAGAAGGCACTGGAAAAGTTTCTGACGATCGATGAAGAACCGCCGGAATATCTGACGGCGGGAGGAAGGAAAAAACGCAGAAAGAGCGCGATCGGCTTTCTTCAGAATTCCCATGATTCAATGACAGGAATTATTGATGTGGCTATGGTCGGTTCCCTTTGCAAAAAAGAAGAATTCCATCCGCTGCTTAAGGAGTATGGATTAGTGATCCTGGACGAATGCCATCATGCCGCTGCCGATACGATTGTCAGTGTTCTGCAGGAAGTAAGGGCTAAGTACGTTTATGGTGTTTCTGCAACTCCGTTCAGGGGAGATGGCCTTGAGAAGATCAATTTCATGCTGCTTGGACCGATACGGTATAAATTCACAGCAAAGGACAGGGCTAAAGAACAAGGAATAGAGCATCTCGTCTATCCGAGATTCACAAGGGCAGTTGCCCCGAAGTTACAGCAGGAGCATATGCATCCTAACGAAGCATACGAACTTATTCGGGACAATGATGAGAGGGACAGGCAGATTGCGGAAGATGTCAGGAAATGTATCCATGATGGCAGGACACCGGTAATCCTTTCAAAATATATCGACCATTCGCTGAAGCTTTTTGGCCTCCTGAAGGACAGTGCAGATAAGGTGTTTTTGCTTACAGGGCATGATTCAAAGAAAGAGCATAAAGAAGTATTGGAGAAAATGGATTATGTGAGTTCGGATGAGACTATGCTTCTCATTGCGACAGGAAAACTGATTGGGGAAGGATTTGATTTCCCAAGGCTTGATACACTGATCATGGCAACACCGGTATCCGGCAGGAATGTCGTGGAGCAGTATGCCGGCCGTCTGAACAGGGACTATGAAGGCAAAAAATCAGTTGTCATTTATGACTATGTCGACAGCCACATTTCCATGTTTGATAAAATGTATTATAAACGGCTGAAGGCCTATAAACAGATCGGCTATGATATCTTCAATGGTGAGAAGAGGTTAAAACAGGAAGTTAATTCGATATTCAGCATAGATAATTATCAGGAGATATTCCAAAAAGACCTCCTGGGGGCAGCTTCGGAAATCATCATTTCGAGTCCGGCAATCAGCGGAAGAAAAGTATATGACATGATGGCCCTGCTTAAAGAGAAACAGGAATCCGGTGTAAAGGTCGTTATTGTCACATGGAATCCTGATTCCTATGGATACGGGGACAGCGGGTATTGGATGAAACTTCAGGAAGATATGCGGCAGGGAGGATTCGAGATGGAACTTGTTGATGATTTCTGTGAACATTACTGCGTCATTGATAAGGAAATCGTCTGGTATGGCAGCATGAACTTTCTGGGTAAAGAAGATGCCGAGGATAATCTGATGAGGGTATGCAGCAAGGGCATTGCAGCAGAGGTGCTGGAACTGACATTTGGAAAAGAAGAAGTTATTGTGCAAGTTGGTAAAACAGCAATTGACGCAACTGATGAGGGAAAGATAGAGTGATTCTGTTAAAGTGGAAATCAGCCTCTCTGATTTTTTTGATAAAAATTTCATCGACAATTGGGACCATTGTGGTATGCTTTAAACAATTTCTCCCTCAGGCCTCTGTGGAAACACATGCACATTTGAGGGCGTTTTGTTTATTAGGAGTAAAATATATGTCGGATAAAGAGTTTAAAACAATTGATGAGTTACAGGTTGCCTTCTTTTTCCAGGAACCGTGCAGCAGTCATGCAGAGAGGCTTTTCCATCTTCAGACTCAGAAAGTCTTTATCTCCTGTCAGTATGACATCTACATCGTATAGGATTGCAGCATTCAGAATTGGCTGATCCTTCGCATCCCGAATCAGTTTTTCAGCATGCTCTACAGATGGTATCAGATCGTAGGGCAATTCTGCAAGAAGCACTTCGGCATCAGCAAGAAGACGAGGAGCTTTTCTTTGGATAATATCCCGAAATTCCAGAAGATTGCGGTCGCACAAAACAATCTCGTGATTGTCAGCAGCATAAAGGAGAGCCTTTGCCGGAATTGATTTCGGGAAAAGCAGGGCTGAAAAGAGGATATTTGTATCGATTAATATTCTCATCCGGTTATCCCTTTTTGGAACGGATTTCATCTACAAGGGCCTGAACATCATTTTCGTCCTTTATTCCCATTTCTTCTGCAGCTCCGGCAAAGGCAGCCTGGGCTTTACGAAGTGCCTGTGCGGAAGCATTTTCTATAATGATTTCACCGTTTGGCTTCTTATAGAACAGAATCTTATCGCCGGATTTAAGATTCAGCTCACGTCTTATTTCTACAGGAACGGTAATCTGGCCGTTTGAAGATATCTTCGCAAGATCCATAACATACCCCTTTCTATTCTTTAAAACTAAAGAATCCTTTATATAAGTATATACAAGTTTATACAGTATGTAAATATAAAATTAATGATTCTGTTATATCGGGATATTACCACATTACCAAAAGAACATACTGTGGCAGGAAGAGGCCGGCATTATCACACGTAAAACGGTGTGATCTGGAAGAAGAAAACTTATCTGCGTGGAGGAAAACACGATAATCATAATCATCCGGTGCAGTTCTTACGCGGAAGATGGGCAGATCCGTAAATCCTTTTGTGATTATGTCACAAATTATCCGTATGGGTTGTGATATTATTTGTAAATAGCATATTATGCTGTATCATAATATGCAGGGTTATAAGACTAATATTAGTTTTGCTCAGGAAAATAAATTAGATGGGTAATAAAAAAACAGCTTAGATTACGAGGAAAAAATAATGAACAAAATTTCAGAAAAAGACTGGACGCTATTCCGGAAGAAGATCCCCGGATGGCAGGAAGCTTATATGGACAAACTCAACAAGGGATATATAGAAATCCTTAATGGAGATGGGAATCCGTCAGATAAGTTTTGGAAGTTGGAGAAACGGATAAAAGAAGATGAAAAGGACTGCGGTGTACACTGTGAAATGAGCAGGTCGAATCAATTTTATATAATGGCATCACTTTTGAATGAGGGTGCAATTACAATGGAAGATTTGGAAGACTTTAGTGATGACCTAAAGGATACGATAGGGCATTTTGCAGGAAGATAAAAAGGCAGTGATTTGCTTTGACTGATTTTACAAATTCGTCATTTTGCATCTTTAGAAGAGATGAATAATGTGATTATGACAAATTAAAATGTTGCGGCAGAAACCAGAGTAAAGTATTGGAGAAAACAGATAGATGAAATGGGAAAAATTATTTGCACCGCATATTTTGGCTAGAGGGCATGACTATTTTTGCGATGATGCAGTGAAGAATATAGAAGTGTCCGGAGATTTTATTCGTGCAAGTGTGATTGGAACCGAGAAGTATGAAGTGGAAATCTCTCTGATAAATGGTGAGGTTTCGGAAATGTATTGTTCCTGTCCGTATGCAGAGGATGGATGCAACTGCAAGCATATGGCAGCAGTATTATATGAATGGTCCAGTGGTGTGCAGGATGAAACAGTGACAGAAGCTGATAATACGGAATTGTTTGGAAGTGCATATACGCAGGAAGGATATAAGAAGAAAAAAAAGGCAGTTAAGAAACTGCTTGCTACTGCGGATAGAGAGACGTTGGCATCATTTTTGGCTGATATTCTGATGGGAAATGAAAAACTTTTAGTGCGGTTCCATAATATTGTAAATGGAAAAGCAACAAAAGAGGATGTCAAACGTTATATGAAACAGGTAAATGCTGTTGTAAACAGACATCTCGGAAGAGACCAATTTATTAACTATTATGAGGCAGACAATTTCATATCAGAATTGGAAGAATTTTTAGATGAAGATATACGTCGTATGATAGATAATGCGGATTACCAATGTGCGTTTGAGTTATTGAATTACATATTCACCACGATAAGCAATGTGGATATCGACGATTCAGATGGCGGAACAGGCATGATTGCAGATAGAATATATCAGCTTTGGACAGAACTGCTTTCTAAAGTAGCCGTCTCGGATAAGAAAAAAATGTTTGTGTGGTTCACAACTCATCTGGATGGTTCCATAATAGATTATCTGGAAGAATACATAGAACGGATTATCATAGATGAATTCAAAGAAAGTGAGTATAGACAAGATAAGCTTGCTTTTATTGAACAGATGATTGAAGAATCTAATAAAAAAGAATCCAATAAAAAAGAATCCGATTGGAGCAGGAGTTATAGCGTTGGTAAATGGGCGTTAAGATATTTAGAACTGCTGAGTGAGGATGTTAAGTCGGAACAAATACGCATTGACTTCTGCAAAAAATATTGGGGAAACTCTTCGGTAAGAAGATACTATATAAATCTCTGTATGCAAAAAAAAGATTACGAAAATGCAATTCGCGTATTGGATGAAAGTATTTTATTAGATAGAGATTGCAGAGGATTGGTTTCTGAATATAGTGAAAAGAAGAAAGAAATCTTTTTGCTGCAAGGGAATAAAGAGGCTTACATTGATCAGCTTTGGAAGCTTGTATTGAATCATGAAGCAGGGAATATAGATTTGTATAGAGAATTAAAAAAGCAATATACAGCAGAAGAGTGGAGTGTTCAAAGAGAAGAGATATTTAGAAAGCTACCGAAATATGCCCATATTGAATGCCTATATAAAGAGGAAAAATTATACGACCGTTTATTAGAATTCGTATTGAAAAGTAAAGGATTATATGCGCTGCAGGAATACGAAGGTGTTTTGAAAAAAAATTATCCGGAGCAACTGCTAATAAAGTATGAGGCAGAAGTAAATGAGATAGCAGCATATACAAGTGATAGAAAGAGTTATAAACAACTGGTGTCATTGCTTCGGCGAATGCAGAGTATTAAAGGCGGATCCAAGATTGTTGAAAAAATCAGCGAGCAGTGGAGGATGAAATATAAGAACCGGCGCGCAATGATGGATGAGTTAAGTAAATTATAGAGAAAAAATGTTTTCAATATCTCGATTGACGATCTGGATAGCTCAGATGCAGAGTCCTTAGAGAATCTGAATCTGTTGGTGGACGAAAAAAGAGCTGGAGCGCTTTGCTATTACCGTGAGTTTGAGCAAGAGTGAAATAGGGTATCGCGATGTATCGGATCAAAAAGGTAAAACAAAATAAAAAGAATTATCTTAATCTGCTGCTTCTTGCTGACGAGCAGGAGGATATGGTAGACCGTTACCTTGTAAGAGGAACGATGTATATCCTGGAGGAAGCTGGAATTGTTCGGGGAGAATGTGTTGTTACAGATGAAGGCGACGGAATTCTTGAAGTAAAGAACATAGCGGTTTTGCCGGAATCACAGAAATACGGATATGGAAGAAAACTGATATCCTATGTGGAGAAGACATATTCCGGACGGAATGATTATCATGTTTTACGAGTCGGAACCGGGGACAGCCTGCAGACCATACCCTTTTATGAAAAGTGCGGTTTCCGTGAGACATCAAGGATCAGGAACTTTTTCACGGACAATTATGATCATCCGATATTCGAAGCCGGGAAACAACTGATCGACATGGTGGTTCTTGAGAAGAGTCTTGACATGAGAATTACACTATGCGGAGATGATTGCTTCAAATGTCCCAGATACCTTGCGGAAAGTGATGAGGAACTTCAAAGAGTCGCTGAACTGTGGTATCGGGTAGGATATCGGAATCATGTTATTTCCAATGATGAGATCAGGTGCAGCGGCTGCTATCCGGGGAAGCAATGCGGGTATGGCCTGACAAAATGTACAAATGCTCATGGAGTTGAGAAATGTAATCAGTGCCCTGAGTTCCAATGTGACAAAATTCGGGAGATGCTCAGAAGATCCGTATATTCGCAGGAACAGTGCAAAGAAGTATGCTCCCCGGCAGAATATGCTAAGCTTAAAGCAGCATTTTTCGATAAAGAGAACAATCTGAGAAAGTAATTCCAGCTATCAAAATATGGCGAAAAATATGTGCTGACCTATCCTTACACAAGCCGGCGAATGCCCTCATGCCGCCACTGATACGATTACTAAAGGGTATCCGTACAGCAGGGTAGTTGGGATGAAATGGATGTCACAAATATTGACAAAGATAGTAAATAACAGTATCATACAGCTAAGAGGAACGCTGCATGGATATTGAAAACAGACTGATAAATGAATATGGCTATGACAATCCGATCTTTATCAACGATATCGAAGACCGGAATATGTCGTATGCAAATATCCGCCAGATCCTTTCGAGACTTGTAAAACGCGGAGCGATGAAAAGGTTTGCTCAGGGAGTTTATTATTTCCCGAGCAATACGGTGCTTGGAAGCAGCTGCCTTGACGCGCGTAAGGTTTATGAGAAACGATATATCAGTGATGGCAATGATATCTATGGATTTTATTCGGGGCTGACTTTCAAGAACCAGATCGGCCTTACAAAGCAGATGCCGAACGCTGTTGAGATTGTGACAAACAATGAGAGCTCCCGGATGCGGGAAATTATGGTCGGCAGGCAGCAAGTCAGGCTCAGAGGAAGTGCCATGAATATCACGAAAGAAAATGCAACGGCCCTTCAGTTGTTGGATTTTTTGAAACGTGAAGATATTTCCCAGCTTACAGCAGAGAAAAGAAAGCAGCTTCTTTCATTTATTCGTCTGGAAAACATCAAACGTTCCGTGATCATGAAAAGTCTTCCGGAATATCCATCTAAAGCATCAAGGAATCTGTTAGAAAGCGGAGCATATGATGAACTTATTTAAATCTGTTGTGGCATGAACCAAAATGAAACGTGACAAATTGTCACGCTTTGAAAATGCTGCCAAACGATAAAAAGTACATACAGGAAATTTGATTACGGATATGCCTTGACGGCATTGTGAAAATATGCAATAGTATATGTAATAAATGGCAGTAAATGACAATAACTGCCAAATATTACATGAGGCAATGACATGAGTGAGATGGAATGTCTGCATAAAGAGAAAATTATGAGATCAGAGCTTTATCGGGAAATGCAGAAAAGCACTCCCGGTTTAAGCTATAATGCGTTTACGCTGCGGATACATCGATTGGTCAAAGAAGGCAAGCTTGTTAAGATAGGCCGCGATGTTTATTCCCCTTGTGAGAATGTAAGAAAAATCTATAATCATGAGTATTCGGCGACGGCGGAAAAGGCAGCAGCTCTTTTGATCAGCCAATTCCCAGGGACTGATTTCCGCATTTTTGAGCTGACTCAACTGAATGATTTCCTGAATCATCTGATTGCACGAAACTATCTGTTCATCTCAACTGTAGGAGAATCATCGGATTTTATTTTTGATCCGATGCGGAACCTATTTCCCGGAAATGTGATGCTCCGTCCGGATAAGGAGAATTATTTCCGTTACCGTACTGACGACACGATCATCCTACAGAAGCTTCCCACAGAAACTCCAAAAGGTCGGAAACAATTCTGGCATACGGATCTGGAAAAAATGCTGGTCGATGTATTTGTGGATCCATTAATCAGAGGAAGTTTTTCCGAAAACGAGATACCGATGATATACGAGGATTCATTTTCGGAATACATTCTTGATAAAGACCGGCTGTCCCGCTATGCAAGACGCAGGGGAGCGGAAAGAAAGCTCAGGGAATACATCAGCAAAGAGACAGAAATCTCTTTGAGAAGGGAGTAAATATGCTTCTAAAAGAGAATTTTACCGAGCATCATATCCGCGAGCTGCAGAAAATAAGCGGCCGAGATCCAGCATTGATTGAGAGGGCTGTTTATGCATTTGGTCTGCTTGACGCAATCAGTACCGTGGGTATGCCTTTTGTTTTTAAAGGCGGAACGAGCCTTATGCTGCTATTTGAACATCCGATGAGGTTGTCTACCGATATTGATATCATTGTCAATCCAGGAGTAGACATTGACCGATATATAAGGGAAGCTTCTAAAATATTCCCATTTGAAAGTGTCGAGGAGCAGAAACGCAAGGGAAAAAACAACATCGAAAAACGGCACTTTAAATTCACATATGCATCTCCGTTGGCGCAGGGATGGACGCTTTATATCCTTTTGGATATCGTAATGGAAGAGAACCATTACGGGACAACCATTGAAAGGGAAATAAAGAACGAACTTCTTTTGACTAATCAGGATGATAGGAAAGTGCGGATGCCGGATATCAATGGAATACTTGCTGATAAGCTGACCGCATTTGCACCGAAGACAACAGGGATTCCGTTGCACAGCGGAAAGAACATGGAGATTATGAAACAATTCTATGATATATGCACCCTTATGGATAAGGCGGATGATTTCAAAGAGGTGGAGGAAACATATAAAGAAATCGTTACCGCAGAAATCGGTTACCGTGGCGGTAGAATCACCCGGGAGGATTGTTTAAAGGATTCTTATCAGGCGGCATTATGCATTGCCGGGCGCGGCAGAATCAATCCGGAAGAATATCGGGAATATCTGGAAGGAATCCGTGATCTTGGCGGACATATTTACATTGAACGCTATACGCCTGAAGTTGCAGCCATAAGAGCTCCGAAAGTTATGTATCTTGCGGCCTGCATGCTGAAGATGCAAATGTATGAAGCAATTGATAAGCCTGATGATTTTGTAAAAATGAAATTCCAGGACGATGGTCTCAAATGCCTTAAATATCTCCGTGCTCCGGCACCAATGTCATATGCTTATGCAATCCGGGCGGAAAGACTGATGAATGAAGCGCAGCGCAAGTCTGTCTAGGTCACAATGAAAGGGCGGAACTATCAATGCCTGAAGATCTAAAGTTGATATTGGATGAGTATAAGGAAAATATCAAGAGGATATTTGCTGAATCCTATGTGCAGATGATTCTGTATGGGTCTTATGCGCGCGGGGACAACCATGCCGGTTCCGATATTGACATCATGATTCTTACAACACTTTTGGATGTGGAAATTGCGAATATCAATGATCAGGTATCCGATATGACATATGACTTCAATTGGGAACATAAGGTTGAAATCATGCCGATTGTAAAGAACGCCTTTCATTTTAATTATTGGAAGAATGCCTATATTTTCTATAAGAATGTAGATGAAGAAGGTGTGGTTCTTGTATGAGCCCTGGAGAAATCGCAGGGGTAATTTCTGTGAAGACCCCGGATAGTTTATAGCAATTGCATTGCTGAATTTACCTAATGCTTTTTTGATTTTCCCCCTTTTTTGCCTATACCATATTTTCCGAAAATGCCGGATTTACTCAATGTCATTAACTTAAGGGAAAGCAGCCCAAATTAAATGGACTGCTTTTTTCTTGACATGTATGTAGTGAGATGTAATAATTAAAATAGAAGATATAATTTATTATATTATGCTGTTTAGTA
>Ga0160425_1002918_pt1 | contig 13173 bp, 14 predicted proteins | sample BioMet8_FD_108193 | JGI IMG/M metagenome (GOLD analysis project Ga0160425, IMG submission 108193) | Microbial communities from bioreactor (seeded with sewage sludge) at Lawrence Berkeley National Lab, California, USA - Biofuel... | ecosystem: Engineered > Bioreactor > Anaerobic > Unclassified ...
CGCCGCCGGGACAAGTACGGTTTCTGCCCATTCGGTGAGAGCCTCTGCGGTCGTCTCCCAAGTCTGCACATTTCCGAGCCTCGGCTGATAGATGCTCATCCGCACGGTATCGAACTGATAGAGGAAGTCGAACATCCGCATGGCACCGAGGGCGTAGATGCGAAGCTGGTCATTTTCTTCCGCGTCGACCTTTACGCCGCGTCCGCTTTTAAGATCGATGATGTGCAGGATGCCGTCCGACACGATAAGCGCGTCGCAGGTGCCGAAGCACTCCGGGACATAGCGGGAACAGTCAACGCGTTGCTCCACATACACGATGGGGTCTTTCAGACCGTCGGTCTGCTCCATTACGAAGTCGGCATAATCGGATGTGTATTCATCCATCTCCGCGTCTTCGCTGACGGGCGTTTGTTTGGCTCTTCCGAGCTTGTAGTTGAGTTTCGCCTCCGCCACGCTGTGGGCGAGGGTGCCTTCCGAGGCGTAGCTTGACTCCGAGTCCGCGAGGAACTCCGTAAGCCGCGCCGACGGTGGACACGCAATCCACCTGCGGCTTGCCGAGGGAGAGAGGAGTGCATGGCTCATAACAGTGCCCTCGCTTCCTCCATGAGCTCTTCATAGAACTCACTTTCGACCTCGGACAGCTTCTCGCAGCCATAGCTTTCAAGCAGCTTTTTTACCTCCGCCGTTTTTCCGCCGCGGGATACCTCCGCCAGCAGAGCGCGGACTTCGGCAAGCTCCGGGGCCTTCTTCTGAGGTGCTTTGGGAGCGGGAGTACCAGCATCGTCTGCCTTGAGCACCGTACTCAGCTTCGTCACGCTGCCAGCCAGCGAGGTGAGTTCCGAGATTACACGCGCCAGGGTTTCCGCGATGTTGACCAGTTCGTTCCCGATTTCGGTGATTGTCATTCGGTTTACCTCCGTTTCTTATTTGTGAGAGGTCTTGTCCCTCTCCACCTCGTACAGGACAGGCAGAGAGGGAAACCGTACCGAAACGCAGAAATTATTCGAAATAGTTTTTGAGAGCAGGATTTTCACGGAGAGTCTGTGCGAGTTTTTTCACGCGTTTGCGGATAGCGCCCTCACTCAGACCGCATTCCTCCGCAATCTTGGCCTTTGTCTTGTCGCTAAGAAGCTCGTCCCACAGATACCGCTCCTCCGGGGTAAGGGCGTCAACAGCAATGCGAATGGATGTGACGGTTTCCTTTTTTATAAGGAACTCATCCGGGCCATCCCCATCGTCTGCAATTTCGAAACCGCTCTCATCACCGTCATCGGTGCGGGACATGGGTTTGTCGATTTCGAGGTCGCCGTGCTTGGCTGCTCTCAACGTCCAGCGTTCCTGGCTCTTAAGGTCGGCGGCGTTTGCCTTGTGGGTATCGTCACCCATCGTGTTTCTGGGGAGGCGTATCGCCATCTCTCGGTCGGGGCTGTAGTACCAGCGTTGAACGAAGGGGTTGTCCGCTGTGGGTGTTTCTGCCGGGGCGAAGCACTCCTGCCGGGTGCATTCAACTGTTTCTCCGCTTGGGCGCATACGGTAGTAGGTGCGATAGTGGATCTGTTGATAGTTTTTCATGATGTTTCCTCCTGCGATTTGCCGGGGCTTCAGCGGCGGAGGAAACAAATAAAGGGTCTGCATCCGATGGACACAGACCCCGTTTCGCTGAAAATGAGCGCACGAAACTAAGGTGGTGGCACATCGGAGCTCCAGGGGCGGTCTTTATCACCGCTCCCGAAACCTCTATGTAACCTCCACCGCTTCATGGCCACTCAGCGATGTGATATATTGTCAGAGCCGTAAAATCCGCGGCTCCTGCGGACTGGTTAACGCCTGAAGTGAAAAGGACAATTTTGCATTAGCGATATTGGATTTGCGAACGCAGATACAAAATGTACATTGGGTGTAGAAATTTTTATAAACGTGTGTTATAATATATAGGCGTATCGTGTAGGCTTGTCCTTTTCGCAGAAGCCGGTGTGTTTCATCGGCTTCTGTATTCATTATAGAAAATCGACTCGGTACAAATTGATAGTGACGGATAGCCTTAGGTAGGCTTGGGTAGGAGGGGTATAATGGATTTCTCGGACTTTGTACAGTTGCTACACCCGATAATCGGTGCCGGTAGCAGCACTCATTCGTTCACAAAATCAATACTTGAAGCAATTGTTACCGATGAAGGCGTGGCTGCATTGGATGAACGTAGCACTGACACATACAAGGCGTACTTCAACGGAAATACGAAAATAACAAAATTAGCCCAAAGTATCACCGCATACATTGAGCCGGAGGAATTTATAGGCTACATAGAACAGTTTTCAGATGCCGCAGTGCAGAGCCTGTGTGACAGCTTTCAACCGTATTTACCAGATATCACTCCTCACAACGCCGGAGAAAAGCTGGCGGAGCTGTTTACCTCGATAATTATTGAAGCCGCATCAACAAAGAAAAAAGGCACCCCAAGAGGTGCCAAAAATAAAGAGCCATCCGCAAGCAACAGGCTCAACGATGCAGTTTTCAAGAGCGGCACAGCGGTAGCGGAAGCGTGGAACTCCGCCGTTACGCAGTTGTTGGATAACGAAGACGATAAACGGCTTCATGCTAAGTTCCGAACAGACAGTGATGATGTCCTTCGATATATCATAGAACATGACCCTTCTGCCGAAGCCACATCCATCACCCTCGCTGATGAAATTGCTGCAATTGATCGAACCTGGCAATACGATTTGCGGAAGATAAAAGATAATGAGTTGCGGAATCTTGTGCTTGATACCCTCAAGGTGCTGGACGAATACACATACTACATTTCAGACAAGTTTTTGCGGGCAATTCCTGACAGAGGAGTGCTATGGTTCAGAAACGAATCTTGGGAGGAAGGCAATCAGCTTCGGGATGTCCTGCGACCGCAAACAGTGCGCTTGCGTCAGGAAATAGCGAAGCTGTATAAAAAGCTGTTTCCCATCCCAGAAGACAACTTCTCGGAAGATCCCGAAACAATAGAGGCGGAGGTCGTGGATGACTACGAGCCATCAGGTGCCGCCGATGAAGATAAGGAAGATAAAAAAATAACCGTTATTCAGCACCAGACCAATGTTGTCCAAAATGGTGAGAACAACTTTAATCTGACGAATAACGGTACAATGAATTTCAATCTTTAAGGAGGACGGCGCATGGGCAACGAAATAACTGTAAAGAAAGCCGATTCAGCCATCACTCCGACTACGCAGCAGACAGGAAAAACAAACGTCAATGTTACCAACGAAAACGGCGGCATAGTCAACTTCAATAACTACATCTCTTACCCGCAAAACACGCCAGGTGTCAGTGCCGAGCAGCTCATGGCGGTTCAGTCTTTCAGTAAGGAATACTATCAGCTGATTGTCACCTGCGAAGAGGATGTATTTAAGGATAATATTGTCACGGTGCCAGTCGGCCGTGCGCTAACAAAGTATCTTGTCCCAACGGAGATATTTGATAGATGTTCCACCCTCTCCGATGATGGAAAAGCAGAACTGATGAGGTTTCCCGCAATCATCTGCCGTGAAAACACAGAAATGAAAGGCACGACAGACCCAAATCAATGGGCGATGTTTGCTTACATAAAGATGATACGGGTTGCCGGAAAGAACATAAAAATCGCGTTTCATCCTCTCGCGCCGATACAGCAACAGAAATTGTGCGACAAACGCAATGCCGTGTTTTTTGACCTGGACATGGATTGTGCCATTACCGACCTCAACCACAGTGCGTGGTCGGTTCATAAAGTTAATGTATTCGAAGCTCTGGACGAAGCCGGGATTCCCGGTATACCCAGACCTATGTAAGGAGGTGCCTTTGTGAGTAAAATTCCATCAGAAATAATCCGCATTGACTTGTCTGACGCAAGTTACAAAGGTACTAACGCCTGTACGGAGCAACTGACCTATGTGAACTTCTTCTTTGGCAACAATGGTACGGGAAAATCTACCGTGGCAAAAGCCATACAAAGCGGCACCGGCGTTACCTACGCTCCCGGCAGAGGCTTTGGTGATTATTTACCGCTGGTCTACAATCAAGCTTTCATTGACGGTAATTTTCGGAGCTACCGTAATATGCCGGGAGTTTTTACTCTGAACGCAAAAAACGATGCCGCGCAAAAGCTGATAGACGAAAAAACAGCGGCGCGTGGTGAAGCGCGTAAAGCAAAAACTGCAGCCACTGAGCAACGGGATAAGAAAACGGCGGCCAGAACGAAGTTGCAAAAGGATTTTTATAAAGAGTGCTGGGACCGCGAAGAAGCGTTTCGCACAGAATTTGAAAAGACGCAGGACGGCAAGGGCAAATCAAAGCCGTTCACGGAAGAAATTATGCGCCATGCGCCGAAAGATACGGACATCGAGGAACTGCGGAGATTATATGATTCTGCATACTCCGACACGGCAAAGCGATATTCACGCTTTTCTTCCGTCGATGATACAGCAGTCTTGGATTCACTCGATGGAAGCGATATTTTGTCTCTGGCAATCGTAAACAGTGCGACTACAGAATTGGCAGAATTTCTACGCGACATCGGTGCTACTCAATGGATGCGCCAGGGTCACGATGCCTATACCGAACACGCACACGGTCGTTGCCCATACTGCAGGAGAAAACTGGATGATGATTTCGAGCAGACCGTAATCGACAGCTTTGATGACAGATACCAGAAAAACCTTGCTCGACTGGATGAGTTTTTGACTCTCTACAGGAAAACGGCAAACGACCTGTATATGCCTTTGGAGACTTTTCCGAGTGAAATCTACCCCAAAATCGACACAAAGCCGCTTTCTGACAAGCTGGTGGTTTTGAAAGCCGCGATTCAATCCAACGTCGAGGTTATACGAGGAAAGCAGGAAGAACCGGCAAAGGTCGTAATTCTGACGGAAATAGCACCTATCCTAAAGGAAATTGTCGAAATCATATCCGGCTTTAACGCTTTGATTGACGCCAACAATGCTGTTGTTGATGCAGGACCGAAGAAAAGAGCCGAATGCACAGAATTGGCGTTTTCTCTACTAGCATTCCGGCTCAAGGACATCATTGCTTCATATAAAAAGAGTGATGCCGATCTGTGTACGGAAATTACCGGATTTGAAGGCGATATAACGACTCACTCGGAAGCACTTGAGAAAATCAATGCCGCTTTGAAAGCGGCACGAAGTGATACAGTAGAAACAGAAACGGCGAAGGACAGCATCAACCTTATGCTACGCGATTCCGGGATGCAGGGCTTCAGCCTGGAACCGAAACCCGGCGTAGACCATGTTTATGAAGTGCGCCGCCCGGACGGTTCGATTGCCGAGAATTTGAGCGAAGGCGAAAAGAATTTTATTGCGTTCCTTTATTTCTATCATCTTGTATATGGCAGTGAATCGGCGGACGGAGAAACAAGAGATAAGATAGTCGTCATTGATGACCCAGTTTCCAGCATGGACAGCGGCTGCCTTTTCATTGTGAGTACGCTTGTGCGGCAGATGATAGAGATTTGCCGAAACAATGCGGACAACCGCAACAGGACGGTCGAGGGTACCTTTATCAAGCAGATTTTCATCCTTACGCACAACGCTTATTTTCATAGGGAGGTTACCTATAGCTATGTTCTCAAGTATGAATATGTTTCATTCTATTTGATTCGCAAGCTGGACTCAAAATCTTCAATAAAACTCTCAGACGATGTTAATCCCAAGATACCGACGGAGCGAATGAACGTAAACCCTGTTAAAAACTCCTACGCCGCACTGTGGGACGAGTACAAGGAAGTCAAATCGGCTGTTCCGCTGATGAATGTCATTCGCCGAATCTTGGAGTATTATTTTCTTCAGCTCTGCGGGTACGAGGGTGCCACCCTCCGCAAGGTCATTCTGACAGACGGCAAAGCCAAGGGTAATTTTAAGGACGAGAACGGGAATGACGACGAAGAGAAATTCCAACTGGCATCCGCGATGCTCGCCTATATTAACGCAAGCTCCGTCGGCATGAACGACGGCATGGATTATGTTGAAGGATGCTTGAACGCTGCCGAGTGTAGAAGCATTTTTGAAATGATATTTACCTCCATGAATCAAAAACAGCACTACGATATGATGATGTGTACAGATAATCAGAATGAAAGCATTATCCGAGGAGGAGAACAACATGGTGCGAATTAGCTATAACAAACTATGGAAAATGCTTATCGACAAAGAAATGCAGAAAAGAGACCTGCAAGAGTCGGCTGGCATCAGCTCCGCCTCTATAGCAAAGCTTGGTAAAGGTGAAAACATCACCACCGATGTTTTGCTAAAAATCTGTGAGGCTTTGAACTGTGACCTCAATGACATCATGGAAACAAAGAGAGATTAGGTGAGGTTATGAGCGACGTTGTGATTCTGGACTCAGCATCCCAGCCGATCCAGTACCTGTGCCGAAAAGATAAACGGCTGGCGAAAGTAATTGCTGCCGTTGGGCCAATCAGTTACACACCGCACATTGAAGACGCCTATTCGTTCCTTGTTCATGAAATCATCGAGCAAATGCTGTCAGTGAAAGCTGGAGCCAAGATATATGGTCGCCTCGAAGAATTGTGTGGTGGTATGGTTACGCCGGATGCGGTTAACGCCTTGTCCGATGAGCAAATAAAAAGCATCGGAACATCATCTCCCAAGGTGGGCTACATCCGCAGTTTAACCAACGCCGTGGAAGCAGGGCGTCTCATCTTTGACGATCTTACGGATATGACCGATGAGCAGGTAATTAATAAGCTGACAACAATTCGCGGTATTGGAAAATGGTCGGCTAAGATGTACCTCATATTTGCTCTAAACCGGCAAGACATTCTTCCAACTGAAGATGTTGCGTTTTTGCAAAGTTATGAGTGGCTATATAAAACAAGAGACCGCTCCGAGGAAGCGGTCAAAAAGAAGTGTAGAAAGTGGAAACCTTATTCGTCTATCGCAGCCCAATATTTATACAAAGCTCTTGATATGGGGTTAACGAAGGAAGAATTCAATATGCATGAGTAGTTCGATAAAACTGCCGCCAGTGCGCACCTCACTGTTTATGCGATGACGGCAAAAGTTACTTGGATTTAATATAAATGTGAAAGAATTGTTATACGACATTGGGGAGGCAAAAATGGATATTTCAAAGAAAGAGGGTGGAACACTGATGCAGCACCCCAAAATACTTTTATTGCGTTATTCCGACTTTCAAGGAAACGATACAATAAAAGAACATCAAAAAGTAATTGAAACGCAGGGGTACTGCTGGTTTGGGAAATTCGGTAAGAAAATATCCCCAAAGTATTTGTCGACATTTATGGAAGATAATACGCCATGCACAGTTTTCCTCTACACTGCGGGAGTTTTGCATAAGTGTCAAATGAATGAAGTGTCCTATGAGCGACCAGATTCAGGATACCCAGATTATTATGATTCTTTCCTATTCCAAAAAGAGAATTTTACTCCTCAGGTATTTTTCAAGCTTACTTCTATAGAGCCAATCACTTTGGATTCCCTCGAGCAATATGTCGTTGTGAGCAGCGGAAAGGCCATCATTTATGACCTGAAAAAGACGATTAGCTCTTTCATTATCATTCAGGACAAAGATGCTTGGATCCCGCCAATAAAGAAGGAACGTGTTATTAAAGAAAAACCGCACACACAAAAAAAAGCCGCAAATTCCACCTCGTGTGTTTATCGTAAGAACGGGACGTGTACGAACCGTCGTTGCATCAATTATTCTTACGAGTGTGAACGACCTACTATGTGTGCAAAGCAGAAAACCAAATAAGGAGAAGCATTATGAACGAATTTTTAATCACAGAGTTTTATGAAAAAATGAAAACGGTACGCTTTGGAGCTTATGGTATCATTGATTCGGATAGTAAAATACATACATTAGGAACCGATTCGAAAATAATAGGCCGTGTGTTTGAAATGTTAGCTCAGCCTGTCTTGGAGGAAATAGCTGCTGAACATGGACTGATACTCAAGACCCCCGAATCTCAAACGGTATATCCAGATTTTGTAATGATGAAAGATGTGAAATCAAAAGAAAAAATTGCCATTGATATTAAGACAACATATATAGATAACGGCCAATCAACCATCAAGTTTACCCTTGGTTCCTTCGGTTCATATATGCGCAATAATACAAAAAATATAGAATATAAGTATACTGACTATGCGAAACATTATGTGATTGGATTTGTATACAAACGGAATGACGCTGCACAAGAAAGCCGAGTTTATTCCTACGAGGACAGAGAAAAAATTGAATTTCCCTATAGCGACGTCAAATACTTTATTCAAGAAAAATTTAGGATAGCTGGTGACAAACCGGGTTCGGGGAATACGGAAAATATAGGCTCATTTTCAACAAAAAATTTCCAAGACCTTGTCGACGGAAAAGGTCCATTCAGCCAGTTGGGTGCAGATGCATTTGACCTTTACTGGAAGTATTATCCTCAATATCGTGCCGCTGACAAGGCGTACACATCACTTGATGGATTTATGGATTGGTTGATCCAGCAAGAAAAAACGCCAGAACTACTTCATTCGTATGACCACGAGTGTGTTTTGAAGAACATAAAAACATTCAGAAAGCGGTAAAAAAAGAGAAGGAAGAATCTAGCTCTTCCTTCTCTTTTTTATCGTTTTATAGCCAGCACTTCAATCATTGGGTGTCTATTCGATTCCTTTGCTCCAATATGATAGAAATGATTATGTTCATGCCATGTGAAATCTGACCAATAGTTGTACAGATGGTCATTCCTCCGGAATTCATTCTCTCTCCACATTGACAGGCACACATTTGCTGGTGTTTTATGAGCGAACTCGGAGAGAGCAATTGCTTCTTCCTCTGGCCACTCTCCTACATAGGATGTATCTCTTCCTATGTAGGGAGGATCAAGATATATGTAGTCAATATCCGTTGCATAACTGAAGGTTTCTTGCCAAGGGCAACACATAAAACGCCAATCTTTGCCAGCCATGATTTTTGCCATTTTTGCTACTTGATTGCTGATTTTCGTGACATATGCCTTTGCAAATCGATTCGGCTTTTGGCAAAATGGAACGTTGAATTGTCCGGATTTATTGAAACGAATCATACCATTAAAATCAGCCCGGTTTAGGAAGAGAAAATAGAGGGGGTCTCCATTTGCGTTGAATTTATCTCTCATCTCAATGTAGTACTCACTTCCTCTTTTTTCAAGAATACTACCGTGATGTTCAAGAAACTCCCTCACAGTTTTGCTTGTAATTGTTCCGTCTTGAATTCCTTGATATAAAGCAATGATATATTGGTTTTTATCTGTCAGTAACGCTCTTTGAGGGGCGAGGTTTAGAGCAACAACGCCGGTGCCAACAAAAGGCTCTATCCACAGCCCTGATTCGTCTCTATGAACATTTTCAATAATAAAGGGAACTAACTTTGTTTTAATGCCCTGACATTTAATGGGTGGTACGACTACATTATTCTCACTCATGCTTTTCTCCTGTTGTTAAATTGAACTTTTACCGCTAAGAATCCAAGTATCAAGTTCAGAACGCTTGAATTTCCATTGTTTGCCTATTTTGTGCGCAGGGATTTCTGTATCAGTCTTTCTGATCCAATTTCTGATGGTGTCTTTATTTACATCAAGGTAGGTTGCCGCTTCATCTATGCCAATCCAACCATCGTTTTTGTCAGTATCCATAGGTAAAACTCCTTTCCCGCGACTACGGTACAGTATACCATAGAAATTGAGAATTGTAAAGTGTTTCACATGAATATGTATGAATTGATATGAATTGTTTCGACAGAACTTTCAAAATGAACGAGTATAATATCATTTTAATATCATAATAGTATTTTGACGAATACTTTTTGCTACCAAACGATACCACAAGGATTCTGCCATCGTGCCAGCGGCGGTAAACCCGCCCAAAACAGAGTTTCTGAAGTTAGCCATTGACCGTGCAAATCTTTATTCCGCACCCACAACCATTTCCAGTTGGAAAGGCTTGTTTCTATCAAAGTCAGTGATTACATAGCGCAAATCAAACACTTTTATTTTTCCTTGTACTCCGCTATTTTTCATAGAACTCTTTTATTTTTCCTCAAGGGGTATTCAAATTGCTCCTTGAGTTGGATAGCCGGATGACACCGGGAGAAACAAAAAAGCCTGCAATACAAAGAATTTTGCATACCCCTATGGGGCAAATCCCTTGTATTGCAGGCTTTCCTGAAACGAATCATAAAAGAATTGACCGTAGCATTGTATCAATGCTACGGTCAATGTTTGACGAGTTGGGGCTAAACCATAGACACAATTTTATTTTTCCTCCGCAGGGGTATTCAAGGGTATTCAAATTCTCGAAAGCACAGTATTCACAAGAATCCCTGTTGTTTACATCTCTCCTATATCATTTTCCGCATGTTCGATGTTATAATGGTTCAAAGGCAGCTGATTGGGCTATTTTCCGTAAACCTCTGCCACTCGGTGCAAAAACCGCTCTCTGTCGGCTCCGTAGCGTCGCAGGTCGAATACGCAGGTGACGGGTCCCGTCCGATTTTCATAAAGCGCCAGGATCGCCTCTGCCATTCTCGGAATGCAGCCGATCTTTTCCGCGTCCCGCCAAAAGGCACGATTCCTTTCACGGCAGAACAGCATTGTGTCCTCTTCGAGCAGAGCTTCCGGGACAAACAATTTGCCCGTGTTCTCCCGCCGGATGATGCTCAAATAGACTGATATCCAGCAGACACCGATGTCTTCTCTCCTGCAATATGCTTTCAGTTTGCTCTCCGGCAACCCCGTGGCTACGGAGAGGGCGCTGTAAGGTGCTCCGTATTCCCGCATGGTTTCAACGACCTTGAGTGTTTCGTAAGAATTTATATCCATATCCTTGCCTCCTGGTTGTTATCGGTATTACATATATCACTCTAAACAGGGATAATAGCAAGGCCATATGGCCGCATTAATTGATAACATATTGTGTACGAGGTGATCGTCATGCCAAAGGATGTCAAGGAAATAAATCGACCGCTGAAATGGGACTTCAATACGAAGAAGGTAGGAATATAGTGTGTGGGCAGGTGCTGGAATGCTTTGAGCATTATTTTTAACATCTCAGGGAATCAAACTGCGATGATCAATTTTGCGGAAGGACAATTAGGAAGTTGTCGAAAAGCAGTGGCGAAAAGCGCTGAGAAATTTTTTAGACGCCATTCAGGCAAAAGGATATAGTCCTTTAAATTCAGGTTTTTTCGAGGATAATGGGCTCGGTAGTTGAAATTGATTGAATTTTGAAGGAGAGGGTATGTATGAAAACGCTGAATCAGCTTATAAGCGATTATACTTGCTATTTGCAGAAAGGGGAGATACAGATAGCATATAAGGGAATACTGGAGTTCATTGGTAAATTGCGCGCTGATTTCGTTAAAAAACATCCGGATTACGACACAAGCAGTATATACCAGGGCTATATGGACATGTCATATTTTTCATTGAGCACAAAACCCTTAAAAGATAAGGGGCTTAAGATTGCCGTAGTCTACCTGCACGAAAAAGGCAACTTTGAAGTATGGCTTTCCGCCCGAAACAGAGAAATCTCCAAGCAATATGAGCCTGTTTTTTATGGTCACTCTTTTGATGGGATCACGGTATTTCATGACGATAGTAATAAGGACGCCATTATAGAATGTACCTTAGTTTCTTCACCGAATTTTGAGGATCAGGTGATTTTGACAGAGAGGATCGCGCAAGGCACCGAGGCGTTCATAGCGGCAGTAAACAATCTCCTTATATAATTTGAAGGCTAAGAAACAGGATCTAAATTTAATTGATATGGATTGGAGAAAGCTATGAAAAAAGTGATTAAAGATTCATTGTTTGGTGTTGTAATCATAGTGGTTACTCTCATTTTCGAGTTCCTTGTTACTCTTCCGTTTACCGAGGTAGCAAGTGAAATCGACAGAGCCAGATGGGAATTTTTAATCAACAGAGAATTGCTTTTTACCGCTTTGCCCGCTGCACTAATTACTTATACTTTTGCCTGGCTACTTAAAACAAAAAGCAGAAAAGATGCATTGCGCAGAGGAATTGTCTGGACATGTCTCCTTGCGCTGTATTATATTCTAATTAGTATTGGAAATGGAAGTTTCGACCTAATGTTTGGAAACATCGGTGTTTACGCATTGCTGGTATGTGCCTTTGGGGGTGTTATGATTTATACGGTCGTAAAGCGTTTGAGATAGATAGGACTGTATTACAAGTATTGGCTTTGAAAGGGGAATGCAAAATGAAGAAAACTGGAAAAGGATTGTATTGGGCTCCAAGAATTCTATCTATTCTGTTTATTTGCTTTCTGTCTTTATTTTCGCTTGATGTGTTTGAGCCGGGAAAAGGTATAGGAGAACTTGGATTGTCAACAGTAAGTCGGACAGATTTTATAAGGTACGGGATCTCTTAAACTCTGCTGGTGACAAGTATCCAAGTGTTCCATGTAAACGGATGTTGTTGAACCAATGAACATAATCCAACAGCTCCAGCTGGAGCTGCTCTAACGTTTCAAAACGACGAGAGTAGACAAACTCGGCTTTGATCATTTTGAAGGTTGATTCGGCTACAGCATTGTCGTAGGGGCAGCCTTTCATGCTCAGCGAGCGGTTGATCCGGAAACTGTCGAGCAACTCGTCGATCAGCATATTATCGAACTCACTGCCCCGATCCGTGTGAAACATTTGAATGTCGAATAGATTTCCCTTCACCGTTGAAAACGCCTTGTGTACAAGCTCGGCGTTTTTATTTGCGCCGGTACTTTGACCAATAATCTCCCGAGCTCCGAGCTCAAGCAGGATGCAGACATACGCCCATCTTGTTCCAACACGGACATAAGTCAAATCGCTCACGACACAGGCTCCAGGAGCCTGATTGTTGAAATCTCTTGCAAGAAGGTTGGGAATCGGGGCTTCGTTGCTCTTTGATGAATGCACACGGTATTTCTTGCAAGTATAGGCCGAAACCAGACCACGTCTCGCCATGATTCGTCCGATGCGGCGACGTGAAACCGTCCAGCCTTTCCTGGACAACACACGCTTCAGCTTACGCTGACCGTATACACGCCGGTTCTCGTCGTATGCCGTTTTGTCAACGCCGGAACTTTTTTGACCGAAAACGCCGGTCGGAAATGACCCATA
>Ga0160425_1002923_pt1 | contig 13131 bp, 15 predicted proteins | sample BioMet8_FD_108193 | JGI IMG/M metagenome (GOLD analysis project Ga0160425, IMG submission 108193) | Microbial communities from bioreactor (seeded with sewage sludge) at Lawrence Berkeley National Lab, California, USA - Biofuel... | ecosystem: Engineered > Bioreactor > Anaerobic > Unclassified ...
AATAAGAGGGAACGCAGTGACCGGTTATGCCGGATTGCGACCTTGACTTCAGACGGGTTCTGTAGTCTTCCGCGCCTCTCCTTCTTTTTATGCGCCTTTACCCACTAATTCTGGTGAAGACCCCGAAATTTTAAAAAAGTTAAAATTGAGTAGAAAAAATGGTGGATCCTGCAGGTTTCGAACCTGCGACCCGATGATTATGAGTCATCTGCTCTAACCCCTGAGCTAAGGATCCGCCGGAAAGAAGATAATCGATAAAACAATGCATTATAATACACAAATTTTTTCCGGATTGCAACCTCAAAAAAAAGTTTTGTCAGAATTTATCCGCCGCCGGATATTAATCTGTTTTTGAACGGTTATACTATTTTATGACGTAGGTTTTCTGCATGTGGCAACCGCGGTAGTTTTTCCCGCGAATCAAGGAAAGGTTACAGGTCATTATGTTTCAGATCCAGCTGCATCCCGTCGACTATACGATTCTGGTCGTTTATTTTTCTTTCGTTATCGGCATTGGCTGGGTATTGCGACGATATATGAAAACCAGTACGGATTTTCTCTTGGCCGGCAAGGCGATTCCCGCCTGGGTTGCCGGACTGGCGTTCTTGTCCGCCAACCTCGGCGCGCAGGAAGTGATGGGCATGGCGGCGTCCGGGGCGAAATATGGGATTATGACCAGCCACTTTTACTGGGTGGGGGCGATTCCTGCCATGGTCTTCATTGGAATTTTCATGATGCCGTTTTATTACGGCTCGCGCGCCCGTTCGGTGCCGGAATACCTGAAACTGCGCTATGACGAGAAGACTCGGGGATTCAACGCCTTTTCCTTTGCCGTCATGACCATTTTCTCCTCCGGTATTTCCATGCATGCGTTGGCGCTGTTGTTCAATATGCTGCTGGGGTGGAATTACCATCTCAGTATTCTGGTTTCGGCCGTGATCGTGCTGGCGTACATTTTTCTGGGCGGGCTCACTTCTGCCATTTACAACGAAGTGTTGCAGTTTTTCCTGATCGTACTGGGGTTCACTCCGCTGGTCGTGCTGGGGCTGATCGATATCGGTGGCTGGCATGGGCTGGTGGCTAAATTGCAGACGGTCGCCGTCAGCAATGGCTTTGAACCCGGCGCCTGGTCGCAATCCTGGCGGCATATGGGGGCCGCCGCCGACAACCCCATGGGGGTGGAATGGTTCGGTATGGTGATGGGCCTCGGTTTTGTATTGTCGTTCGGATATTGGTGTACCGACTTTCTGGTGGTGCAGCGGGCGATGGCGGCCGACTCGATGGCGGCTGCCCGGAAAACGCCGTTGATCGCGGCGGTACCGAAAATGCTGTTCCCGTTTCTCGTGATTGTTCCGGGGATGATTGCAATTGCGCTGCATCAGCAGACCGGCGGCAAGTTTCTGCCGGTCAGTTCCAGCGGCGTTATCGATTATAATATGACGATTCCCGTGATGTTGGCTCACTATTTTCCGGAAGGGTTGCTGGGGTTGGGGCTGACGGCCCTGATGGCTTCGTTCATGTCCGGGATGGCCGGGAACGTTACCGCCTTCAATACGGTTTTTACGTACGATATTTATCAGAGCTATCTGAACCCGAAACAGAGCGACCGTCATTATCTCAAGGTCGGGCAGGTGACAACGGTGGTTGGAATTCTGCTCAGCATTGCCGCTGCCTATGCCGCACGCAATTTTAACAATATCATGGATATGTTGCAGTTGGTCTTTGCTTTTGTCAACGCGCCGCTGTTCGCCACGTTCCTGCTGGGAATGTTTTGGAAACGGGCGACCGGACACGGCGCGTTTTTCGGTCTGATTTCCGGAACGCTGGCCGCCGCCGTCCATCATGGGTTGACGTTGTCGCACGGCTGTGTTGTTGGTATCAAGGGCGGCTGGCTGGGGATGACACTGCATCACTATCCCAGTGAAATGGCGCAGAACTTCTGGACGGCTATCTGGGCTTGGAGTACCTGTTTTGTAGTTACGATCCTGGTTTCGTTGCTGACGCGACGGAGCAAGAGCGATGCCGATCTCAAGGGACTGGTTTATGCTTTGACTCCGAAGTTTAAAGATGCGGAACAGCCATGGTATAAGCAACCGGCATTTCTCGGGATGCTGGTTCTGGTTGCGGCGCTCGTTCTAAACATTATTTTCCGCTAAGGGAGGTTGATCATGAATTTTGACATTCGCTTACCGTTGGGTCTGTTGTTCGGGGTGCTGGGGGCTATCCTCGCTGTATTCGGACTGGTAACCGAATCCGACCCGATAATTTACGCCAAGTCCTTGCATCGCAACGTCAATCTGGAATGGGGCATCGTGATGATGTTGTTTGCCTCGGTCATGTTGTTGCTGGCTTGGCGAGGTCACCGCAAAACCACGACTCTTCCGAAAGAATAAATCGTTCCCTTTGCATCCTTATGTTCGGCTATCTTCCGCGCTCGAAAAAAGGAATAATATATCCTTGCTGCAGATGTCAGTATGTCGGTAGGGGCCGTTTCACGGTGTGCCAGACACTGCCTTTACTATGATAGACGCTTATTGACGTCGAAAAATACAAAAAGCTTCGATGTTATACTATTTTTATGCGTTTTTATGCGTTTAAATAAGCTCTAATGTTATGAGTTTGTTTTTTATTGTTAATTAATATGACAATAAAATGGCAAAACCAAAAGCATCGCGGTCGGCGGAGATGTCATTTTAATTACGAATTTCCATGTTTCATAGGGGGTAGAATGAAAAAACCGTTAACTTTTCAGGTAAAAATACCGAAAAAGATGGATTTTATTGACGAATGGGAAAAATGAGAAAAAAAAAGAATATTGTCCAAATCGACGTCAACGCCAAGTTCGGATATGATCTTATTTTATTATTTTTTTATAAATGAAAATTAAGTTAATTATATATATCATTAAGTAATTTAAAACAATGATATTATATGTCATCGTTCAGGTAAAACACGATATTGATAAATTAATATCTTATTGCCACATTGTAAATGTTAAAAAAAAGTCATAACTTTTTTATTTATAAAAAGATAGTTGTAATAATACGATGTTTTTTATTAAAATATAAAACTTTGAGCTTAAACGTGGTGAAAAACATTCTGTTATACAACTAACTGCGGTATAAAAATGTCAGACCGCAGCATTTGGGCGGTCCGAAAGCATGGTTGAATTTAAAATTCTCCTCAATATATTGAACAGTACATTGAGAATGGATGACCGTTTGAGATGGCTGGGAAAGACACCGGTTTGGCACATTCCCACCTCAAAACTGCAATGTCGCAGCAGACAGATGCGGTTTGTGGTGAAAATACTAACAATGTGCGGCGACCGGTTTCTGGAAACAAGATGATCATTCCCAAAGAATAAGGCGTTAGAGTTTATGAAGAATCGACTGGAAGGGATAGTAATCGAGGTCAAAGACAAGATTGCTATGGTGAAAATCCGGCGGCACGGCGACTGTAGCGGTTGCGGGGCGTGTCCCGGCGATGAGGCAATCGTTTATGAAGCGCTCAATCGGGCGCAGGCGCAACTGGGAAAGCGAGTGATCGTGGAACTGGAAAGCGATCATTTGGTGGAGTCGGTTTTTATTGTCTTCATTCTTCCGCTGTTGGCAGTGACTCTCGGGTGTTTCGGCGGCGTTCTGCTGGCTGGATGGCTGCACCAGTCACCCCTGCTTTGGGAAATTGCCGGCGGGCTGACGGGCTTGGTCCTGTCGCTCGGGTATGTCCGGTATTTTGAACAGTCGGTCAAGGCACAGCAGCATTTGCCGACTATCGTTCAGGTTGCGAATTAAGTCTGCTAGCGAAACGGAATATCTTATGTTCAGCAACAAGCATTGGGGCATCCACCCCGATTACCACAAGAGTGTTACGTCCGGCATGGCAATTGAAGTGCCGCGTCCGCCGGCGCGAGTGATTATCCCGGTTCGACAACATATCGGGGCACCGTGCGACCCGGTGGTGACGCCGGGCGACCGGGTCAGAAAAGGACAGTTGATTGCGTACAGCAGTGCGCCGATGTCCAGTCCGATCCACGCTTCGCTGTCCGGGAAGGTCAGCGATGTTTCGGGCAAACCGCATCCGGTCTTTGGCGAATGTCTGTCCATTACGATTGAAAACGACGGCTGGGATCAGTGGGATGACAATCTGCTGGAAGAACGGGACTGGCAACAGATGTCAACGGAAGAAATTCTTGGTCATATCAAGAAAGCCGGACTGGTCGGAATGGGGGGCGCGGCGTTTCCGTCTCATGTCAAATTGGCGCCGCCGAAAGACAAGAAAATTGACACTTTGATCATCAATGCGGCCGAATGTGAGCCGTATTTAACTGTTGACCATCGGGTTATGCTGGAATGGACCGATCGGGTGGTAACGGGAATCCATATTTTACAAAAGCTCTTGAACGTAAGCCAGATCTGCATCGGGATCGAAGATAACAAGATGGATGCGGTGGCGGCCATGAGCAAGGCTTTTGCCGGTACTCCGGTAAAGATCGTGGCGGTACCGACCAAATATCCGCAAGGAGCGGAAAAAATGCTGATTAAAACCTTGGTGGACCGGGAAGTTGAACCCGGACGTCTGCCCATGGATGTCGGCGTGGTGGTGCAGAACATCAGCACCACGGTGGCCATCTGCGACGCGGTAACGCACGGCAAGCCGTTGATCGAACGGGTCGTGACCGTCAGTGGCGGCGCGATCAAGGAGCCCAAGAATCTGTTGCTTAGGATCGGGACGACGTTTGCCGATGCCATTGCGTTGTGCGGCGGTTTTGTCGGTACACCGGAAAAAATCATCATGGGCGGTCCGATGATGGGAATCGCGCAATACACGACGGAAGTGCCGGTGATCAAGGGAACTTCCGGAATTCTCGCGCTGAATAAGCGAGATGTCAGTAAGGGCTTGGAGTCCGGGTGCATCCGGTGCGGACGCTGTGTTCAGAACTGCCCGATGGGGTTGAATCCCAGTATGCTGAGCATTCTGGGCGAACACGGGTTCTGCGACGAAGCCAAAGAAGAATACCATCTGCTGGATTGCATTGAGTGCGGCTGCTGTAGTTTCAACTGTCCGGCCAAGCGCAATGTGGTTCATTATATTAAATACTGCAAAAAGCTGTGTGCCGAAAAAGCGGCTGCCGCGAAAAAAGGTTGACCGATGAGCGATAACGTAATAAGTCAGGTAAAAAGCGCAGGCTCCGAGGATGCGATTTTAAACGTTTCCGCTTCCCCTCATATTTTCTCTCACGAATCCGTTCCCAAAATCATGTGGTCGGTAACCTTGGCCTTGACGCCGGCGGTGATATTTGCCGTCTGCCACTTCGGCATGCCGGCGTTCCGGACATTGGCGATCGGGGTGATTTCGGCGGTATTGGCGGAAGTGATTTGTCTGAAATTCCGCGGGCGCAACTGGCGGACAGTCATGGACGGCAGCGCGTTCCTGACCGGACTGTTGTTTGCCATGTGTTTGCCGCCGGAAGTACCGTGGTTTTTGCCGGTGGTCGGTTCGTTTATTGCCATTGTGGTGGCGAAACATTCCATGGGCGGGCTGGGATATAATATCTTCAATCCGGCGCACATCGGCCGGGCCGCCGTGATGCTGTCATGGCCGGTGGCGATGACCACGTGGACCGGAATGAAGACGGTTGACGCAGTGACAACGGCAACCCCGTTGAACGTGTTGAAGCAACAGGGCTACGAAAAACTGGTGGCCATGTTCGGTAGTCATTCCGAGATGTACAAAGATATGTTTCTGGGACTGCGCAACGGCAGTATTGGCGAAACCTGCGTGCTTCTGCTGATTCTGGGCGGAATTTTTCTGATCTGGCGCGGATACATTTACTGGGCGGTACCGGTGGCGATGATCGGGACGGTCGGCATTCTGACCTGGATCTTCGGTCCGCACGGCGCTTTTACCGGCGACCCGGTGTTTCATATGATGGCCGGCGGCCTGGTGATCGGGGCGTTTTTCATGGCCACCGATATGGTGACGACGCCGATTACCCATAAAGGGCAAATCATTTTTGCGGTGGGGGCCGGGGCTTTGACCGTGTTGATCCGTCTGGCCGGCGGGTATCCGGAAGGCGTCTGCTACTCGATTCTGCTGATGAACAGTTTAACACCGCTGATCGACCGGTTGGTGAAACCGGTCGGTTTTGGCCGCTAAGGAGTGTCGAGCATGAGTCATCCACAAGCCAATATTATCACGACGGCGCTGAATCTGACTTGTACCTGCCTGGTCTCCGGGCTGATTATCGCTTCGGTCTACTATTTTACCCATGATACGGCGGTACGCAAGGAACAGGAGATGCTGACCGACAGCATGAAGAAACTGATTGCCAATGCCAACCGTTTCGACCCGATCAAGGATCACAGCGGGTGGTTCCAGGCCTATGACGGCGACCATATGGCGGCCTATATCATTCCGGCGGAAAGCAAGGGATATGGCGGAACGATCAAGATTCTCTTTGCAATTTCTCCGACCAAGACGGTTTTGAATTACAGCGTTCTGGACAGCAAGGAAACGCCGGGTCTGGGAGACAAGGCTGGAACCGCGATGTTTCGCGACCGCCTGATCGGCAAGGATCTGGAACATCTTCAGGTTACCAAGGACCCGTCGGATCCGTCCCATGTGCTGGCTATTACCGGCGCGACGATCACGTCGCGTGCCGTGACCAAGGCCGCCCGGGAAGCCGTGGCATGCGTCAATTCACTTACTATTAAAGGCAAATAACATGATAGCACTATGGGATACCTTTAAAAAAGGGATTATTTCGGAGAATCCGATCTTTGTGCTGGCGTTGAGTTTGTGCCCGGCGCTGGCCGTGACGACCAGCACGATCAACGCTCTGACGATGGGATTGTCCGTATTGTTTGTGATTACCGCCAATAACGTGGTGGTTTCGCTGATCCGCAAGCTGGTCAATCCGACGGTTCGGGTGCCGATTTACATCACGTCGATCGCCACGATTGTGACGGTAGTGGAGCTGCTGCTGAAAGCCTATTTGCCGGCGTTGTACAAAGAGCTGGGAATTTATTTGTCGTTGATCGTGGTCTTTGCGATCATCCTGGCGCGGGCGGAAGTGTTTGCCTCGAAAAACAACGTGGTGCTGTCCTTCTGCGACGGTTTCGGCATGGGGTGCGGATTTACCGTGGCGATGGTGATCGTGGGCATGATCCGGGAACTGCTCGGCGCCGGGACCATCTGGGGATATCAGGTGCTCGGGGCCTGGTACCAGCCGGCCCTGATTATGATTCTGCCGCCGGGGGCGTTTATTTTGATCGGCTATCTGGTCGGCGGTTCGAAAATGCTGAATAATTATCTTGAAAAACGGCAACAGGCCAGAGAGGGGAAATAAGCCATGAACGATTATCTGCTGCTGTTCCTCAGCGCGGTGGTGGTCAATAACTTTGTGTTGACCCGGTTTCTGGGGTTGTGTATTTTCTTCGGGGTTTCGAAAAACCTGAACGCTTCCGTCGGCATGGGGATGGCGGTCACGTCGATCATGACGCTGACCTCGGCGTTGGCCTGGGTGATTTATACCTACATTCTGGTGCCGTTTCAGTTGACGTTTCTGACCACGATCACGTTTGTCCTGCTGATTGCCAGTTTTGTGCAATTGCTGGAACTGGTAATTCGCCGGTTTGCGCCGACGCTGTATAAACTGTGGGGTATTTACCTGCTGTTGATCGCCACCAATTGCGTCGTGCTCGGGGTGCCGCTGCTGAACGTGGAATCCAGTTTCGACTTCGGCAAGAGTGTGGTTCATGCGGTGGGGTCCGGCGCGGGGTTTGCGCTGGCGATCATTCTGATGGCCAGTTTGCGGGAAAAACTGCGGCTGGCCGATGTGCCGAAGCCGCTGGAAGGGTTGGGCGTGGCCTTTATTCTGGCCGGTTGTCTGGCGTTGTCGTTCATGGGCTTCTCCGGAATGATTAAACTGTAAATTCAAGTGAGATAAGGCAGGTTTTCATGATCACATTGACGTTGGCGCAAACCGCGGTGGCGATTATTCTGCTGCTGGGTGTGTGCGGTTTTATTTTCGGTCTGATTCTGGCGATAGCGAACAAGAAATTTGCGGTGGAACGCGATCCCCGGATTCATGAAGTCGAAGATATTCTGCCGAAAGGGCAATGCGGCGCCTGTGGTTTTGCCGGTTGTCAGGCGTATGCCGAAGCGGTGGTGACCCGGCCGGAAGTCGCACCCAATCTTTGTGTGCCGGGCAAGACGGCGGTCGCGGAAAAAGTGGCGGAACTGACCGGCAAGAAAGCTGAAAAAGTCGAACCGCGGGTGGCCCATATCCGTTGCGCCAATCCGATCAAAGTGGCGCATCAGAAATATAAATATTCCGGCGTCAACGACTGTATTGCCGCCAGTATTCTGCATCTCGGTCCCAAAGATTGCCAGTACGGCTGCATCGGGTTCGGCACTTGCGAACACGCCTGTCCGTTCGGCGCGATCAAGTTGGGGGAAAACGGTCTGCCGATCGTCGACCGGAAAAAATGCACCGGCTGCGGAAAGTGTATCATGGCATGCCCGAAAAAGATCATCGAACTGATTCCGGTCGGGGCGAAAGTGGCAGTGAACTGCGCTTCCCGCGACAAGGGCGGCATTGCCCGGAAAAAGTGTCCGATGCCTTGTCTGGGCTGTGGGTTATGCCTCAAACAGTGCATGCACGGGGCGATCAAAGTGGAAAACAATCTTGCCGTGGTCAACCCGGCGATTTGCGTTGCGGAATGCGACGATCCGACCTGTCTGGCGAAATGTCCGACCGGGGCCATTCAGGCGTTGCTGAATAAAGTCAATCCTTGAAGGGCGGCACGGGTGAGTTTCGCTTTCTTCTGACGACCACCGGACGCCAGTCGCGATGACTGGCCAGACGGTTGCGATGCCATTCGCGGGCGGAAGCGGCATGAATCCGTTCTCGTTCTTCATCCGGTTGCCATTCCCAGGCAATGCCGGCCATTTCCGGATGTTCCGCCAGTCCTTTTCGCCAGATGCGGGAGAATACGCCGGCCTTTTCCCATTCCTGAAAATAGCGGTTGATACTGCTGGGACTGCCGAATTCGGACGGTAACCGATGCCAGCCGATCCGGTTGCGGAGGACGACCAGAATGGCGGCGAAAACCCGCCGCGGTTCCAGCCGGTGACGCCCGCCACCCTCCTGACGCTGATAATACTGATGGGCAATGCGATGACGTTCCGGAATCAGCGGCGACACTTTATTCCATAGGTCATCGGAAATGCCGTATTGATTGTTTTTGCTTTCATCGTTCATATTCGAAAACCGGTCCTGTTTAGGCGTTTAAAAACCGATATATTCCGGCAGTTCGGGCAACGATGAGATTACGGCGCGGGCCTGCGAAAAATTACTACTGCCGTCCGCCGCGTTTTCCGGCACGGCGAGCGCGTCGATTCCGGCGGCGCGGGCGGCGGCGATGCCGCGCTCGGCATCTTCTACGACGACACACTGGTCCGGCGACAGATGACAGCGCGCCATGGCCTGTAAATAAGGGTCCGGATGCGGCTTATTGACGGGACAATCTTCCAGCAGCAGGATGAAATCCATCAGCGCCGGAATGCCGGTCCGGCGATGAATCAGGTTGAAGTGACAGCGGCGGCAACTGCTGACAATACCCATGATCAGATGGCCATGAAAATAGCGCAGCACCTCCAGCACGCCGGGCCGAAGCAGCGCCGCCGGGGGCGTGTGGCGGAGGATTTCGCTGTATACTTCGTTGCGGTGTTCCACCAGTTGATCGTATTCCGCCAACGGTTGGCCAGCCAGTTCCAGAATACTGCCGCCGCGTCCCAGGCTGATTTCGGCGAAACGCGACCAGGTCAAGGTAACGCCGAATTCCTGAAGCACCCGGCGATTGGCCTCGAAAAAAAGTTTTTCGGTATCGACCAGTACGCCGTCGTTATCCCAGAAAATGGCTTGATATTTTTTTGCTTTTTGCTGCATGTTCCGCTATTTTATCGACTATCAACTTAGAGTTTTCAGGAACCGGCTATGTTCGAATTCTGTTTTGACCGCATCGACTATGAGATCTGCTGGATAACCGACCGGACTGCGGCGGTCAGCGTGATCGTCCAGATTACCGCTCCGGCGGCCTTGACGTTGGCGGCGGCGGTCAAAGTGGACGGCATGGAATTGCTGCCGTCCTGTCCGGTCCGGATTGACGGCGGCACCACGCGCACCTCGCTGAAAGCATTGAAAATTGTCAATCCCAGAAAGCACCGTCCCGACGATGAGCCGGAGGTAAACCGCTATGAAATCGAAGTCATGTTGCGGGACGGCAACGGCCGGGAACAACAGCAGACCGGATATCTCATGTTTTCCGACGGCATACCATCGTGAACCCGGGGCCGCTCACGGAATTCGAACTATTTGCGGGTGGACGGCAATTCTTCGATTTTTGAAACCTTGATCACCGGAATTTTCCAGCCTTTGACCCAACGCAGCAGACCTTTGATGCGGACTTTCTTTTCCAGCATGGCGGCCAACTCATTGCCGTTCCCGTAGAGATAGGCTTGAGCCCGGTAATTGCCGTTGGATTCTTTCACGCACAACGCATGGGTAACCAGAATGGCTCCGTTGTTAAGACTCAGCAAAACGCCTTCGCGAACCACTTCTTCGGGTTTTTCCGGAATGAACGGCAAGGGGTCCTGATCCTTATCGCCGGAATTGGCGGCGGGATCGGACGCATTTTTCTGCGGAATATCTTCTTCGGCAGTCTTTTCGACGGCTTTTTCTGGCGTTTTTTCCGGGGTATCCGCTTCTTTTTCCGCCGGCTGTTCACTTTCGGTTTTCGGGGCTTTTTCGGCGGCCGGGGCGGTTTCTTTTTCGACCGGCTTGGTGGGCGGAACTACTTTTTCGGGTGTCTTTTCGGCGGCCTTGTCAGGCACGGCCGGTGGTTCGGCTTTGACCGTTTTTTCGGCGGTTTTTTCAACCTTTTTCACCGGCGGTTTCGCGGTGGCTTCCGCTGACGTTGCGGCCGCGGACGCCGTACCGGATTGATCCAACTGAACATATTGTTTGCTGACCCAGCCGAACATTTCCGACAACGGCTTGATTCTCACCCATTCCTTTTTCCGTTCGAGGATCTGCACCGTCTGGCCGCCTTTGGCCAAGCCGAACGAGCGGTAACTCACGCCGGGCCCGGAACGCAGATTCACATCTTTGAGCAACCGGCCGTCTTTGCTGATAAAACGTTCCGACAGCCATACGGCGGCATTGCTGGTCAGGGCGGTCCGGTAATAACCGTTTTTTTCTTCCAGGACGGTTACCCGGTCGCCGCGTTTCATGGTCGCGACGGTATTGGAATTGGTTTGCGGTTTGACCCGAACCAGCAGACGCGAACAATTTACGGTGCCGGTTTTGGCACTCGGCGAGTTTTGGGCCAAGGCATCGGTCAGCGGACAGATGCTGATTCCGGCCAGCAATATCATCAGTGAGGTTATTTTTCCAGTCATTTCCAACTCCCATATTCCCTTGGCGCCAGTCGGCACTGCCTTTGTTTCAGATACGCCGGAACATTCATCGACGTTTGCATATAACTTAATCGGCATGTATTATTAATCAAGTCAAAATCCGAAGTCTTTTAGTATGAGCAACTGGGTTCAAAACTTTCTCGATTACCTCCAAAACGAGCGGAACGCATCGGCGCACACGCTGGACAATTACGGCCGTGACATCCGGCAGTTCGTCGAGCTGGTGCATCAGGGCGGACCCGATTTTTCCGATTGGGCCGCCACCGATGTCTACGCGGCGCGGGCGCTGGTGCCGGCGCTTCAGGAACGGAAATTGTCCAAGGCTTCGATTATGCGCAAGGTTTCGTCGTTGCGCTCTTTCTATCGTTTTCTGGTCCGGGAAGGCGCGGTGGAAAACAATCCGTTCAGCGGCCTGGGCGCGCCCAAACGGGAACGCAAGTTGCCGAAATACCTGACGGTGGATGAAACCGTCAGGCTGCTGGATGCCCCGCCGATGTACTGGCAGCAGGCCTTGCGGAACGGCTCGGCCCGGGATGAGGATTCCGCCAAATTCGCCTCCGCCCGCGACAGCGCCATGCTGGAAGTAATTTACAGCAGCGGACTGCGAATCAGCGAGGCGGTCGGCCTCAATCTGGGCAGCATCGACTTGTTGAGCGATATCATTAAAATCCGCGGGAAGGGGAAAAAGGAACGGCTGGGCGCGCTGGGCAAACCGGCCGTCCGGGCGTTGAACAAATACCTCCAACTGCGGAGTCTGCACAATACCGACGAACGCCCGCAGTCGCCGGTATTTGTGAACTGTCACGGCGAACGGCTTACCGCCCGTTCCTTTCAGCGCAATCTGAAACTTTACCTGATGACCGCCGGCTTGCCGTCCGACCTGACGCCCCACAAACTCCGGCATTCGTTTGCCACGCATCTGCTGGATGCCGGGGCCGACCTCCGCAGCGTACAGGAGATGTTGGGCCATGAAAACCTCAGCACCACTCAGATTTATACCCATATCAGCGCCGAACGAATGAAGCGCGTCTACCGCAAGGCCCATCCGCGAGCATAAAGAAGCTCGGCATTCCCATTTTAGACATTTTAGACACCGTTTGAGCATGGTGTGTAAAATCGTCCGCATCTCATTTTAGACATTTTAGACACCGTTTGAGCGTAGTGTGTAAAATCGTCCGCATCTCATTTTAGACATTTTAGACACTGTTTGAGCATGGTGTGTAAAATGTGTCAAGCTTCATTTTAGACATTTTAGACACCGTTTGAGCGTAGTGTGTAAAATAACTGGCGTCTCATGCTCGACGTTTTGGACACTCCGTGGAATCATTTTAGACACGTTACATTCCTGATGTCTAAAATGGAAACACCCCGTCTGCGCTCCCGTCTTTTCTTCCGATTGTCAAAGAACCCGGCGGCCAAACACACTCCGCCATAATAAGGAAAACTTGTCAACTTCTGAGCCGGGGACGCCCCGGTGCGTTACTACCGGGGCATACTCCGCTTCGCGTCGGCCCCTGGACCCCGAAAATCACCCCTCGACGCCGTTTTTGCCGGTTACGCAAGAAAAACTGTCCGCTGTAGTGTGTCAGATTCTCGAGCACCAGCGAGAGAATACGGCGACCGTGCGGCGAATTCGAGCTTTCGCGA
>Ga0160425_1002930_pt1 | contig 13110 bp, 10 predicted proteins | sample BioMet8_FD_108193 | JGI IMG/M metagenome (GOLD analysis project Ga0160425, IMG submission 108193) | Microbial communities from bioreactor (seeded with sewage sludge) at Lawrence Berkeley National Lab, California, USA - Biofuel... | ecosystem: Engineered > Bioreactor > Anaerobic > Unclassified ...
CCGTTTCTGGCGTAATAGACACAGGCGCCATCGGAAAAAACGCCGTTGAGCACGGCCATGCCCCGGCTGAACAGCGAAAGCCGGGCGGGCGCGTTCAGGGCGTAGTCCCCGGTCTGCTTGTCGCCCCGGTTCAGCACCAAAAGGTCGTCCGGGGTCTGATCGGTGAAGATGGCGCTTTTCGCGTTTACATAATCCAGATAATCGAGGTGCTTGTCGAGGTGGTTGGGGGACACGTTGGTGATGACGGCCACGTTGGGGCGGCATTTCATGCTGTGCAGCTGGAAGGAGCTGAGCTCCAGCACGGCGTAGTCGGTCTCTCCCATGGAGGGCACCTCGGAAAACAGCGGGCGGCCGATATTGCCGCCCAGATGGACGGTATAGCCCGCCGCCTTCAGCAGTTCGGAAATGATGGTGGTCGTGGTGGTCTTTCCGTCGGAGCCGGTGACGGCGATGATTTTGCAGGGGCACACCGCAAAGAAGGCCTCCATTTCAGAGGTGATCACGCTGCCCCGCGCCTCTGCCCCGGCCAGATGTTTTTCAAAGGGCAGCAGACCCGGCGTGCGAAAGATCACGTCAAAATCCAGGTTTTCGAGATAATCCTCGCCCAGGCGGAGCTCGGCCCCCATCAGGGCCAGCTTCTCCCCGTCCTCGCCCATCTCTTCCATGCTGCGCCGGTCGCAGGCCGTCACGCGGCAGCCGCGCGCCAGCAGCGTCTCGACCAGCGGCAGATTGCTTACGCCGATGCCCAGCACGGCCACGGATTTGGTTTTCAGATCGTCGATATATCCATCGAAAGTCAAATTATTCGCCTCTCAATCCGAAATATTATAATGCCGGCGGCGGACAAATACAAGAAAATCGTTGACGAAACGGCGGAAAGTGGTTAAAATAGCCCACGTGAGCAGGCCGAACAGCCGCGGGCGCCAGGCGAAAGCCGGCGCGTGAGGAAAGTCCGGGCTCCATAGGGCAAGGATAACGGATAACATCCGCCAGGGGCAACCCTCGGACAAGTGCAACAGAGATATACCGCGGATCGCCGTCTCTCTCTATCCAATCGAAGCATGCTTCGATTGGAGAAGGAGCCGCCGCGAAGCGGCGAGGCCCCACCGCCTGCGGTGGAGCCGAGCCGGGCGCAGCGCGCGGCGACGTAAGGGTGGAAAGGCGAGGTAAGAGCTCACCCATCGCATGGAGACATGTCGGTGCTGTAAACTCTATCCGGAGCAACACCGTGGAGGGACACATGGCCTGCCCGGCCGTCCCGTGGAGGTGGCTTGAGCGTATCGGCAACGGTACGCCACAGATAGATGGCTGTTTAAGACAGAACCCGGCTTACAGACCAGCTCACAAAAAACATGGCGCCCTTCCGGCAGCACCGGAAGGGCGTCTTTGCATTTTAAGTCAATCTTCGGTTTCCCAGTTGTGCCAGACGTTCTGCACGTCGTCGTTGTCCTCAAAGATTTCCAGCATCTTTTCCATGTTTTTGATGTCGCTCTCCGAGGTGAGCTTGATATAGCCGTTCTGCGGAATCATCTCCACCTGGGCGGAGAGCAGGGTGTAGCCCTTGGCCGTCAGCGCGTCCGCCACGGCGGTCACGTCGTCCGGGCCGGTATAGACCGTAAACGCGCCCTCGTCGGTCTCAAAGTCCTCGGCGCCCGCGTCGATGGCGGCCTCCATCACCGTATCCTCCCGCAGCTCCTCGTCCTCATTGTCGATGACGATGACGCCGCGCTTGGCGAAGGACCAGGATACGCAGCCGGCCGCGCCCATGTTGCCGTTGTACTTATCAAAGCCGTGGCGGACCTCGCTGGCGGTGCGGTTGCGGTTATCGGTCATGGCGTCCACGATAACGGCCACGCCGCTGGGGCCGTAGCCCTCGTAAACGATGTGCTCGTAGTTGTCCGCGTTGCCGGAACCCAGCGCCTTTTCGATGGTGCGCTTGATGTTGTCGTTGGGCATATTCGCGGCCTTCGCCTTGGTGATGACGGCGGCCAGCTTGGAATTGCTGTCGGGATTGCCGCCCCCGCCTTCCTTGACGGCCACGATCATCTCGCGGGCAATCTTTGTGAAGGCCTGTGCGCGCTTGGCGTCAGCAGCACCTTTCGTTTTCTGAATGTTGTGCCACTTGGAATGTCCTGACATTTTAACAACTCCTTAGTAAAGACTGATTCTCGGCTGATATTGTAGCACATTCCGTCAGCCCCTGCAACTAAAAAATGCCGAAAGGACGGGATTTGTCCTTTCGGCATGGCTTTATGGGATCAGCAGGATGACGCCCCGGGGGATTTCCCGCTCCTCCAGTCCGTTGCAGCGCAGGATCTCATCCTCGTCCGCGCCGAAGGCTTTGGCCAGCGTCCAGAGGTCGGTCTCACCGGTCCGAATCACTGTGACCGAGGGCCGGGTCCGCGGCGGCACGTCGTCCGGCGACGACAGCGCGGATACCACCGCCAGCTGTACGCTGCCCGCCGTGGTCACGGTGAAGTCCGCCTGCGCCCGCAGCTCCACGCTCATGCCCGCCGGTACGGCCACTGCCTCCGCCCCCGCCACGGCGACAGCGCCGCCGTCGCAGTCCGCCGCCGCCGTCAGGGAGAAGCGCTCGCCGTAAAGGCCGCCGCCGTCTGCCAGATAGAGCAGCTCCGCCGTCAGGGGCACGGACGCCGTGCCGTCCTGCGCCGCTGCCGCGCCCGCCAGCACGTTCACGCTCACCACTCCCGTGCAGGGGCGCTGCAGCTCGAACTGGCCCCGGGCCGCGGCGCGGGTCACGGCGCAGGCGGGGTCCGTCTCGGCGGTCAGCACCGCGCGCTCCGCCGTCAGCGGTCTGCCCACACAGTAGGCGTCGGTTATATATTCGATCTCCCGTTTCTCCCGGACGGCGACCTGCAAAACGCCGTGGACCTCCAGCGACAGCGGGCTCGACCCGTCCACAGCGGACAACCGCTCCACAAACGCGTCCGTCAGCAGGGGCGTCACCGTGAAATCCGTGCCGCCCCCGGTCTCCACCAGCTGAGAAAAGGCCGTCTCCGCGGAGACACACTCCAGTCCGCCCTCAGCGGACAGGTAATGTACCACCGTCCGCACCGTACCCTTGACGATGAGCTTTCCGCCCACGCTCTGCGCGTCCGTGACCCGCAGGACGGAGGCGGTGCCGAGAATTTTTGCCGGCGCCGGCTTTCCGGCAGGCAGCGGCAGTACGTCGGATACCAGGAAAGTCTTTTCCGTCACCGCCGTGACGACGCTGACGCTGGCCACGGCAGTTTTTACCCGCAAGCACGCCCCCGCGCCGCCCTCGTCCGGACTGTACCACAGCAGACGGCTGGAGGCGTACAGCACCGTTTCAACGCAGACCGTGGCCCTGACCAGCACCTTGCGCGGGTTCAGCAGCCGCGCTTCCAGCGCCATGAGCCGCACCGACGCCACGGGAAAGACCTCCCCCTCCGCGCAGCAGCGCTGCTCAGAGGAGAAGGGCACGTTCACGGACAGCGCCGCGGCCCCCTCCCCCGATTCCGGCACATACAGCACCGACGCCATCACCTCGCCGGTGACGGATACCACGCCGTCCGCCGCGTTCTTGGTGCGCACCGCGGCAAAGCCTGCGGTTCCGAGGATGCGGAGGATGTCCTCCTGTGTGTCTGGCACCACCGATTCCGCCGTGCAGTCCACCGCGCCGGACAGCACCGCAAGCTTCTGATAACAGCTCAGACTGTTCTGTTTCAAAGAAAAATCCATCCGTATCTCTCCTTACAGGCTTTTTGTACAGCCTATGAAAAGAACGGATGGATTAGAACGGTCCTACCGACGACACCAAAAAAGCCGGGCGATGAATTTTGGGAGCCTGATGACATAGATCCGCATAACTGTCTCCTTCAGCAATGGCGCATATACCAGATTCCGGCAACGATCAGCGCCATGGCCAGCATGAACCACCAGAATGCCGGGGGCAGGACGAGAGCGAGGATAATGACGACGCCCGCCGCGATGGCAATCCAGCCCCAGTTCCAGCTATGCCTGCCTCCGCATCCGCGCATAAAAACACCTTCCCACACGAAAAACTGATCACAGCATTATACGCGCGGGGCGGCGGAAGTGTGCTTCACTTTTTATCCTCCCAGGACTTGTGCCGGGCGCTGAGATCGTAGAGCCGGACATAGCTGTCATAGCGGCTTTGGGCCACGTCGCCCGCGGCCACCGCCGCGGTGACGGCACAGCCGGGTTCCCTGAGATGGGCGCAGTCGTCGAACCGGCAGCGGCCTATATAAGGCTGAAATTCCGGGAAACAGAATTGCAGCTCGTCCTTTTCCACGGCGTTGACCATCTCCACGTCAAAAGAGGCGAAACCCGGGGTGTCGGCCGCATAGGTCTCCCCCCCGAGGTCGAACAGCTCCACATGGCGGGTGGTGTGCCTGCCCCGGCCCAGGCGCTCGCTGACCTCGCCGGTCTGCAGTGAAAGGGCGGGGCAAAGGGCGTTGAGCAAGCTGGATTTACCCACGCCGGAGTTGCCCGTAAAGGCGCAGACCCGGCCCGCGAGGGCCTGCCGCAGCGCCGCCAGACCCTGGCCGGTGGCGGCGCTGGTGCGCACCACGGGATAGCCGGTTTTGGCATAGGCCGTGGCCAGCCCATCCCCCGGATCGAGGTCGCATTTATTGACGCACACCAGTACCCCGCAGTCCGCGGCCTCGGCGATGACGGCCACCCGGTCGATGAGGAAGGGGTCGGTCACCGGATTGACGGCGGCGGCAACAAACACCAGACAGTCGGTGTTGGCCACAGCGGGGCGGATGAAAAAATTGCGCCGCTCATGGATACCGTCCACCCGGCCGGTACCGTCGGGGTCCAGGCTGACGGACACCCGGTCACCCACCAGAGGCGAGGTGCCGTCCAGACGGAAACGGCCGCGGGCCTTGCAGGCCACCACGCCATCCGCCGTTTTCACATAGTAAAAGCCGCTGAGGGCCTTGACGATGATCCCGTCCTCCATCATCCGGCGCTGGTCGGGGTCGCGGCGGGTTTGGCGGAGATCTGGATATAAATCTCCGTGCCCTCGTCCACCTGGATGTCAGCGTCCACGCTCTGCCAGATGACGACGCCGTACATGCTGTCGTCGTCGTAATCCTTCTCCACATAGGACACATTGCCCAGATGCAGATTGCTCAGCGTGAGCTTGGCCCTGGCATCGGCCTCGGTGCGGCCGATCAGGTTGGGCATGGCGATCTTCTTAACCTCCGGGCCGCTGCTGACCATGAGATACACCGTGCTGCCCACATCCAGCGTCTCGCCGGAGGCGGGGCTGGTGCTGACCACATAGCCCTCCTTAATAGTGTCGGAGGCGATCTGTTCCTCTGCGACCTTAAAGCCCGATTCCTCCAGGATCGCCGTGGCCTCGGCCTCGGTATACCGGCCGGAGGGGATGTCCGGGATCTGCACGGAGGTATAGCCGGAGCTGATGGTCAGCTCCACATTGATGCCCTCATCCACCAGCGACATTTCCTTGCCCGCCTCGGGGGATTGGCCCAGGATGGTGTTCTGCTCATGGTCCTGGTCGATCTGAATCTTCACGGTGAAGTTATAGATGCCCTTGTACTGCTGGTCGTTCATCACATCCTCGCAGTTCTGGCCCACGAAGCTGGGGACCTTGATCTGCTCCCCCTCGGTAAACAGTCCCTTCAGCCAGAAGCTCCATAAAAAGGCGAACAGCCCGATGATGAGCAGCAGCACGCCGAACACGCCGGAGAGGATGGTGACCTTCCGCGAGCGCTTCTTCCGCTGCTTATACTGCTCCCTGGGCATACCGCCGCGCTCCCGGATGGGGGCCACGTCCGGTGCGATGGTCAGCCGGGCCTCCGCCGCGGCCTGATCCTTGCGGAACTCCTCCAGATCGGCCAGCATCTCGTCCGCGGACTGATAGCGGCTCTGCAGATCGGAGGACATGGCCCTGAGGGTGATTTCCTCCAGCTTCACCGGGACATCCTCCGCCAGCTCATGGGGCGACACGGGATTGCCGTTGATATGCTTGATGGCGATCTCCTCCGGCGTGTCGCCGGTATAGGGCAGCGCGCCGGTGAGCATCTCGTACATCACCACGCCCAGCGAATAGATATCGCTTCTGGCGTCGGCTACCGCGCCCTTGGCCTGCTCGGGGGCCATATAGTGCACCGAGCCGACCGCCTGGTCGGAGGAGCCGGAGAGGCTGCTTTGCAGCTCCGCGATGCCGAAGTCGGCCACCTTAATGGTACCGTCCTTCAGCAGCATGATGTTCTGGGGCTTGATATCCCGGTGGATGATGCCCTTCTCATGGGCGTGGGCCAGCGCCTTGGCGATCTGAATGGAGAAATGCAGGGTCTCCTTCCAGCTCAGCGCGCCCTTTTTCTGCATATATTGCTTCAGGGTGATGCCGTCCACCAGCTCCATGACGATATATTCCATATCATCCAGATGGCCGACATCGTACACGGAGACGATGTTGGGGTGGGACAGCATGGCGATGGCCTGGGATTCGGCCTGGAACCGCTCCCGGGATTCCCCGTCGGCGGACAGATCGTCCCGCAGGATCTTGATGGCGTCATAGCGGTTCAGCCGGTGGCACAGGGCCTTGTAGACCACCGACATCCCGCCGGAGCCGATGCGTTCCAGTATTTCATAGCGGCCGTCCAGGATGCGGCCGATGTATTTATCGTTTTCAGGCAGATTATCCATGGCGACCTCCCATCAGGCCCGCACCGCGACGGCGGTGACGTTATCGGGACACGCGCGGGCAAGCGCGAGGTCCAGCAGCGCGCGGCAAAGCGTCTTTGGCGACGCGCTGTTTTGCGCGGCGGACAGCAGCTCCGCGTCCTCCAGCTCGTTGGACAGCCCGTCGGAGCAGAACAGCAGCCAGTCTCCCCGCGCCAGCGCGATCTCGAACACGTCGGCGGTGACGCCCTGCTCCAGGCCCAGCGCGTTGGTGATGATATTCTTCCGGGGATGGCGGCGGGCCGCCTCCCGGGTGATCTCGCCCCGGCGAACCATTTCCTCCACCAGCGAGTGATCCCGCGTGACCTGGGTGATGCCGCCGCCGGTGATGTGATAACAGCGGCTGTCGCCCACATTGGTCACCACCGCGCTGTCCGGCACGATGATGCCGCCCACCAGCGTGGTGCCCATGCCGCTGTAGCCGGCGTCATAGCAGGAGTATTGATAGACCACGCCGTTGGCCTCGGAACAGGCGCCCTTGAGGATGGCACCGTAGGGCGCGGGTCTGTCGCCCCCTTCACTTAGCCGCTCGCCCACGAAGGCCACGAAGGACTTGGCCGCCACATCGCTGGCAATGCCGCCGGCCCGGGTGCCGCCCATGCCGTCGCACAGGGCGACCACCAACCGCTCCCCCTCCCGCTGGGGCTCCATAAGGAAGCAGTCCTGATTGTCCCTGCGCACTTTTCCCCTGTCTGTGATCCCAAAATAGTCCATTGTATCCTCCGACTAAGACTTTGCCTCAAACTTCCGGCGGAGCTGCCCGCAGGAGGCGTCCACATCGCTGCCCAGCCGGCGCCGGACCGTGACGTTCACGCCCTCTTTCTCGAGAATGCTGATAAACGCTTTCATGTGGCCCTGAGTGGAGGGCCGGAATTCCCGCTCCTCCACGTGGTTGAGCGGGATGAGGTTTACATGGGCGTGAACCGCTCTGGCCCGCTGGGCCAGCAGATGCGCGTGATATTCCGTGTCGTTGACGCCGTCGATCATGGCGTATTCAAAGGAAATGCGCCGGCCCGTGCGCTCGTAGTAGCGGCGGCATTGGGAAATGAGTTCGTCCACGCCGCGGCCGCGGTTGACGGGCATGATGCGGGAACGGGTCTCGTCGTCCGGCGCGTGGAGCGAGACCGATAAGGTCAATTGTAAATTAAGATCGGCCAGTTTGTCAAACATTTCGGTGATGCCGCAGGTGGAAAGTGAGATGTGCCGCATCCCGATGTCCATACCGTCGGGGTGATTGACCAGACGCAGGAACTGCACCACGTTGTCGAAATTGTCCAGCGGCTCGCCGATGCCCATGAGCACGATGTTGGAAATGGGCATCCCGGAATCCAGCTGGGAATACAGCACCTCGGAGAGGATCTCCGACGGGGCCAGATTGCGCACCAGCCCGCCGATGGTGGACGCGCAGAAGGCACAGCCCTGGCGGCAGCCCACCTGCGAGGACACGCACACGGTGTTGCCGTGCTCGTAGCGCATGACCACGGTCTCCACGGCGTTGCCGTCCCGCAGCTCCCACAGGTATTTCACGGTGCCGTCCAGCCTGGACACCTGCCTGCGCAGCACTCCGGGCCGGTAGACGAAGAATTCCCCGGCCAGTTTTTCCCGCAGGACCCCGGGCAGGTCGCTCATCTCCTCAAAGGCGCCCGCGCCGCGGTTGAGCCAGCGGAAGACCTGTTTTGCCCGATATTTGGGCTCCCCCAGCGCGGTCAGCGCCGTTTCCAGCTCCTCCGGCAGCAGGGAGCGGATATCTTTTAATTCCGTTTCCGCAGTCTGCATACAAAAAATCCGTCCGTTTCGTCTGTCTGCGGCCAGAAGCCGCGGGTCAGTTCCGCCTGATAATCGGGTCTATCCGCCAGGAAAGCCGCGATCACATCCTCGTTTTCCTCTTTCAGCACCGTGCAGGTGGAATACAGCAGCACCCCGCCGCATCTCACCTTATCCGCCAGCGCCCGCAGGATGGCCAGCTGGATGGCCGGCAGGCCCGCGATATCCTCCGGCGCGCGGTTGCGGATCTCCGGCTTGCCGCCGATGACGCCCAGGCCTGAACAGGGCACGTCCGCCAGCACGGCGTCGTAGACCTCCGCCGTCTTTTCCCGGGCGTCCATCGCGGCGGCGCGGATAATGGAAATACCCAGTCTGGCCGCGCCCGATTCGATGAGGCGGATCTTCTTTTCTTTAATGTCCCGGGCGACGACGACGCCCCGGTCCTTCATATCCATGGCGGCGGCAAAACTCTTGCCGCCGGGGGCGGCGCAGGCGTCCAGTACGGTCATGCCGGGCCGAAGCTCCGCCGCGGACACGCACCATCGGGCGGCGGCGCTCTGCACATAAAAGAGTCCCTCGTCAAAGCCCGGCAGCGCCGTCACGGCGCCGGAGGCGGCCAGGCGCAGGCAGTCGGGCAGCAGGGGATGGGGCGCGCACGTCACCCCCGCTTCCGCGAACCGCGCGGCCAGCGCCGCGGCGGTGGTCTTCAAGGTGTTGACCTGCACGTCCAGCGGTGAGGGCCGGTTGTCGGCGGCAAAAAACGCCTCGGTAAAAGCATAGCCGTGGTCGGCCGTCAGCTTCTCCGCCAGCCACAGCGGATGGCTGTATTTCACGGCCAGATACCGTGCCGTGCCCCGACCGGGGACGTCCGGCAGCTGGCCGCGGTTTTCGGCCACCCGGCGCAGCACCGCGTTGACCAGACCCGACGCTCTGCCGACCCCGGCGGCCCTGCACAGCTCCACCCCGGTATTCACCGCTGCGCTGGGCGGCACTTTGTCCAAAAACAGCAGCTGGCAGACCCCCAGACGCAGAATGTCCAGCACCTTGGGCTCCAGCCGGGCCGCGGGCTCGGTGGAGTACAGCCCGATATAATAATCGCACAGGGCGGCGTTCTCCTCCACGCCCAGCACCAGCCGGGTCAGGAAGGCCGCGTCCCGGCTCTCCAGCGCGTATTTCTTCACCGCGCCGTCGATGGCGGCGGCGCTGTAGGCGCCGTCCCTGCGGCAGCGGCCCAGCGCGGCCAGCGCCGCTTCTCTGGCTTTATCCGCCATGCTCATTCTCCGATTTCGATCTTATGGCCCAGCAGATAGTCTCCCACGGAGACCCGTTTCCTGCCGGGCGCCTGGATTTCCGTGATGCGCACGGTTCCGCCGTCCCCACAGGCCACCAGCAGGCCGCCCCTGTCGGCGGCCAGCAGGGTGCCCGGGGCCCTGCCGGTCTTTTCTTCGCCGACGCGCGCGGCGAACACCCGGTGGGGCGCGCCGTTGATCTCCATAGTGGCCACGGGCCAGGGCTGCAGCCCGCAGACCCATTTCACGACCTCCCGGGGACTGCGGCGAAAGTCGATGGGGCTTAAGGACTTGTCCAGCGGCCTGACATAGCTGACGCCCTCGGCGCTCTGGGGCGTTCTGGGGGCCGTGCCGCGCTCGATATCCCGCAGGGTCTTCACCAGCAGCTGTGCGCCCAGCGCCATCAGCCGGTCGAAAAGCTCCCCGGAGGTCTCGTATTCGCCGATGGCCGTTTTTTCGGTGTAGATGAGATCGCCGGTGTCCATTTCACTGGCGAGGTACATGGTGGTGACGCCGGTCTCGCCGTCACCGTTCAGCACGGCCCATTGGATGGGCGCGCTGCCCCGGTATTTGGGCAGCAGCGAGGCGTGGACGTTCACCGCGCCGAATTTCGGTACGGCCAGAAGTTCGTCCGGCAGAAGGCGTCCGTAGGCCACCACTGCCAGGATGTCCGGGGCAAGGGCGCGGATGGTCTCCAGTGCCGCGCCGTCCCGCAGCTTTTCCGGCTGATATACCGGGGTGCCGCGGGCCAGCGCCAGCGTCTTTACGGGGCTGCAGGAAAGCTCCATGCCCCGCCCCCGCGGCTTGTCCGGCTGGGTAAACACCCCGGCCACATCGAAGCCCGCCGCGTACAGCGCCTGCAGCGACGCCGCCGCGAAATCCGGGGTACCCATGAAAACGACCCGCATTATTCCTTGTCCTCTCCGCCGGACTGCCCCTCGTCCGTCAGCATCCGCTGGCACTTTTCAAGGAACATGTGCCCGTCCAGATGATCCAGCTCGTGGCAGAAGCATCGCGCCGTAAGGCCCGTACCGCTGAGGGTGAACCAATTCCCGTTGCGGTCCTGCGCCCGGACGGTGACGTCCATGGGGCGCTCCACGATACCGTACTCCCCCGGAGCGCTCAGGCAGCCCTCCGGCCCGGTCTGCTCCCCTTCGGCGGACACGATCTCGGGGTTCACCAGCTCGATAAACCGCTCCTCCTCGCCCTCAGGCACGTTGGTCTCGATGACGACGACCGCCCGGCGCAGGATCCCCAGTTGGGGCGCGGCCAGGCCCACGCCGTCGGCCTGCGCCAGCGTGTCCTTCAGATCGTCCAGCAGCAGGTGCAGCCGGGGATTGAATTCCGTCACGGGGCGGCATTTCTTGTAGAGCATGGGGTCTTCCTTTGTCAAAATTCTTCTCAGCGCCATCGTTTTTCTCCTTAATCTGTGGGATTATTATCGGCATACACGGATACGCCGCGAAACTCTTTCTGCGTGCCGCACCGGATGACCACCGCCGAGATCAGGCTGCGCACGGCGGCGTCCGCCCGGCAGCTGACGTTTACCCGGTAGCGGTAGCGGTTGTTGACCTTCACCACCGGCAGGGGCGCGGGCCCCAGGATCACGGCGTCCGCGCGGGCGGAAAGTCCGTCCGCCAGCATATCCCGCGCGGCGGCACAGCAGCGCAGCACGGCGGCCTCGTCCTGCCCGGAGGCCGTGACGGCGTAGAGGTCGGCAAAGGGCGGGGTGTTCTGCAGCCTGCGCAGCTGGATCTCCGACGCATAGAAGCTTTCGTAATCCTGGGCCGCGGCCTGAAGGATGGTCTCGTTGCCGGGGGTAAAGGTCTGGATGACGGCCCGGCCCGGGCGCTCGCCCCGGCCCGACCGGCCCACCACCTGAGTAATCAGGGAAAAGGTGCGCTCCCCGGCCCGGTAGTCCCCGGCGTATAGGCTCTGGTCGGCGGAGATGACGCCCACCAGCGTAACGTTTTCAAAATTCAGCCCCTTGGTGACCATCTGGGTGCCCACCATGATGGGGATCTTCTCCTCCCGGAAGCGGGTCAGCAGCACTTCGTGGCTGCCAGCCCTGGACACGGTGTCCGTATCCATGCGCAGAATCTCCGTACCGGGAAAGAGGTCGCGCAGCTCCTGCTCCACCTTTTGGGTGCCGGAGCCCACGTAACTGAGGATGCCGCCGCAGTCGGGACAGGCGGCGTCTACCGTGCGGGAATAGCCGCAGTAGTGGCACATCAGCCGCCGGTTCGCGCTGTGATAAGTAAGCGACACGCTGCACCGGGGGCATTTGTAGGTATAGCCGCATTCGCCGCAGGTGATGAGCTTGTTGGCGCCGCGGCGGTTGAGGAACAGGATGCTCTGTTCGCCCCGCTCGAGATTTTGGGCGATCTCATCGCGCAAAACGGAGCTGACATCCCCGCCGTTGCCGCGGCGGAGCTCCCGCTTCATGTCCACGATCTTCACGCCGGGCAGGTCGCGGTTGTTGAACCGCTCCGGCAGGGCGAAGTACTTGTAGCGCCCCGTCTCGGCGGCGTAGCGGCTTTCAATGTCCGGGGTGGCGGAGCCCAGCAGCAGCAGGCCCTTTGCGCGGGCGGCAAGATATTTGGCCACGTCCCGGGCGTGGTAGCGGGGGGCGTTTTCGGACTTATAGGTGTCCTCCTGCTCCTCGTCGATGATGATGAGACCGGGATCCTCCGCCGGGGCAAAGACGGCGCTGCGGGTGCCGATGACCACCCGGGCTTCCCCGCTTTTGACGCGCTTCCATTCGTCGTACCGCTCGCCCACGGACAGGCTGGAGTGCAGCACGGCAATTTCATCCCCAAAGTGGGCGCAGAAGGTTTGCAGCATCTGGGGCGTCAGGGCGATCTCCGGCACCAGCAGGATGGATGTCCGGCCCCGTTTCAGCATACTGTCGATGAGATGAATATACACGGCGGTCTTTCCGCTGCCGGTGACGCCGAACAGCAGCGCCGCCCGGGCCTCGCCCTCCCTGGTCAGCGCCAGCAGCCCGTCCAGCGCGGCGCGCTGGCTGTCGTTGAGCTCCGGCAGGGGCAGCGGCACACCCTCGTACCGGGCGGGGCGGCGAAAGACCTCCACGGGATTTTCCTCCGCCAGCTCCGCGCGGAGCAGGGCGTTGAAGGACTGCCGGGACGCGCCGGTGAAGTGCAGCAGCTCTCGGGTGGAGACGGCGCCCACGGCGGCCAGCGTGCGCAGAAGCTCGGCCTGCTGCGGCGCTTTGCGGCGCTTTTGCTCCGCGATGGCCAGCGCGTCCTCCGCCCCAATGGTCAGGGACGCGAAGGGCACCAGCTTGTCGCCGACCTTCTGCCGGCCGTCGGCG
>Ga0160425_1002931_pt1 | contig 13107 bp, 12 predicted proteins | sample BioMet8_FD_108193 | JGI IMG/M metagenome (GOLD analysis project Ga0160425, IMG submission 108193) | Microbial communities from bioreactor (seeded with sewage sludge) at Lawrence Berkeley National Lab, California, USA - Biofuel... | ecosystem: Engineered > Bioreactor > Anaerobic > Unclassified ...
CGCCGCCGGCAACGTGCCGGTGCGTTACTACCGGGGCCCCGGGTGCGACCCGGTGCGTTATACCGGGGCATACTCGGCTATCGCCTCGGCCCCTGGACCCCGAAATCACCCCTCGACGCCGTTCCTGCCGGTTACGCAAGGAAAACTGTCCTCTGTCATGTCGAGATTCTCGAGCAGCAGCGAGAGAATACGGCGACCGTGCGGCGAATTCGAGCTTTCGCGACGGCGTCAGCCGGAGCGAAACCGAATTCGCCGCACAATCCCGCACCGGGCCGGGCCCGGGCCGGGTCCAGCGCGGAATCGCTGGCCGACCGCGAAGCGGCCGGAATCCCCGTTCCCCGTCACCCGTTGGCCAAGGCCGGAGCCGAAAGGACGATGGTTTCGTTGTTGCCGTGCCAGGCGCAGTGACGGCAGAGGGGGTTGTGACCGGCGGCGATTTCGGCGCGGAACTTTTGCGAACGCGCGTTGTGAAAAATTTCCGACAGCGAAGCCTGTCGAATATTGCCAGCGGTAAAACCGTAGAAGTCGGTACAGTAAAGGACATCGCCGTTGTATTTGACATGGGCGCGCCAGCAGGCGGCATTGCAGGGGCGGGCAAAAGGAGTCAGGCAATCGTGCATCCGCAGCGTGACGGGCACGGGATAGCAACGGGTCCGGACCAGTTCGCACTGGTGCGCCAACTCGGTCCGGTAGGCGAGGTCGTCGTCGCGGTGCCAGACGTCCAGCGTGGGATCGGTCTGCTGAAAAACATCACGGAGCCAGCGTCGGTAGTCGGCGATTTCCGCCGAACTGAGATACATCAACTGCTGGAGGACAATTTCATCCGGGTGCAGGGGGGCCAGTTGCAGCGGAAGCTCGGCCATGCGGCCGACGGTGGCATCGGCAACGGTGGTCAGAAAAACCAGTTTGCCCTGGCGCGGAGACAATTGTTTCAGGTTGTTTTTTACCCGGTCAAAGACGCCGGGACCGCGGAACCGGTCGTGGTCGGCGGCGGGGCCGTCGAGCGAAACGTTGATGACTTCGAACGCCCGGTTCAGAAGGGCGGCGTGGCGGTCGATCAGAGTGCCGTTGGTAACGATGCGCAACCGGAATCCGCGCCGATACAGGTCGTCGGCGAGATCGTCGAAAAACGGACAGACCAGCGGTTCGCCGCCCCAGAGGGTGATGACCGCGCCGGGCGGAAGATCGTCGGCTGCCCGTTGCCAGTCGGCCAACTGCAATTCCGGTTCGCGCGCGGCAAACATGCCGTTCTGCTGGCCGCAGAACGTGCACCGCAGGTTACAGCGTCCGGTCAGTTGGAAATGGATGGCGGAAAGTACCGGATTCTTCACAATTGCCCTTGACGTTTTAATATGGGTTTATTATGGTAATATCATAATCAGAAAACCGCGAAAAGCAATGGCCCGATTGGAAAAAACCATGATCGAATACAAACAGCCGCAGATTGTCGAAGAACTGAAACGCCGGATTGCCGAGCGGGAATATACGACGATGTTGCCGACCACCGCCGTTCTGGCGGCGGAATTCGGCGTCAACATCAAGACGATGAGCAAGGCCATAGCCCAATTGGTGTCGGCGGGGCAACTGGAGCGGCGGCGGCGGTGCGGAACCATGGTCAAATCGACGTCCGGAACGGCGTCGGCCCAGTTGGTGGAAGTGATTTTCGAAGGGTTTGCCACGATTTTTACCCACCCGTTCTGGGCGGAAATCTGGGGGGGACTGGTGGAACGGCTGGGGGCGGCGGGATATCATCCGGTCCTGACCATGCTGGAATCCGATCCCGAAACCGGACTATTGAAGTTGGATCGGTTCAAGTTGTGCGATTCCGCCGGCAAGGTCGTCCTCGGGATCAGCGAAAAACGACTGCTGGACATGGTTCGGGCCGCCAAGGTACCGTTCGTGACCGCCTGCGACGAGCTGGACGATCCGGGAATTCCTTCGGTCTATTTTGATTTTACCGCCGGCATCGGGGCGGCAATCGACTATCTGCACCGGCAGCAGTGTCGGAAAATCGCGTTCATCGGCCAGACGCAGAGCTATGTCAATCCGATGCAGTTGCAGAAATTCAACTGCTATCTCCGCGCCGTGCAGAAATATGCGCAAATCGATCCCCGGCTGGTGGCCAACGTCCGGCCGTTGACGGAACTCGGCGCCTCGGGCATGCTCGCCATCCTGAAACAGACCCGTCCCGACGCCGTGCTGGCCGCCTACGATCACCAGCTGCCGGGCATTCTGTCCGTACTGCGGGAGCGGAATCTGGAAATTCCGGTGATCGGCTGCGACGGTCTGACAATGCCGGAACTGCCATCGGACCGCCATGTGGTCAGCGTTCCCCGTCGGCAATGCGGCACGCTGGCCGCCGAACTGCTGTTGAAAGCCCTGAAAGACGGGACGAAAATCCATCGTCGCGGGTTGCCCGCCACGTTCCGGTAATGGTTTCAGGCGGTGGCATACAGGACGGTTTCGCTGGGAAAAGAAGTGTAATTGCGCAGGTAGAGACGGTATTCCGGAACCAGCTGATGCAGATAGGTCGGAATTTGCCAGAGGTGATGAGGGGCGTGATATACGCATATCGCAAGGTCCGGCTGGTTTTGACGGATCAGGTTTTCCGCGCCGCGCAGGGCTTGCAGTTCGGCGCCTTCGATGTCCATATTCAGGAAGGTCGGGGCGAAATCGGGTAACGCGTGATCCAGGCTGACGCACTGAATGAGACGATTGCCTTCGTCGGCAAGTGCGCTGTTGGTGCGGTTGCCGGATTGAAAATGCAACTGTGCTTCCCGGTCGTAGACGCCGCATGGAAAAAGAGCCATGGAAGCGGCGATTTTTCCGGTCTGTGAACTCAGATAATCGGCCAACTGGCAAAAATTGGCTTCATCCGGTTCAAATCCGGCCAGCGCTTCGATCCGGCCGTAGTTCGCATGTAAATGCCGGATGGTGTCTCCGGTGTAGGACCCGCAATTGATTGTCCGTCGATAACCCTTGCTCATGGGAACGTCGGCGGGGAAATATTGTTCAGACGCCGGGCGAGAGGTAATCGGACTCGGCTGCCGCCGCATGTGCGTCTGTAAAAATTCGACAAACACTTCCCGGCTGGTCTGGTCGGCCAACCGGGCAAAGCAATCTCGAATGAGCTCCCGATTATTCCGATAATAGTCAAATCCGCCGTTGACCAGTTCCGCCGGCAGCAACGGCAGGTGATATTCATATAACGCCGCCGCCGTCACAATGTTTTGCCATCCCATTTGCCGCAAGGTCCGGCGGATTTCCGGATGGAGTTCGGAACGTCCTACCGTAATGACGACGACGGCATGGGCTTTTTCGGAATTGCTGGGTTGGTATTCTTCGGGAAGGTAAATCGGAATGCCTTCGTAATTTTTGCCGCTACCGCCTTGCCGGTCGAGAATGGCCTCGGCCCGAAAACCATATCGCTTCATGACGAACAACATAAAAGGAATCAACCCGTTTCCCGCACCGTAGAGAATGATTTTTCGTCCGCCCAAACAGTGATGAACATTACATTCCGGACAATAGGGAAAATCTTCCTGTTGAAAAAGTTCATCCAGAAAATCCGCCGCCATCTTCATTGCATTCGCCCCATACTTTACGTGAAAAATTCTCGCAAATGTCGAGCGTCTCAAAACGAGTCCCCGGGGAGAAAATGGGGAGCTGTTGCAAACGCTCCTCGGATCTTCCCCGCTACCTCCAATTTGAGACTCCCGTCGCAAATGCTTGCATGCGATAAAATTAATACATTGCATTAAATTTGCAATGTTAATATTGATGTATATAGCACAAATTACAACGTTGTTTCACTAAATCATTACATTTATTTTTTTATTAATATGTATCGATATTTTGCTTGATTGTGTAAAAGTGAGACGAGTCGGAAATCTTCGGACAAAACATTCCGGACGCATGAGGCAGAAATCCGTCTTCTGCGACCCGCCTTTGGTTTCGCACTTTTCAGGAACCGCCAAAAGAGTGCGAACTTGCGACCGCTCGGGACGATATTCCGGAACAGGGATTTCTGCGATTGACTTTTACGGAACGATCAACTATATTTTAATATAACCACAATATAGCCATATGTTATAAGAGGACTTTTAAATGGATAATATCAAAACCTGGGCAACCGTGATCGAACGACCCGGCGAAGCGGCGTTCCGGAAGGTTACGTTGACCCCGAAGCAGGAAGACACCGTGGTGGCCAAAACCCGTTTCAGCGCCATCAGCACCGGGACCGATATGAAAACGTATCACGGCCGCCAACACCCCGAACAATGCTGGTATCCGCTGGTGCCCGGCTATGAAAACATCGGCGTGATCGTAGAGGAAGGCAGTTATGCCCCCGGCCTCAAAAAAGGCGACCGCGTGATGATTAACGAATGCCGTAAATATATGGACTGCTGCGCCGCCTGGGGCGGCGGGACGCTGCTGGTCCACAAAGACCATGCCAACGCCGGCGGCGCGGGCGACCCGCTCTGCAAGATTCCCGACAACGTGTCCGACACCGACGCGGTCCTGGCGTATCTGGCCTGCGTGCCGTTGAAAGGGATCGAACGTTTCGACCTGCGGCCGACCGATTTCGTGATCGTCTTCGGCTCGGGCATGGTGGGACTCAGCGCGGTCCAGATTCTCAAGATCAAATGTCCGGGGATCAAGGTCATCAACATCGACCCGAATCCGTTCCGCCGGGCCATTGCGGAAAAGTTTGCCGATTACGTGCTGCCGTTCGACGGCACCGAACTCAAGTCGCTGCTCGACATCACCAACGGCAAAAAAGCCGACAAGATCATCGAATGTTCCGGCAACCCGGAAGTCCCGGGCATCCTCTACCGTTACATCAAGGACGGCGGCTGGAAGGACGACGACGAACCCGGCCATATCCATCTCAACGGCGACTATCCCGAAAAACTGGTGTTCGACCACTATCATCGCTGGTTCGGTACCAATTGCAACCTCTCGATGACTTGCGCGATCAAATGGCGCGGCAAGCCGCAGATCCTCCAATGGATGAGCGAAGGAAAATTCAAAACCGCCGGACTGCCGATCGAAATCTGGCCCGCCGGCAAGGCAAAGGAAGCTTTCGAATATCAGTCACAGCACGGCACCAATGTCTTTAAAATCCTGTTCGACTGGAGAGATCTATGATTTTCGGCAATGCCGCCTGGGGGTTGCGCGAAACCCCGCTGGAACAACAACTGGCTTTGACCCGGGACATGAAATTGCCGCTGCTGGAGTTGAGTATTGCCGGGTATCCGCGCGACTATCTCCAGCTGACGGCCACCCCGGCGCAACTCCGGCAGGCCAAGCAGTGGTTTCGGCAGTACGGCGTCCGGCTGGACTGCGCCTGCACCGGTAACGATTTCACCGGCGACGACGTGGAGAAACAGTTGCATCACGTCGAGCGCGTCCTTGAATTCTGTGCCGAGCTGGAAGTAAAATATCTGCGCATCTTCGCCGGATTCGCGTCCGACAGCGTGGTCTACGGCGCCCGGTTCGACCGGATGCTGGCGGCGTTGGCTTCGGCGGCCGAACGCGCCCGGTCCCGGGGCGTGACGCTGGCGGTGGAAACCCACGGCGGCGTCACTCCCAACGGTTCGGCGCTGGTCCACTTTCAGAGCGTTACCACCCGCGTCGACTACTGGCCGGCGTTGCTGGAGACCGGCGTGAAGATCAACTACGATCCGGCCAACCTGGCGGCGGCCGGCGCGACCGATCCGATCGCGTTTTACCGTCAATTTGCCGAGTCGATCGTCTATGTGCATCTCAAGGATTTCCGCACCGTGCCGGGCGGCGTCACGCCGGTCGGCTGCGGAGAGGGACGGCTGGACTGGACGGCCTTGCGAGAGGCGCTGCGGGATTACACCGGTCCGGCGCTGATCGAATACGAGTTGCCCGGCGACGTGGAAGACGGACTGAAACGCTCGCTGGCGTTTTTACGCAAAAACACCTTTCCCGAGAACGATCAACGGAGTTGATCACGACGGCAAGTCCTCCGTTTTTCCAGACTGACCGGTCGATGTTTTTTCCTTTATTTCAAGAGAAACTTTTTTTATTTTTCGACTGGAAAAATCGGTAAGTTCGGCTATATTTAAACAGTTGTTTAAATTGATATTAAGAACAATGGACACCCATGAACGGCAGTAGCGGAAAACTCTATATTGTCACCACTCCGATCGGCAATCTGGAAGATATTACGCTGCGGGCGTTGACGGTGCTGAAAGAAGCGGACGTGATCGCGGCCGAAGATACCCGGCGGACCCGGATTCTGCTGGACCATTTTCAATTTTCCACCCGACTGGTGAGCTACCACATTTTCAACGAACATCAGCGGACGGCGGAATTGGTGCGACAGATTCAGGAAGGGGCGAAGATCGCCCTGGTTTCCGACGCCGGAACGCCGTGTATCGCCGATCCCGGCTATCTGCTGGTTCGCGATGCGGTGGCGGCCGGAATCGAACCGGTGATCGTGCCCGGCGTTTCCGCGCTGACGTTTGCGATCAGCGCCTCGGGGCTGCCGTCGGATAAATTTACCTTCTACGGATTTCTGCCGGTAAAATCCGGTCGGAAACAGAAACTGCTGGAGTCGATTCGGGACCGCGGCGAGACGGCCGTGCTGTACGAGTCGCCGTTCCGAATTCCGCAGACGCTGGCGGCCATTGCCGCCACGGTGGGACCCGACGCCCGGCTGGCGGTGATCCGCGAAGCCACCAAACTCCATGAAGAAATATTACGCGGTACGGCCGGGGAACTGGCAGCGCTAAATCGTACCTGGAAAGGAGAATTCGTGATCGTGATCTCGCCGCCGGATTCTCCGAAAAAACCCATAAACCGTGAGGAAGAAGACTTGTAATTTGACCTTTTCCGGATAAGATTTGCATTGTGTATCATAATATTTTTGGAACCCGTGTCCCGACACTTCAGTGAAAATGAAGTAAAATGGAGCAATGACATATGAGACGATCGTTTTACCACGTGGCCATGAGTGTTTTTCTGTTGGGCGTTGCCGGATGCTACAATTATGATCCACCCCAGGCGGCAACCGACACCGATACCTATACGAAACGGAAACTCGACAACCGGAAGGTATTGCCGCCGGGAACCCGAGTGCTTACGCTGGAAATGGCGCAGGAACTGGCCGTGGCGAACAGTCCCAGTTTCGAAGCTCAATTCCATGCCGTGCAGGCGGCGTGGGCGGCCTATAAACAGCGTTTCGGCGGGTACTTCCCCACTATTTCCGCCGTCAACTCCGTGGGCCAGACGTTCAACAACTATTCCGGCCGGGTCAACAGCGACAGCGATTCGCTGCCCAATAATAACAACCTCACTTCCCAGACCGGTTTGACCGCTTCGTTGAACGTGTTCGACGGACTCCAGCGCGAAATGACACTGCTGTCCTATAAGTATCAGGCGCTGGGTCAGGAAGCCGTCAAGGAAAACGCCCGCCGCGTGTTGCTTAAGTCCGTGGCCGAAGCCTATAACAATATTCTGCTCTCCATCGAACAGAGCCGGATTGCCGTCAGCGACCGCGATTTTCAGCTCAAACAGTTGAAAGATGCGCAATACAAGTACGATGCCGGCGCCAGTCCGCTCAGCGACGTGCTGAACTTCAAAGTCAACGTCAACAACGCGACCAACTCCCAGATCACCGCGCAGTACAGCTTCAACTTTTACCGCTATGCCCTCGCGCAGTTGATGGGCATTCCGGATTCCACGCTGCCCGACGAACTCAAATACTCCCCGATCGACTCGATCCCGGACGAAGAACTCCCCGACATCAACATCTATCTCGATGCCGCGCTGAACAACCGCCCGGACCTCAAACAGTATCGGGAAGCACTTCAGACCGCCAAGTATAACCTCTATGCCAGTTGGGGCGCCTATTCGCCCACCGTCACCGCTACCGCCGGCGGCTATTACAACACGACGATGAATCATTATGACAATAACGATCCGTCCCATACTTATTATAACAACACGCAGGGAACGTATGCCATCAATACCAACTGGGTGCTGTTCAACGGCGGGACCCGTGAGTTTCAAGTCCGCCAGGCGCAGGCGCTGGTCGCTCAGGCCCAGTTCAACGTGGCCAATCAGTGGATTACCGTGGTCCAGGAAGTCCGTACCGCGTACGACACGTACAAGCAGAACGTCAAACAGGCGCGGCTCTATCAGGAAACCCAGGCGCTCGTGACCAAACAGCGCGACCTGGTCGAAGAAGAATACAAAGCCGGGAACAAGGAATTGACCCGACTCAACGAAGCTCAGAATACGCTGGTGTCGGCGGAAACCAACCTCGTTATTGCGCTGGTCAACGTGATGAGCGCCAAAGCGCAACTCGAATCGGCCACCAACTCCAACAATATCGGCAAGGATATTCAGGAAATTCGCGCCCGGGCCAGAAGTATGGCGCCGGCTCCCGCCGCCGCCGCCAGTACTCCGAGCAAAACCGCCGCCCCGGCTGCCGCCAAAAAGAACGGCTGAGCGCACGGCAATCGCAGGATGATGGTTTACGAAAGGATTGTAAGATCATATTATGTCTATTCGGCTTAGATTTGCTCCGTCGCCGACGGGAAAAGTTCACATCGGCAACATCCGTACCGCCATTTTCAACTGGCTTTACGCCCGTCATGTCCATGGCACGTTTATTCTCCGCATTGAAGACACCGACCTCGAACGCTCCACTCAGGAGGCGATCGACGCGCTGTTCGAATGCATGAACTGGCTCGGCCTCGATCACGACGGCGACATCCTGTATCAGACCTCCCGCACGAAAGACCACCTCGCCGCCGCCCAACGTCTGCTTCACGACGGCAACGCCTACTACGGCACCGGCGAAAATGGAACTCAGGGACCGCTATTGTTCCGCATCCCCTGGAATACCGACGCCATTCCGGCCGTTCGCACCATCGGTCCGGCCGAATACGAGCTGCATCCGGGAACGCCGTTGCGCATCGGCGCGCACGGGGTCGATTTCGCCCAGATCAGCCGGAAGGGCAATCCGGCCCCGGTGGCCGCCTGTCTGGCCGGCTTCCGCGACCTGCAGGCTTTCGATGCCGACGGCAAAACGCTGTTCACGCTCAACGACCATCTGGCCGACGTCCTCGAACACGGTCAGGTTTTCACCGTTGAAAATTGTACAAAAATCACGTTCACCCGCCGGGAAGTTTTCTATGTCGATATGATCAAAGGCGAACTGGCCAAACCGCTGGACGGCATGAAAGACCTGGTCATCGTCCGCAGCGACGGCAGCCCGGTTTTCCATCTGGCCAACGTCTGCGACGACATTTACCAGCAGATTACGCATATCGTCCGGGGCGACGACCATGTGGAAAACACCTATCGGCACATCCTGATGTTTTACGCGCTGGGCGCGCCGGTGCCGCAGTATGCGCATATGCCGATGATCGTCAATCAGCAGGGCAAGCCCTACAGCAAACGCGACGGCGATGCGTTCGTCGGCGACTTCCGCGATAAGGGGTATCTCTCCGACGCCCTGTTCAACTACCTTTCGCTGCTCGGCTGGTCGCCCGGCGACGACCGCGAAAAGATGACCCGGGCCGAAATGATCGAAGCCTTTACGCTGGAACGCGTCAAAAGCGCTCCGGCCCAGTTCGACCTGCACAAGCTTCAGAGCATGAATGCCGCGTATCTGGCGGAAATGCCGGCGGAACAATTTATCGCCTGGGCGGCCGGATTTGTCGTCCGGTTCAATCTGGCTTATGACACCGCCAGTCCGCATTTTGCCGCCGTGGCCCGGATGATGCAGTCCCGGACCCATCAGGCCGAAGATCTCAAGAACTGGTCCTATTTTTTCAGCGATCAACTGAGCTACGACGACAAGGCCATCCGCAAACAGTTCAAGAAAACCGAAATCGGTAACGGCGTTGCCGAATTTAAAAATCAGGTGGCGGCCAAACATCCCCGGTCAGCAACCGAATTTGTTGCGATTTTGCGCGACGCCGAAAAGACAGCCGGTCTGGAAGAAGGCAAACTGAATCAGCCGGTCCGGCTGGCGGTCAGCGGCGTCACCTCCGGAGCGGACATTGCCGCAACGCTGGAAATGTTGGGTGAAGCTGCGGTTTCCAGGCGGTTGGACGCTTCGCTGGAATATGCCGCCGGACTGGCGGCCACGGAAGAAGGCAAATAAGTTATGATTCGTTTTCACAAACAGGTGATCCCCGTTTATACCTATGGCGCGCCGGTTCTGAAAGTTCCGGCGGCCCCGATCGGCGAGATTACGCCCGCCGTCCGCGAACTGGCCGGTCAGATGATCGAAACCATGTTTGCGTTCGACGGCATCGGGCTGGCGGCGCCGCAGGTCGGCGCGAGTATCCGGCTGGTGGTGTTCGGACTGGGGCGGGAGACGGCGAAAGATGCCCCGTCGCTGTCGCCGGGGGAAGATTATCTGTTGCCCAGAATGCCGCTGGCGGTGGTCAATCCGCAGATTCTGATGACCAGCAACGAATCCGGATTGCGGGAAGAAGGATGCCTCAGCGTGCCGGACATCTGGGCGCAGGTCCAGCGTCCGCTGGGGATTGTTTTTCAGGCGCAGACGTTGACCGGAGAAAGTTTCACCGTCGAATGCCAGGGGATGCTGGCGCGGTGCATTCAGCACGAACTCGATCATCTGGACGGCAAATTGTTTGTCGATAAAACGGCGCCGGACGAATTCGCCCGCATCAAGCCGGAACTCGATGCGCTGCTGCTTTCCGGCCAGGCCAACCAGTTTCTCCGCCGCCGGCCCTGAGCAGAGGAAAAAATATGAATTTCTTTCGGGTCGTCAAAGAAGTCTGTCTGGGGACGACGATTTTTCAAGAAATTGAAAATTATTCGCTCCGGCGGACGTTTTGTCATTTGCTGTTTCTGGCGTTCTGGCTGGCGCTGGCGGTGGCGGTCTGCCAATATGTCGGCATGAACCGGTTCCGGGAACGTCTGGAGCCCGCCATGACCAAGGAATTCGGCGAACTGGCCGCAACGCCGACCGGGCTGCGGCCGCAACTCAAGCCGGAACAGTCCCGGACGCTGGCCGTGACCAGCCGTTTGATTCTCAACTATTTCCCCGGTTCCGAAATCAAGACCGACGAACTCCGGACCGGTCAGTATGAGGCCGGCGTCATCTGGACGCCGGGCGCGGTGGTCTGCTGGCAGAACAAAGGGGGCGGGAGTTTCTTCGTCTGGCCGTTTGTCGTCGATACGGGGGCGAGGATTTCGATCCGTGATCTGTTTCCCTCGTCGCCGGCCGGCATTGCGTCGCTGGTCAAAAAGTTTTATCATCCGATTGTCATGGAGCCGCCGCTTTCGTTCCACTCGTTGCTGATGGGGCTGCTCGGCGGTTACGCGGGCGCGATTTTCCTGATTTCTTTTCTGCGGATCATCGGACTGGTCCTGCTGTTCAATACCCTGTTTACGGGGTGTTATTCGATGGCCGGGGGCGCGACTTCCACCGGCATGACGTTCAAAAAGATTTTTACGATCGGCGTCTACGCCGGGTTTCCGGCGCTGATTGTGGCTTCGATCATTCCGGCCTTCGACATCGACCTGGTCGATTTCAATACGGTTTACCTGTTTGGATTTCTGGCCTATTTCCTGTTTGTTTTCAGCCGAATCCAACGGCAGCGCATCCAGGAGCGCTGGGGTAAAAAAATGCAAGGAGACGATGATGACGACGACGACTAATCCGGCTCCGGTCCCGGCTTTCTGCCGGACTCCGGTCTGGTATCCATCCCTGGCCAACCATACGTTCGTAACCAGCTTCGTCCGGCTGCGCGACGAGGAAATCGCGGCGTTGAAAAACGGTGAAAACACCACGTTGCCCGCCATTGACGTGATTCAGCGGCTGAACGAACCCATGCGCAAATTCAAAGGCAACTGCTTCGTCACCGTCGACACCGTCGCCCCCACCGACACCGAACGTTTTACCGGCAAACGCGGCGCCGTGTATTCGGCCCGGAGCGCCTGGCGCTTTCTGGCCGCCAGCGCCAAAGTCCGGGAAGCCGCCGCCGCCGGTCAGGTGGAACACATCTGCATCCGGCCGTTCCGGAATATGAATCAGACCCGGGAATTCCGACTGTTTATCCGCCGCCGCAAATTGGCCGGCATGAGTCAGTACTGGCTCATCCGCCACTTCCGCCGGCTGGAAGGCATCAAGGCCGAGCTGTTGCAGAAAGCCGCCGCGTTCGTCGATGAAATCGGCTGGACGCTGCCGGAAGAAAATATCGTAATGGATGTTTATTTTACCTCGCGCGGGGAAATCCTGATCGTCGATTTCAACCCGTGGGGCTATCCGACCAACCCGCTGCTCTACAACGACTGGAACTCCGACTGGACCGGTCCGACCGAAATCCGGCTGATGTCGCCGCCGGTAAAAATCAGCGGCGATATCAACGTTTCGTTCTAACGTCGTGTCGCAATTGTTTTTGTAACATAAGATTTCGCACTTCATGCGCCGGCAGCGTGCCGGGTACGACCCGGTGCGTTACTACCGGGGCATACTCCGCTTCGCGTCGGCCCGGGTACGACCCGGTGCGTTACTACCGGGGCATACTCCGCTATCGCCTCGGCCCGGGTACGACCCGGTGCGTTACTACCGGGGCATACTCCGCTATCGCCTCGGCCCGGGTACGACCCGGTGCGTTACTACCGGGGCATACTCCGCTTCGCGTCGGCCCGGGTACGACCCGGTGCGTTACTACCGGGGCATACTCCGCTTCGCGTCGGCCCCTGGACCCCGGAAATCACCCCTCGACGCCGTTTTGCCGGTTACGCGAGTTCAACTGTCCTCTGTCATGTCGAGATTCTCGAGCACCGGCGAGAGAATACGGCGACCGTGCGGCGAATTCGAGCTTTCGCGACGGCGTCAGCCGGAGCGAAACCGAATTCGCCGCACTATCCCGCACCGGCACGTTGCCGGGCGCGGTCCAGCGGCGAAACGCTGGCCGACCGCGAAGCGGCCGGAATCCCCGCCCCCCGTGTCACATCACTCCGGCGACGAAAGCAGCCGAAACAAACAACGCTCGAGCTCAAGCGATAAGGCAACCGCGGCCTCGGCCAAGCCAATCGTCAAATCATAGAGTTCCTGTTCGGAGTCCGTCGCGGGCCAAA
>Ga0160425_1002936_pt1 | contig 13073 bp, 9 predicted proteins | sample BioMet8_FD_108193 | JGI IMG/M metagenome (GOLD analysis project Ga0160425, IMG submission 108193) | Microbial communities from bioreactor (seeded with sewage sludge) at Lawrence Berkeley National Lab, California, USA - Biofuel... | ecosystem: Engineered > Bioreactor > Anaerobic > Unclassified ...
ACGAGACACTATACCGTAGTAATTAAAACGAAGTCAAAGTAAGGCTATAGCGGCGGCCGTTCTGCTTCATAAAGCGGCCGCTGTAAAACGGAATAGCGACCGATGACCGGCGGAAAATGCAATGATCTTTATCCGCCATTTTTTCTCCGCCGGTATGCTCATTCAAGATACATTTGCATTTTTATCTTCAGCCAGAGGAAGCACATTTTTTACATTTTTCCGTTATTCCCTTTGACTGATTTATTTCCGATTGGGCAAAACAGGAATCTATCATACGGAGAAGCTCAAGCGCGCTTCGGAATCGTACATTTTCACATTTTTTTGCAACATGTACGAAAAGCCCCTGCATAGAAGAATGCTGCCGGAACATGACATGAATTAAAAAAGTCTCATATGGACCGGAAGCTGCAGGCACAGGAGAAGTACTATGACGTTGCCATTCATAAGGATTGCATTGCTTCCATGAATCGTCAGTATTATTTTCCAAAACAGGCAATCTCCGAACACGGCCTTCCTTCAGTAAAGTTCTTTCCGTATCAGCCATCGGAAAGTGCATGGCCTCACACATATCGTCAATCTTTAAAATCATCTCGCCAAGCCCGGTAAACGTCACCGGTCCGCCGAAGCAGGGATTGACGATATACCCGATGATATTTCCGTCTCGCACAGAAAGAACTGTACGGAATATTGCCTTATTGCTCCCTTCAAAATGTCTTGCCGCAAAAGAATTATTTTTCATGTTTTTCTCACACTTCGTTTCTCTTTACCGGATGAAAGAATGCACAAATTACAAGCGGACAGCATTTCCGATTCATATTTCCTGTTATTCTTTGTTTTTACGACACAAGAACCATATCAGAATAAGCAAAATAATAAGCACCATCAGGACCATGGCCGAAATCCAAAAGACAGGGCTGCTCGTATCACCGGTCTTAACAATTGTCGTATGAGATTTCGTTGTCGATGCGCTGATGACAGGCACCGAACTTGTACTTGTTTCAATTTTTTTCTGTTCCGGCTTGGGGAGTGCCGTCACGTCATACCCCCAGGATGTTCCGTCGTATTGAGGAACCATAACAAGAAACGGCTGAAGCGGATTATAATCCGCCGCACCTCCCGTCCTTCCGGTCTCCGTCACAAGATACATGCCGACTCTGAGATTGCTGAAAACTGCAGTCCCGCTGTCTGCCGTAACTGCGGAACCAACACTGGCAATATGCTGCGTTTTCGCATAATTCTGCAGTTCTGATGCAGCAGCAATGGATTGTTCAACGGTCATTCCGTCATATTTTATTGCAATTCCCTGAAAATCCGCTGTCGGAAAGTAATCAGCAGAACCTCCGTTTGTTGTAAGAGAAGCCACCTGATAAATCGTCAGCTGCTCTCCTGAAATATCCGTAACCGCAGAATCATCGTGCGCTGCAATCGTAATCGTAAGCGAACAGCTGGCTGAACTGTTCACGTCAGGTACTGTAGTATAAGAATTTTCCGCATAAGCTGATACCATTACAGCCCTGTCCGATAGAACAGCTGCTGTCAAAAGCAGCAAGGATACCAGACACCGTATGATTCTTTTCATTAATCTCTACTCCTTCTGTCTCCGTATCGTTTCCTCAAAATAATAATGATAATGATAACTATTGCAATTCCGGCTGCCAGAAGAATCGGTGCTGTTTCTCCCGAATCTGCCTGTTCCAGCTGGGACTGCGCCAATGAATTATTCTTCTCTTCTTCCGTATACTCCGTCCGCTCTCCGCGCACCAAAAGTCTTTGGGTATTGACACCATAAGGTGTACAGGTAAGAAGCGTCACATAATCTTTTCCGTTTTCAATCGCCAGCGCTTCCGTCTCGTCAGGATTCACAACTAAAACCTGATTCACCTTGTAAGCGAGGGTATTATCTAAAATATGAATATAAAAAACATCCCCTATTTTCAGCTGATCAAGATCAGTAAAAAGCTTTGCGCTCGGCAGTCCCCTGTGTGCTGCCAGAACCGCATGTGTGTCTTCTCCCCCGATTGGCAGGCTGGTTCCTTCTATATGCCCGCATCCTTCTTCCAGTGCTTTTTCACCGACCCCATGATAGATAGCAAGTTTCACACTGATCTTCGGTATTTCCACATATCCCATAATTTCATCGTTGTCAGGATTTAGAAGATTGTCGTATGGATGTGTAAGGATATAGTCGCCATCGCTGCTAAAAGCATCACTTATCACGTTCTGTGTGTGCTGCTTATTATATGCTTCCGCATCATCCCAAATTTTCTTATAATCATTTTCGCTCAATGCCTTAACTGCTCTACTATACTTGGAAATCAACTGGCTGTTTCTATACACATTCCATATATTACTGCATGTCGGATAAAGAAGGATTCCTGCACCGGTCAGAAATATCAAAATAATAAAGGCATTAATAATTTTCTTTTTTCTTTTCTTTACTTTTCCGCCCGTATTTTCTTTTTTTCTCAGCAAAATAAATTACACTCAGCGCAATCGCAGCACCAATTGCCGCACATATGATAAAAGTCCAGACCGACGGATCCTGCGCGCTTGTCCTCGTTTTTCCTTTCTCCTCTGCGATTCCTACAGCATCTTCAAAATTGATACGATGTCCTCTTACAAAAAGCCTTTTGGTATTGACTGCATACGGTGTACAGGTCACAAGTGTGGCCAGATCCTGTCCATTTACGATTCCTAAGTCTTTTACATCTGTAGGCTCTACTGTTTTTATTTGGTCTACTTCATAGGCAAGAATCTTGTTCAGTATATGAAAATAAAAAACATCTCCTATACTGACTTTATCCAAATCCGTAAAAAGCTTCGCACTGGGAAGACCTCTGTGTGCGGATATTACAGTGTGTGTGCTTTCGCCTCCTACCGGCAGACTGCTACCCAGAAGATGCCCTGCGCCTTTAGACAGTACCTCTTCCGTTGTATAATGATAAATCGGCAGTTCTATATTAAGTGACGGTATTTCAACATATCCCATCATGCCGCTGTTTTCCGAATTCAGCAAAGATTCATATACTGTATCTGTTTTTCCTTCATGTTTGGAAAATGCATCCGGGACAGTCGTACCAATCAGTGTCTTATTGTATGCTTCAGCTTCACTGATTTTTTCTTTCATATTGTCCGCTGCAGATGTTCCGGATGATCTTTCATACTGTGAAATAAGCTGGTCATCACGGAACTGATTCCATAAATTGCTCACAGTCGGATATAGCAGTATAGACAGTCCTATGATGAAAAGTATAATAAAACCTGTTAAATTACCGCGTGATTTCATAGAACTCTCCATTCTGCTTCATCCCGTCCTAAAACTCCGGACGGGATGAAGCAGAAAATCATTAATCCTTACTTATTCTTCTGTTCTTGAAGAACATGAATGCAGCAATAATCATCACCGCGACACCGATAATTGTGAAGAGATATGTACCGATACCACCAGTAGAGGGGAGGTTCGAAAGCTGCGTATTGCGAATTTCAGTAGTTTCAACCTTTGTAGTTTTGTCTGCCAGCACCTTTGTAGACGTATATGAAGCCTCAACCGTTGCTGGAGTCGTTCCCTGTGCAGCATCGTATGTATAGGTAACAACCTTTACGCCATCAATCTCCACATCATAAGACTTCATCGTGCCGTCAGCATTATATGTCGGTATAAAGACCACCTTGTATGTCTTACTATTGAGGGAGTACCCTTCCGGTGCCTTTGTCTCTTTCAAATAGTATTCAGTGCTTGCATCCAGTCCGGAAAAGGAAATCATGCCGTCAGTCGTGGAGAGGACAGGATTGGCATCATTCTTAAGATTTGCAGAATCAATCTTGTTTTTGCAATCTTTATCGCTGTATAGTGTAAATTCAGCACCTGAAAGTGCCTGATATTCTGATGCAATCGGGTCAGTCTGCGTTGTTGTCCAAGTGCCTTTTCCGGTCTTTTTCAGTTCATGCCCGTTCGTGATTGTATTTCCAAATACGCTGCCGTCAATAGCAAAGGTATAGGTATAGGTTTTCTTTTCTTGTGTATCTGTTGTTGTATCCGGCGAATTGCTATAAGTGAGCTTGGCCGTATTCGTGTTCGCATCAAAACCGGTTGTAGCATTCTTATTTAATTTTGCAGAATATGTCACTTCAACATTCTGATTTACATAATCCTTGGCAATGCTTGATAGATCAACCGAAATAGCCTGTCCGTTGACTGTTACATACGATACAGCTGTTCCGGATTTATCCGGAGAAAGCACGTTGTCCCCGACCTTTACCGTTATTTCATTTGCAGCAGGAGCTGTAAGCCCTGTACTCAGCGTATCTGATATTTTATACGTAATATTTGAATAAACAGCTGTATCATAATTAGGGATTTTCCCAGTCAGTTTATAATTAACACTTTCACCAACCTGAAGATCACCACCCTTGGAACTGACATTTCCGCTCGCATCAGATGCAGACGCTTCTCCGCCATCAGCAGAGGTAATCACCTTATCAAACGGAATCGTTGTATACTTCGCAACAGTTCCGTCCGCCACAACACCAGCAATCTTTCCATCATCATCTGCTTTGAGGCCGACAGAAATTTCCATAGGGTTGTAGACCTTTGTGCTATCTGTCGCCAGAACTACATAAGAACCGACATTTAAACCCTCGAAAGTTGCATCCCAGGTCTTGCCGGCTGTTGGCTGGCTGATAGTTACCGGTACCGTTCCCGCAGCAGTTTTAGCGGCTTTGCCGAGAATATTTAAAATAGCATTTGTTGCCTCAGTATTATCATTATTTGTATCAACAACTTCGCCATTCTTCACTCCAGACTTGCCGCCAAGAGCAGAAATAACCTTGTCTGTATCGACCTGACCGTCAGTCAGGAGACTCGTCTGGCCAACTAATGCTGTTTTTGCCCAGTCAGCAAGTGTATATGTTACTGCGCCAGTCGCAGCATCATATTCTGCGCTGAGAAACTGATATGCTTTTACCTCCGTAGTTGTATCCTGGAGGCCTGTTACTTGTACATCTGCTGTTGAATTTGCCGGATTACTTTCATTAAAATTATCTGCGGCAAAAATGTTCATTGTGTTCATTCCAAGTGCTGTAGCGATGGCTAAAAACATTGCCAGCGTCTTTCTAATCTTTCGCATTTCTTTCTCCCTTCGCTTATACTTAATTAATAATTAGCTGATAACAAAACAAACACTGCTTTATTTACTGACATCATTACCTTTCCGCAGTCTTTTGAATATCAAATCAATTTAGTAAAACTGTCAATGGTGAATTTTTTTCTTTGTTTATTCTCATTTTCACAGCTTTAACTAAAAGAAATGCTTTCTTTCAGGAAGTACCGCCTGTTTTTTGTTTTCTTCCGTGAAAAGGAACAGAACGATAAAACAGAAGTATGAGAACGGACAGACATATCAGTATTGCACCGCTGACTGCGAATATCGCCGTACCGACACCGCCAGTAGATGGAAGCTGATAAATAACACTATCTTTGACAATCACACTTAATGAATCTTCAGAAACAGATATACAGGATGTATCTGTTCCATCCGGAAGTGAAACCTTTCCGTCAAGTGCAATCGTAACCGGAAGGGCATGATCAATCAGATAGTATCCATCCGGAGCCTTAACCTCTTTTAAGTAATACGTTCCTGGCGAAATTCCATAAATACCCACAGAACCATTCTCCATAGTAACAAATTGACTTGTTTTATTACCTGCGAGTTCTCCGCTTAAATAGCCTTCAACAATGTTAGTACAATCAGCATCACTATAAATCGAAAAAACGGCACCGCTGAGTTTTTTAATTGTGTCACCTGCACTTGTCTTTACTATCTGAAAATGAGTAAGCTGCGGTGCATTTGTTATTGTATAACCTTGGCTGGCGTCATAATCATATGTCGTTATATAACCGGTGAAACTATCTTCCTGAATTTTATAACTTGCAGCTGTACCGTCCTCGTTATATAAATACAGATTTGTAAAACTGCCCTCCCAACCATTTGCCTTATTCAAAATTATGGTTTTTCCTGTATTAATACTATTTTTAAGCAGTTTTACCGTAATACTGTCCTCATCGTGCTGATTAACAGATGCGTCAGTCCAAACTTTTTTCACTTTTAAATCTTTAACATTATTTATTTTAATTATTCCGGATGATGAGCCTTCTCCGAAATAATACGCTGTATATCCGTCTATGCTATTTTCTTCAACGTAGTAATAATAATCATTGCCTTCATTATCCTGGGTTGGTAAATTCTCCCACGTATATTTCCAGCTATTTCCTGCGTTAAGATCCTTTAAATCAACTTTAACTGCATTATCTGGTTTATCTGAAGTTTTCGTATTACCGCTTGTCTGCGGTGTGACAACAGCTGGATTTGTAACCGTAGGTGTAATCTGCAACGTTTTACTTACAAGCGGTCTCCCTGTTCCTTCTTGATAAGATAAATAACCAATAAGTGTAATTACAATGTTTTCCCCTTGCGTTACTGGATCAATTAAATAGGTTTCCGTTCGGTTTGGATATTTCCAGTTATTATTTATTAAACACTTCTGTGAAGATGGATCCTCCGTACTGACAGGAGTTAACAGAACACCATTTGCTTTGACAGAATAAATGCCCGCATCTTTTGTACACGCCAACTTAAATTGCAGTTTTCCTCCCAATTGAATCTGTGTACTTGGCCTTAAATCACCTATGGATATAATTTCACCACGATCACTATTCGTTCCATTTGAAGTACCATAATACTGGGTTTTGAAATTGACGGACAGGCTGGTATCAGACGTTCCTCCGGATCCTTTTGCTAAACCGCGATAAAGAGTCGCTGAAATACTTCCTGGAATATTTTCCAAAAGCGTTTTTCCATCTGCCGAATACCAGTTTTTCACCGCCGTGATTGATGTCTTTCTTTGTGCGGAATTATCAAATGTGATATATGGACGTTCACTGGCCTTTTTCGTGGAACTTTTTACCGTGTTATCAATATTTGCAGTTTTTATGGAATCGATAGATGTTGTAAAAGTCGAACCATCAATATCAGTCTCCTGCACGTAATACTGATCGAGAGCATCTATATAATTGCTAATAGATGCCGTCTGCCCTCCCTTAAGTTTAAAAAAGCCATCGTCTCCAATAGAATATTCCGAACCATCAATCAAAATATTTCTATTTTTGTATAGTGTATAATTACCGTCACCCTTATTATCTTTATAAAGCTTAAACTTAAATTCCTGATTTGAATAATCGGCAGCACCCTCACCGCTGAGTGTTTTGTGTACCTGAATTTGCCCGGGATTATATACGGAAAGATTAAATGTTAATGATAAATCAGAGAAGCAGCCTCCTCTTTCGAGATAAAACACCTTGATTGAATGAGCAGAATAATCTGTACCATTATAAGTCTTGCCTGCATTTTCAAAAACTTTCTGCAATGAAGTAGATGTACCATTACTAGAAGAAGCCGTATTAACCTGCATTGCTGCCTGTACCGTCACTGCACCTGTGGCGAAATCAATCTCTCCACTGGTTTTATCGCGGATTCCTCCTATATCAAGCACAAGAACATCATCAATAAAAACCCACATATCATCATCACCGGAAAACTTAAAAACCATATCCTTTCCATTAACCTGTCCGTCTTTGGGAAGAAGAAAGGAAGAATCCATTGTCAAGCCAAAATGATGGTCATAAACATTTCGGTTATTAAATGGTTGTACATCTGTCATTTCTGAATTATAGTCATTAAATGGAAAAAATCCTATCTGCGGACTAGCAGCTGAATTATTTGAATTATTATACGTGGTATTATAGACAGTAAAATTCCCTGTGCTCGAGTCATAACGGGCATAATTTTTGTCACTGTTGTATCGATAATATCCGTCATTGTCTAATGTAAAAAGATGATTCACATCTGAGTAAACAACTTTATATGCTGCTTCACTCTTATCAAATAAATATGAAAGATTTGATCCGCCAGAAACATTTATAACCGGATATCCATTAGAACTAAGTGTTTCTTTTAAGATTCCCTGCATTGCCGAATTCGTTCCTGTATAATTGTTCATCGTGCTTCCATTGGTTCCGTATGCAAAAAACAATAAGTCCTTTGTTTTATTTCTCCCATGATTGATACCCGAATAAATAGGCGAGGTATAATTGTTACGCTGAGTGTTATCTGCATCATAATCAAATAAATTCATTGTGATGCCTTTAGCGCGGCTATCAGCTGTCGTTATCGTTCCAGGTAAATTTGTCCCTAGCAAATTTGTCTGACTTTCTTTCGCAAGCACGTATCCAGAGAAAGTATTTGCCGCAAATGTCACATTATCTGTATCATTTGTTTTTGTTACTGTTTGTATTCGTTCGCAGCTGTACTCATCTCTGCCCTTTTTTTCCGCATGATAGACTTCAATATTTTCTTCTGAACCTGTCAACAGTGTCGCTGATGCAATATTCACCTCGACACTTTTCCCATACTGTTCTGGTTCATATATTTCTCCTGCTGTGTCAATTATCTCAATGTTGTATGCAGCCAATACCTCCATTTGCGATATTTGAACAGAAATTGGATATGCCTCGGCAAAGGACCCGACAGGTAAAAATCCCGAAACAGTTATTGTTGTATCATCAGAAGAAATTGTCATCTTTGTACTATCCGTATAAATTGATGCAATAAGTGATTGCTGACTTAAACTATCTTCTTCTGTTCTATTCAGTGATGCATCATTCTCTGAATCAGCCTGTGTAATGTTCTCCGGATTGTTCGTTTGCGAATTTGTACATTCACTTTCAGATACTTCCGAAGAGGCCAAGCTATCTGCCGATGCTGTCCTCTGAGATTTAGATGCTGTACTGTCAATTTCAGAAGATAATTCAGTTGTCTGTTGATTTGGAAGGCTGGTTGATGTATCGCCTGCCGATATATTATCTTCAGCAACAACCGGAAAAGCTGTAGAAATATAGCCTACTGATAGTACTCCTGTTAACAAAAGAACAGCTGTCTTTTTAATTGTACGTTTTTTTAAAAGCTTCTTCATTTTTGAATTCATAAAACATCCTCAATAAAAAATAATTTTTTTATATGATATGAGTAATTATAAGGAGAAGGCGTTCCGTCATATTAATTTTTCCGTCCCCTATGCGTTCTTTGCAGAAATAAAAAAAAGAGCAGTATTTTTCTGCTCTTTTTTCAAGAAATATTGTTCAGTTTTATGGTTTTTCGTGGAATTGCAGATCAGCAAGGGTCATCTCACCCCAACTGTAATTGGCCATATATGTCCCGCGGAAAAGGTTCTTTGCTCCCGGCCGTCCATCCAGATAATGGTACAAATCGCAGTTTACTTTTTCCGGTACAATCCGTCTGATTCCATTTTGGGACTCCATAATATCTTCTATGCCATATTCCTGGAGTGTCTGTCTCAGAAGCATGGCAACCTTCCTGCATCGTGAAAGTGTTCTTTTATTCGTACTGTCTTCTTCCCACAGGCAACTGATAATATCTGTCGGTGCCACGTATCCGCCCCGCCGATCCACTAAAACCGCAAAAAATTCTTTTGCCTTCTCCGACCGGAATAAAATAGCCCGGCCATTGATAAAGACGTCGAAGAAACCGAAGGTGCGTATATAAACGCCCTTATTTTCCTCTTTTTCTGTCAGTCTTTCTTGCGGTTCCTTCAGCGCCCTGACAAAAGGCACATCCTGCGAATAGAAGCAAGCCTGATTTCCTCCCGAATAGGACGCCTGATACAATGCGGCATCCGCTTTTTTATATAAAGTCTCAAAGTCAGTTCCGTCCTTGGGATAAACGGAAATGCCAATGCTGACCGTAAGTCTCATATCCTCCTTTATCTCCTGAAAAAGCGCCCAGTTCATCATTTCCGCTTTTTTGGCGATTTCTGATATTTCATTGAAGCCGCTCATGAAAAAGACAAAACCGTTCCCGCCGATACGGCCGGCCAGATCATTTTTATAGGTCAGTGACTTGCAGATGCACATCGTATCATATAATATTTTGTCGCCATACGGATGTCCGAATTTATCATTTATCTGTTGAAAAGAGTCTATTCCAATCAGGACAAAGGCAGAAAGCAGTGATTTATCAGCCGTCTTCAGGCAGTTTTTTATTTTTTTAGTCACTTCCTCTCTGCTGTCGACTCCTGTAACATAATCTGTTTGTTCCTGCAGCCTCTTTTGGTCATCGCCCATATTCAGGCAGATAAAAACCAGTTCCGAATCTCTGCTGTAGGAGTCCTGAACAATATAGCCCTTAATTCGCAGCCATTCATATGGATTCGCGTCGCATTTGGGGATTTTTCTGAAGTCGTTTTCGAGAAATGTCCTGCCATACGCAATTGCCTGTAAAATGCCTTCGCGCTGCATAAAACTGAGAAATTTCTCCCGGTCCTTTACGTAAATCATCTTCTTCGAAAAGTTTCTTATATAATCTGAATACGTCATTCCGGCCTCAGCCATGCATTCCTCCGGCTGAACGCCATCAAAATCCTCATATTTATTACAAGTAAGATCAAATTTCAGAAGAAAAGCATTCTGTAATAAAAAAGCCCTTTTAAAATTCTGGTAAAATTGAAGAGCAAGTTCATCCTGGCGGAAGCCAGTGACGTTTTCCATTGTAATAATGGATACAGAGCCGTGGAACTTTCTGCTGAATACATTTGTATACATTAAATTATACCATTTCTCTATACCGGCATCGATTACTTTGCAATATACATTTCCGTCCGGTATCCCCGACCTCATGTTTTTATAAAAAGAGCGAAGGCTGCTCTGGCTTTCTTTGGCAATGATCGAGGATTTTAAAATTTCTTCTGGTCTCTGCATTTCAGGATAAGTGCCGAAAAAAAGTCTCGTTTCCTCATCATAGGGCTTAAGGAGATCTTCCTGCAGTACATATACAACGATATTTTTATGAGCGTGCTTGGCAACAACTTTCAGAACCGTTTGATCGTTCTCTATTGGTTCAGTCAAATTTTCATCTTCCGTTTCTGTGTCTGAATGTTCAGCATTGGATATCATATACACACCATAGTCTTTCTGATCTTTTTACCGGACGGCACATTTATCTGCTGCGATTCCTTTTTCCATTTAGCAGACTGTAAAGTATATTTCTATTCTATGATATAAATCGTTTCCTGCTATAGCCGTATGCGTTTCTGCAGCGTTACCGCCCCGGTGACATTATAATCTATAGTATAGATATTTTTCAGATGTCCTTCTCCGAAATTCCTGCCTGTCGGAATTTTGAAGTAATTCAGGAAAAACATTCGACAAACCATTTGTTGTTATCTTCATAATACAGATGCTTCTCCTGTCCGCATATGACGCAGGTATATCTTGTGCCTGCGCCTCCGGCTTTCAGGCTTGCCGCCGGGCGGATGCTCAGCACTTTTGTGATTTCGTAATCTGTTCCGTTTTCCCACTTGATACTTTTCGGTATCAGTTCACCGTCTTTCGTAAATACAGCTGATACGTCAATGTACTGCTTCCTGATTTTCGGCATTTTCTTTCTCTCCATTATATACCCGAACCTGGTCAGGCTCAGAAAAAAGAATGAGGATGAACCGTATGATCTTCCTTCGCATTTACAGATGACAGCTGGCGGTCACAGTACATAAGTCCCCTCTGAATGCTGTAAAAGCCAAATCGACGGCGGATATCGTCAACTGCATCATCCATCCTTTCCTGTCTTTCCCTCCGGCAGAAATCCGTAAACAGATCAAGCTGATCGCAAAATGCATCCGTCACCAGATCCGCGGCGCGTATTCCTATACTGCGTACCGGCTTCTGCCAGCGATAGTTCGTAAGAAAAAGCTGAAACGCTTCCATAGCGATTTCAGATGTAATATTCGTCGGATGGTCAAGTTTCTTTTGTCTCGTAAAAGAAAAAAGCCCGTTGTCCCGTACCGAAATTTCGATTACTCTGCATCGGAAGCCATTCTCGCGAAGACGGGCGCCGACACTTTCCGCCAATGTATACAGAACAATCCTGATGTCCTGATTTGCTGTCATATCCCGCGGTGCAGTTACACCGTTGCCGATAGATTTCACAGGCGCTTCAGCGCCTTCCTGCCTCACAGGAGAAGTATCCAGGCCATTGGCGAAGGACTGAAGAATGATGCCCATCTTCCCGAGTCTTGAGGAAAGGCAGGATTCCGGCGCTGCGGCAAGATCTCCTATGGTCCGTATGCCTATGCCGGAAAGCTTCTTTTGCGTACTGCGGCCGACATAAAGAAGATTGCCTGCCGGAAGCGGCCAGACTTTATGTCTGAACTCCTCTTTATAAATTGTCGTAATTGCATCCGGTTTCTTATAATCAGAACCGAGCTTTGCGAATATCTTATTATAGGATACTCCTATGCTGACTGTGATACCAAGTTCTGCTTTCATCCGTGAACTGATTTCTTTAGCAATCTTCAGACCTTCCCCTTTAAGACCGATGCTCCGCGTCACATCCAGCCAGCATTCGTCAATTCCAAAAGGTTCCTGCAGGTCAGTATAATCCGAGTAAATTTTACGGGCCAGCCTCGAAAAGCGCAGATACAAGTCCATACGCGGAGGAAGGAAAATGATATCAGGGCAGACCTGTCTGGCCTGCCAGAGTGCCATTCCGGTTTTCACGCCGCGTCCTTTTGCCATGTAATCCGCTGTAAGGACGATACCGTGCCGCCGTTCCGGATCTCCGCCGACCGCAACAGGTTTTCCTTCAAGTTCCGGGTGATGCAGATGTTCAACGGAAGCATAGAAGCAGTTGATGTCACTGTGCAGAATTATCCGGGTATTCATTTTCCATCACCTTTCCGTCTTAAACCGGCTTTCCGTTTTATCTTATGACGCAAGTGTCAAAAGTCAAAAAGTTTCCTGCTTGCAGGAAAAACTTTTTGACCTTGGACACGCAAAAACATGAGGAAGTAGCAATTTACGTAGTAAATTAGCGGATTCCGAATCTTGACTTCCAGTGAGAGCTAACACTCAAAGAAAATATGTGGCCTGAGCAGCCCGGAAAATCAGCATTTCTCTTGATTTTCCGGGCTATTTTTAGTATAATAATTGAGTAGGAATACAGACT
>Ga0160425_1002939_pt1 | contig 13071 bp, 10 predicted proteins | sample BioMet8_FD_108193 | JGI IMG/M metagenome (GOLD analysis project Ga0160425, IMG submission 108193) | Microbial communities from bioreactor (seeded with sewage sludge) at Lawrence Berkeley National Lab, California, USA - Biofuel... | ecosystem: Engineered > Bioreactor > Anaerobic > Unclassified ...
AATAAGAGGGAACGCAGTGACCGGTTATGCCGGATTGCGACCTTGACTTCAGACGGGTTCTGTAGTCTTCCGCGCCTCTCCTTCTTTTTATGCGCCTTTACCCACTAATTCTGGTGAAGACCCGAATAAACTAAACACACACAGCCATGTCGCGCCTCAGAACCTCCATTTACCCCAAAAATCACTTGGATGCCGGCGCCAAGGCTACCGCTTGGCAGTGCAGCTTTTTCAGTATTCCGTTGTCCAGCGGGGAAAACAGCAGATACAGCCCCGCATCGGCCGGCTTAATGGAACCGCAATCGATCCATTCAAAACGATCTTCCCTAAGCTGTTCGGACTGGATATTATGCCTAACCGCCGGTTCCAGCAACTTTTTCAGTCTGCCGTTCCACCATTCCACTTTGACGGCGGTTCCGGTGGTTTTGAGTTTTTCGGCTCTGGCCAGTAACATAACTTTATAAGTCTGATTCAAGTCGATTTCCGGGAAATCGTCCAGATGCCAATGTACGCCCCATTTTGAATTATTACCTTCTTGTACGGTGGCCACACCAATAGTTGACGTAGAGTCCTGTTCGAGTTTCGCGCCGTGTTCGAGAAAGGCTTGAGTTGCGGGCAGCAGATACATGGCGCCGGAAGGGGCAATATTCCTAAGATCTTTAATCCGATCGACATAACGCCAGCGATTTTCCTGGGTGGAAAGCGGAATGTGTATTTCATTGAATGCGGTAATGTTGTATTTTTTCATGCCGTCCTTTATGGCGGCGATCCGTTGTTCAAGAGTCATTCCGTCACAGCTGCCTTCGCTGCCGTTATCCAGCCTCATAAGAATGATGGAGAGCTTTTCCCTTTCAATTCGATCACGGTAACGCGGGGTATCGGCGGCTTTCATTGCCGAGGCGAAGAGTTTTTCCGCTTGCGGCAGGAAGTCCGGAGAAAAATGAAACCGGTCGTTCGGGCCGGCTTTCGCCACCCATTTTTCCCATTCGGAATTGAGCAGAGTACAATACTGCTGCATAACGGCGCCAGCCTGAAGCCCGAAATAACCATAATTAAAATCCTGTATAAGTTTGTCCGTTGACCACTTGGGGTTCCATAATTTGTGTGCTGCCAGCCAGGCTTTCAGCATGTCCTGAGAGACTCCGACAGAACTGGAGTTACCCTGAATCATGGCGCCTTTTACGCCGTGTTTTGCATAAAAATCAAAGTTGTGGTCAATTACTTTCAGGTTCGGATTAGGCATCATCAGGTTGTCGAAATCGACAATATAATCCCAGATATACATACCCTGGGGACACAATTTGCTCCATTCCAGATATTGTTTTCCGGCGTTTGTTTGATCGACGAAACGATGTGGCGTAAATTTGACTCGTTCCGAGAAACAGAACCGGACTATGAGTTGGGGATCGACTTTCTGATGTCCCGGTGGGATGCAGGCGTATAAATAAGCATCAGTCAATATCCTGACCTTCGGATACTTTTGGGCGGTCGTTCTTGCCACCTGATTAACCGCCGCTATCAGCGCCCCTGCCTGACTGCCGGTTTGCTTCAGCATTTTTTTGCATTCCGGGCAACCGCACCAACCGTAGCCGTCGTTCATAGAAACGGACAGAACCTCGCAACCGCGATGCCCCGCGATTTTTTCGAGCGCAACGGCGGTTAATTTTTTTACCAGATCAGGATTAGTCAGGCAAAGCTGCCCGCTGGTGGCGTCATCTCCGTTGTTGCCGGGGCGGCGTTTACTCTTGACCAGGGAGAAATATTCCGGATGTTTATCGAAATAGATCTTGTTGGGGATCAGCCATTGAAAGGTATGGGTTCCCCAGCCTCCGCACATTTTTAAGGGGATTACCCGATTATGCAACTGCCATTGTGGGTCAAGAGCTTCCTTAAAGTAGACCCAGCGCATTTCCATGGCAGGGGAGCCGCCGCGTGGAGTAAATGAGACTTTTGATAATTTTCCGCCTGGCAATTCCGGCGGTTGGTTCGGGGCGTAATAACGCAGTCCCAATTCTTCTTCCAGCCAGGCCATGACTGCGTTTTCCAGTCCGTAACGCGGTCCTCCGGCAAACTGAAGCCTGCCGTTTGACTCCGAGAGGACATATCCCTCTGGATCCCCGGTATAAGGAAGACCTCCGAGTTGAATTATTTTGGCATTGGCTGGAATGGTTCCCGCTGTAACCAGCGGGAATTGCTGTCCGGTTACGGCCAGCAATCCTTCCTGCAGTAATTTTGCCGCGGATTCGGCTTGGGAATCAGCCGGCAATATTACATAAGCCGGGGTGTGGTTGTTCAGTAATTCGATATCCAGCGCTTTGCCGTTTGGTCGCAAGGCGTTTTCCCAATCGCCGAACAGCGGCATGGTGGAAATGGTTAATAATAATGCTGTTACAAATAGTCGCATGAAGTTCTCCTGACTCTATCGGCAATGACGGCAGATAGTAATTATTTTTCCATGGATGCGGCGGTATAACCCGTTATCCAATATGTCGTATCGGGTTTCTTGGCTTCAACATGTCCATCAATGTACAAACCGTTGATTTTTCCCAGATGAATCCTTTGTGCTTCATACATGATCAGGCAACGAGGATCGTCGGTTATTTTTACCCGACGTCTGATTTTTCCTTCTGGGGATTGGCAGAATTGCGGGGTGTACCGCAATCCGCCGATATAAAAATACGGGGTTTCAACGCCGGAAGTATTGACCGAGGGATACATACTTTCATATACCTGACAGCGCATCACTAACGGAGTATGCGGGGCTCCCGCATTGTCAAGGATCGGTTGAGGCAGATAATTGTTCACAATCAACAAACCAAGGCCGACGGCATAATTTGACCAGTACGTGGCACCGGCATAGCGGCTCCAGTAAGTAAGGGCGCCGGTATATGTGGCGGTAGTAAATGGATCCTTGGTGGTGCTGCCCGAATAATTCCCCGGGTTAATTGGGGGCAGCAGGTCTTTATTGCCGTCGGCATACATCGCGATTGCGATACCTATCTGCTTGAAGTTACTGGTACATTTGATTTTTTGCGCAACGGCCCGGGCATTGCTCAGCGCTGGTAGTAGTACCGCCGCCAGAATAGCAATAATGGCAATCACAATCAGGAGTTCAATGAGCGTGAAATTATCTTTTCGTTTGTTGTTCCTTTTCATAATTTATTTTCCTTTGTTGTGGTTATAAACTAGAAGCAGCATACCCGAATTGGGCGGCAATTTGATTGTTGCGGGAGAAAAGTCTGCCTCGGAAATATCACTGAATTGCGCGGTGACTTTCCAATCTTCGTGAATGTTTAGTTTTTCCTCCAATGTTAGAGGTTGATTGTTGACCAGGACTGCCGCCATATGTTCTTTATCGAAATAATGTTCGGTAATCGTCAGGAATGGATTATCCGACCGAAGGACGCGTTGAGGAGATAACATTTTTCTATATATCCGCCAAGCCTCTGATTGGAAAGCGTCGGTCGTATCGACGACATTACGTTCGACCGGGAATGCCAGCGTGAAAACTTGTCCTTTCCCATAATCGCAGCGGAAAAAAACCGGATTACCATCGGGTTCCGCGGCCAGAACCTCGGCCCCGTAAGAGGTCATGGCATAACGAACCGTCCTGGGCAATTTTAGCCGGAAATCACTAAACTCATAGCAACCGATATCGTCAGTACGTTTCCGGGCAACCACCCCGCAGCCGGTGACGGCTTCCAAATCGTCCAGGATAGTATCGTCCAGCGACAAATAAAGCGTAGCCCCTGCCTTTACTCTACGCATTAACTCATGCCATTTGCCGGTAGAAAATCCGGCCCGCCGGTTCGCCGAGGGAATAAAAAAGCATTCGGCATTACCGAACGGTTGAGCCGGATGCTGAAATTTTAAATTTATCCCCGCCTGTCGCGCTAAAATAAACGCGGGGAAGGCGATCTCCATATCATTGACAATACAAACCGCATCATGATCATGTTGGGGCAACCGTTCAAACGGTAAAGTTGCCAGAAACCGTCTAAAATGCGCAAAAGTTTCAGCCGTCGGCCTGCGTTCCCGTTGCGAAGTAAATATGCCGTGTTCCAGTCCCATGATGGTCCAATCATATGGCGCGACATCAATGTTGTTCTGGTCAAAAGCACACCACCACAGCAATCCGCGACAATCTTCCTGATAAAGGTTCCACAGGATGTTGCGCACCGTAGCGGCAATAACCTCATAAGAGCCGACAATCGGTCGCCATGTCCCAGTTTCTTCGATAAAGCAGGGCTTGCCGCCGATATCGCCAACAACTCGGCATTCCGCCACGGCGTGATGCAGATTGCGGACGGTATTAAACTCCTCACGCCGGTACACCTCATTCCAGAGTCCATAAGGGTGGGCCGACAGAATATCGCTCAATTCCGCCTGGTCAGAAACCAGCCATTTACAATTCGCTGTTTCTTCCAGCGCAAGATTGCTGACCCCTATGATCGGGCGGGTCTCGTCGCAACTCCTGATGGCGTCATGAATCAAGGTGGTCCAAGTCCACGCCGCCGCCGCCTCTGAAGCCTGGGACATTGAGTTACTTTCATTGCCGGATTCCCACGCCGCGACGGCAGGGTGATGCTTCATGCGGGTTACAAAATATTTAACGAACTTAACTTCCCACTTCAATGCCAGCGGGTGCGTAAACGCGTCCAACCCATCCAATGCCGGCGGAACAAACTGCCGGGCCGTCATATGCCCCGTAAGCAGACAGACAATCAATTGTAAATGATATTGTTGCGCCAGATCGCAGAACTCTTCAAAGCGCTGCATCATGATTTCACTCATCCCGGCTTTTCCTGCCGGCGTTTCCGGCAACAAAACTTCCCCCAGGCGAATTTCATATGGCGTGCCTCCCGGTGTTCCGGCCATCCGCAGTAATTTGATCGGCTGAAAATCCGGCCACAATGGAAAACAGCGGAGCACGGTCAACCCACAGTCCCGTAGCACGCGGAAATCCGCTTCCACCGCCGCGGCATCCCATTTTGACCACATTTCTGTGGCCGCATGCGACGCCCAGTAGTTCGCGCCGAGGGTGAAGCTTCCGGTTTGTTGTAAGAAATCGTTCATTTCCATATCCTTATTTATACTTGCGGCGGCAGAATAAAAATTGCCCGACCGTTACCTTCCAAATGACATTTATCTAGTTGATACGGAAGAAACGCGCTTTCCCCTGCTCGCAATTCCGCCTCATTGCCGTTGATCTTGATCCGGCCTTCGACTACGACCATGACCAGGAACGTATTCCCCCGATGCGGCAAATCACAGCTGCCGGCCAATTGCAGTGATTCCACGCCGAAAAACCCGATTTTGTTCCGATCGATCAAACATTGCCGGTACGGCCCCAACGGGAAGGGTGTTTGAAAACAGCGTGCTTTGATTTCCGCCGGGGAATACGGGGTCCAATCGAACAGCTCCAGCGCTTTGTCGGGCGGCAAACCGGCAAACCGTTTGCTTTCGTCGAGAATTTTATCGCCCAGCCGGCGCTCCGGATTTACTGTCAGGTCCGATGGTTCCATGACCTCAAGCATGGTAATTCCCTTACCTATTGCATGCGGCAGCCCGCCGTGAACGACAATGACATCTCCCGGGTTTACCTCAATCCTGTGCAACATGTCCAACCCCCGGACATATTCTCCATCCAGCGATTCGCGACGGAAAACTTGCTGATCCAGCTTTTCATTAAATCCCAAATAGATAGATGCTCCGGCGCGACTGTTCAAAATAATCCAGGCCTCGGTTTTACCGTAATCGGCGCCGAAATATTTCCGGGCCGCCGGTACCGTCGGATGAACCTGAACCGGCAACCGTACAGCCGCATCCAATAGTTTAACCAGCACCCCGGGAATAGTTCCCAGACGCGCCGCATGCCGTGAGCCCAGACAATATTCCGTTTTTTTTGCCAGAATATCTCGGAATAAGAGTTCCTGACCATTGCTTTCCACTCGGCTTAGTCCATGTCCGGGAGCCACAAATTCCCGGGTATTCCCCTCAATACAGGAAGCAATCCAGTCTTCTGGGTAGTAATCGTCATGCGGCGTTTCGCCACGCATCAGATCAATGCCGCTACCGCCGTAATAGAGGCGACGGACACGATTAGGTTTGAATTTTATTATCATAACGCCATACCTTCATATTGAATTATGTTGATTACTATTATATAATAATCGCGATGCATTGTGAATGATATAAACGGACAGCTTTTTGTATAAAAAAGACATTTAATCATGTTATTATCTGCTGATATGGCGTTTGCCGTAGCCGGAGTAGTAAACGGAGAGCACTGCCGGGATCATATTCCGCTTTATTGCGGGATTCAATATAACAATACCGGTCTCCTCGAACTGCAGATCGGGGATAATCCGGTATTGCGGTTGGAAGGCGCTTGGGCGTTTATCACATACCCCGGAGTCCGTTTTCATTACCAGTTGACCGGAGACAGTTCACACTATTTCCGTTTTATCTGCATGAAACCGGAAACCGTTCGTGAGTATGTCGATTCCGGCCTGTTGCAGCTGGGGATGACTCCGATCAGGATCAATTATCCGGATAAGTTTACCCGTAGCATGGATGATGCCATCACCTTGATCAACAGCGGGGTGGCGGAACGCTATCCCCGGGCGATCTGGAAAGTAGTCGATCTGCTGCTGCAGCTCAAGGAACAGGAGATCGACGGAATAAAGGAAGACTCATGGCGGACCGCCCGCTTGAAAGATCTGATGGAAAAAATCCGCAAACATCCCGAACAATCCTGGGATTTTGTCCGTGAAGCCGCCAACATGAACGTCACTTCCCGCCATTTTCGGCGTCTGTTCAAAGCTGTAGCCGGACTGGCCCCGACGCAATTTCAGCTGCAAAGCCGTATGAACAAAGCCACAACCTTATTATCTGACACACACGAGCCGATCGGTAATATCGGCAGCATGGTCGGCATCGATGACCCCTATTATTTCTCTACCCTATTCAAGCGGCGCTTTCACCTTTCGCCTCGGGCATACCGCCGGGAATTCTATCATGACGTGGATTGATTATTGCCAATATGTTACATTTTATAATCAATTGACTTTCAAGCAATTATCACTCATTAACAAGGGTGAAATCAGAACAGTTACTCGATGATGTCGAAATTATTGCTCGCGCCGGAAATAAAGCGGTTTTGATGAAGTAGGGTAATCTATGCTGGTTTGCCGAGACGTTAAGTCGTTCAAATTTATATTTCCGACGTCAAATTTTCCGTGGCGCGTCCGCAGTTTTAACTGAAAGGATTCGAACGTATTCATTTGAATCCGTAAAAATCGAAAATGGTAAGCTTTTCTCTAACGAAAAAAGAGCTTGGCTTTTACAGCCGGGATTTTAATTATGTGGTGGAACCGGGGAAATTTATCATCAAGATCACGGTTCGCTTGATGCACTGCAAAAAATTGAAATGGAGTGGAAAATTATCATAGGAGATATTGAAATGAACACGGAACGTCAATGGACAGGTTTTTGGATTCGCTACGAGGCTGATCCAGCGCCGTATTTACGCAAAAGATTTGAATTAACAGCCATGCCGGAGAATGCGTTTCTTCACCTCTGCGGACTCGGTTGGCATGAACTTTATGTCAACGGACGCAAGGCCGACGACCGTGTGCTCGCGCCCGCCGTGTCGCAATTCGACAAGCACGTCTCTTATATCAGTTACGACGTTACATCTCTGCTGAAAGCGGGCAAAAATGCAATCACGGTTCTGCTCGGCAACGGCTGGTACAACTGCCGGACGCAAGAAGTCTGGAACTTTGTTCACGCCGTCTGGCTGGATTCTCCCAAAATGCTCTGCGATCTGGAATGCGACGGCAAGATCGTAATGTCGAGCGACGATTCATGGAAAGTTCATCCGAGTCCGATTCTCTTCAACCAGCTTCGCAACGGCGAAAAATACGATGCTAGGCTGGAAATTTCCGGTGTATATGATTCCGATTTTGACGATTCCTGCTGGCGCAATGCCGACTACTGCAACCCTCCAGGAGGAGTGATCGTTAAAGAGGAGATGGAGCCGTGCCGGATCTGTGCAAAAATTGCCGGCACTCCGCATGAATTCCTTACCAGAGAATTGGTTTACGATTTCGGAGTCAACCTGACAGGCTGGTGCGAACTGGAAGCGGAAGGCCCCGCCGGCGCAGAAATCGTGCTGATCTATTCCGAACGCATTCTCGACAACGGCGACATCACACGCGAAAACATCTCCATGTTCATCAAGGGTGGAGATTGTCAAACCGACCGCTATTTTCTGAAAGGAAACGGAAAAGAAGTATGGCATCCGCGCTTCACTTACCACGGCTTCCGCTACTGTAAGGTATGTTGGTACGTTCCGGACGTGAAAGTCAATAAATTAACTGCGCATTTCATCCACAACGATTTTGTTGAAATCGGAAAATTTGAGTCCTCTTCCAAAATGCTCAACACATTGCAGAAAATCACGCGGCAGAGCTATCTTTCCAATTATACTGGAATTCCTACCGACTGTCCGCACCGCGAAAAAAACGGTTGGACCGGTGACGCTCAACTTACCATGGAAACCGGCTTGTGGAACTTCGACGTGGCAAAGGCCATCGCCCATTTTGAACAGGTATTGGCGGACACGCAACGTCCCAATGGACAGCTCCCGGGAATAGCCCCTGCCAGCGGCTGGGGATACAATTGGGGCAGTGGTCCGGCGTGGGATATCTACCTATTTGAAGCTCCCGCGCGAATAGCGCTCTTCACCGGCAACGACGCGCTCTTCCTCCGGTATCTCCCGCAGATGGAACTTTATCTCGACTATTGCCGGAGCATGGCGCATGAGGGCGGGCTGGTGGCATTCGGACTCGGCGACTGGTGCTGTTACGACCACGCGAAAATGACGCCTCCCGAACTGACATGTTCCGCATACTATTTCTATGCGGCAAAACTGATTTCCCGTTACAAGCCGGAATATGCGAACACCGCCGAGGCGATCTGCGCGGCAATTAACCGCAAATATTACAAGGGTAACGGTATTTATGCCAACGGCGAACGTACAGCGATGGCATGTGCGCTCTACTTCGGAATTGCCGAAGAATCCGAGCGTTCAAAAGTCGCTGATGCATTGGTTATGGCGATCCGCAAATCGAAACACAAGGCCGGATTTGGCATTCTCGGCGCGAAATACATCCCGCGCGCACTTGCCGACTATGGTTACGCGGATGATGCGTTTCAGGTGATTACACAGCCGGAGTTTCCCGGCTGGGGCTGGTGGGTTAACCACGGCGCCACCTCGCTTCACGAAAGCTGGAATTCCTCCAGCTCGCTCAACCACATCATGTTCGGTGACATTTCTGCGTGGATGTACCAATACGCGGCGGGAATTGTGCCGCTTGCAGCAACGCCCGGATTCAGCCATTTCCGGCTTGCACCATGTTTTATTAACGGACTGGATTTCGTCCGTGCGGAACACCGTTCCCCGTTCGGTATGATCCGCGTCTCGTGGAAACGCACTGCAAACGGAATCGAATACGAATGTGAGATTCCGAAAGGTTCCACAGCAGATTTGTGCGTCAATGGAAAAACGGAACAGAGTTTGACCGGACATCAGACGCGGTCTTATCAGGAGTAGAAAAAGTTTCCCTGTAAGAATGCAGAATTGACAGCGGAAGAGCTGATTCGCGATCTGCTTTCACGCATGACAATCGACCCTGAAATCCGCCGTGTTTGATAACAAGGCTACGGAAGCGGGATATTGAGTGCGGCAAAGATGTCTTTTTGCTTCTTGGTTATCTCGCTGGAGATACTGGAGCCATCGGCGGCATAAATCGTCTTGAGCCGTTTCAGGTGCGAAACCATTTCTGGAAAGGTCATTCTGAGCTTACCGCCATTGGTTTTTAGGCGATGGAGCATTTCGCCGTAAATAATCAGGCCGATCATATGAACAAATAGTCGGCCGTCAAAATTCTCCTGCGAATGAACCCGTCCGCGACCGGAGTCCATTTCATTCTTCAAGGTGTCGAAAAACTTTTCCACGCCATCGCGGCGGAAATAATCGTCCAGCAGACCAAGGCGATCAGCGCCGGCCCGGCTAGGGACAAGAATGATTTTGCCAAATTTCAGCGCGTGTTCATTGATGGCAGTATCGTTTCGTTTGATGCGCAACTGCTTGGCGGTCTTGTTGATGTCATATAGTTTGGCCATACCGGCTGCCACCGTGTCGATAAATGTCGCCGCCTCTTCTTCCATTTCGAAATGCCGGTCTTTCAGGCGTTGATCGACCTGCGCCAACTTTCGTAAAAGCGTATTCGTTTCGTCGGTGCGCCGCTCGAAATCGACAAAAACATGTGCCTCGCGAAAGGCCCCGGCCAGGTCGATGCTGTGCACGGCATGGGCCATCGGACGGTCGTTGAACTGAAAATAGGAGGCCACGTCGTCGAAGGAGCGCGCCGTTTCGCGCAGCAGCGCTTTGGCGGCGTTCAAACTCAACGGCAGCGGCATCAGAAAATCATACCCGGCGGCATCCAGCGCCTTGATGTTGCCGGCGCTGTAAAAACCCCGGTCCGTCACCAGCCGCGAATGGGTCAGTGCATAATCGGATTTCATCTGATGCAGCAGGTTTTTCAGCGTGGAAACATCACCGATACTGCCGGGATAAACCCGGTATCCCAACGGTCGTCCCGGTCGGTCGGCAAACAGCATTCCGACGTTGATTTGAGGCAGACTTTCGCCGTCGCGGTTATACCCGAATTCATCTAAAACCAGGCCGGTGGAGTAGGTCGAGGTCGAGATCGAGGTGATGTCGAAGACCAGATTGCGGTTTTGCCCGTGCCGTTTGCCCCACTGACGCCAGAACGAGTCACGCGCGACTTCGTTCTCACCGAGCTCCTTGAGAAACTTACTGACCGTCTGACTGGTCATGGCGCAATTCTTCATGCCGTCCGTCATATGTGCCCAGTTTTCATAGAGATACATCGGCGCATTTTCCGTGGCGCAGTAAGTTGACAACGCAAAAATCCGCTCGCTTTCATCCGCGCCGAAACTCGCCGCCAACAAGTCAAGAAGCCCGTTTTCTTCGGAACATTTTTCCGCCGCAACAATTACTCCGGCGGTCAGATTAGTTCGACGGCTCCATTTTTCCCGACGCGGCGTTTCGATTTCACCGGTCTGTTCGTTCAAAACGCCCAGATACTTGCGTTTCTGCCGCGCCTGCTGCTTTTCCTTATCCCACACCCCTTCGGCTTCGTATACATAAATTTTGCCCCGGACCTTCTGCCGTACCTGATAGCTCATCTTATTCACCTCAAGTTTATCTTAATTGTTATTATATATTAACAATGAAAAAAAACAAGTCTCTATGGCTGGTTCAGGAGAAAAAACATGGAAATTTTATGCCTTGTTATGATTGCCGTGGGATTTGAGGATAAAACCGAATTTACGTTTTGTGCCCTCAAAAAAGTCAAAATTGCGGCGCAAAATATTTTTACGATTTGTGCTTACTGTTTTATTACAAACATATTAACTTCAGAAAATCCATGCATGGCATCTATTGAACGTCCGTTACTGTTTAACCGGAGGAGGAGCGGAACTTAATACGTGGCCTTTCCCTTGGCCCTTTTCCGGTATTTTATCAAGATTTTCCCAAATCGTTAAGCCTTGCCATTTATCCGGACCATCTTGAGGATCGTTCCAATAAGCCTCTTTCGCTAGAACAATTCCACGTTTCTCTGCAATTTTTCTCCATTTTTCTGCTTCATTTATATTATTTTCACTAAAGCGATAATGCAGAAAAAGCCAGAACGCATCATTGGCGCTTCCTGAGAAAACTTTATTTTTCGATAATTCAACTTCATCGGCAGGAATGCAGAATGCATTCTTGGGCATGGCCATAATCCTAACTTTATTTTCTATATATTTTTCACTTAATGCAGTTAGATTGTGAGAAGAAACTGGATCGTTAAGTTTCATGCCTAACAATTGCCATTTAAACGGATTATAACGTGGTTCAAAAGTTTCATAATAAGAATAAATAGCTGCAGCAACACTCTTATCTCCTGAAAGAATTAATTTCTCGCATTCTACTTTTCTTTCTGGAGTTAACCACGCATCTCCATTGAGATAAAGCGGATCATCTTGTTCTGCCATGATACTCACCCCAATAGATAACATTGCTGTAACAATGCAAGATATTTTTATTATACAGACCTTATTCATATAAAACACCGTTTTTTATCCAGACAGTAGCATTTGCTGCAGTAGTACCTTTTGTTACTGTTCCATTAGGATACACATACACATTATTATTTATTCCTGCAGAAATAACACTGCATGGGGTTTGGGTAAATTGCTGTATTGCCATTGCCAATTGAGCCGCATATGCATCTGAAATTTGGCAACAAGCAAGAATGACTGATTGTCCTTTAACATATTGACCAGAACTCACAATAAGATTAGCTAGTGTACTTGCGTCCAAACTTACTCCAGTGGGATACATTACTTGATGCGTAACAGTGTTTCCGTGAGCATCAACAACAAACGTACCCGGTGGTGGTGTAATATTATTTCCTGCTGCAATGCGGTCAGCATCAGTAAACAAAATCATCTGAGCTGCAAGTCCCCACGGGTCGATACAACTTAGATTTTTATTATTCACATAAGCAAAATTATTATAACCATCTGGGTATCCAAACGGGTCTTGACTCAGCCATTTACCGTTATCGGCATTGTAATTACGGAACAGGAACGAGTAACCTAAGCCATCCACGTTGGGTTTGCCGGTGAAGAAATTATAGTCGCTGCTGGACGCATTGTCAACTTCGCCGAAGGAAGTCCGGTTGATCGGAGTGTACGAACCGTTCGCGGCAACGCCCAACGTTGAACCGAGCATGTCGTTGAACAGCGCCTTGTCGCCAGCCAAGATCGGATTGCCGCCGGTGACGTAGGGTTCGTTGGTCAGTTCGGTACTGTTGCGCTGGATCAGCGCCAGATCGTCCCAGACGAACGATTCTTCTTTGCCGCTGACGTTGCTCTTCGACAGTTGATCATCCAATTTTCAACCCTTGCCGGACTTGCCGTCGGTGAAACTCT
>Ga0160425_1002943_pt1 | contig 13063 bp, 16 predicted proteins | sample BioMet8_FD_108193 | JGI IMG/M metagenome (GOLD analysis project Ga0160425, IMG submission 108193) | Microbial communities from bioreactor (seeded with sewage sludge) at Lawrence Berkeley National Lab, California, USA - Biofuel... | ecosystem: Engineered > Bioreactor > Anaerobic > Unclassified ...
AGATGCATGGATGCACAGAAGGAATATAAATAAAAAGAAAATAAACTGGAAGTTTACGAAGAAGAATGCTGATGAGAAAATGGCAAAACATTATGTGTCATAATTAAATCGTCACGATACTAGAAACCGTTTTTTCTGCAGCACTAGAGCCATAGATTGCAGTTTCATTATTCATGCTGCTTTATACGTTACTAAAAGTTAAGTATTTTTTTAAGTGCCACATGCTTATATGGTGATGATCTGCATTCTGATTACTATGTTTTGAGATTACTGTAAAAAGGTTAAAACATGTAATCTAAGTAATGATATGGGTGATTTTTATTGAAGTCAATATATGGTTTAATTTTTCTTTTTGGAGTTTTTGAGATCGACAAATACTTCGGCAGCGGGCAGTTCTTCATGTTCTCCAGAAAGTTCAAAAGCGTATAATATTGGTGATCCGGAATAGGTTGATAATTGTAAACTCGAAATGATATTCGTAACATAACGGTGAGGAAATAAATATAAAACTCCGTGCGTGAAACGTGAAAGTAGTTATTAAAAATAATTGATGGGTTTGGTTGCAGTTATTTTTTCATAGTATTTTGAGAAACGGGGGAGTGATATAATACGTTCCATAATAAATTCCAAAAGTATCGACTCTATGTATATAGAGAACTTCGATAAACCTCTGATTCCAACAAATTACTTACATACCCTTTATAAGCAGCTAGCCAAAAAGTGGGGTTTATCGAAGTCCTCTATAATGGAAAGAGTGAAAAATAAGCTTAACAAAAGTGTAAATAAACTTGTAATGTGTAATTGAGCTTGTTGGCTGGTAGAAACATACTTATGCAAAACGTCTTGTTCAAGCCACAGAGTGAAACAGAGATCTAAAAGCTCTGCAGCCTTGACGATTTCAGATCTTTGATATAAAGTATATGAAACAGATATTCAGTATTGCATTTATTAGATAGACGGGGATAACATATGCTTTGAGAGTTACTTAAAAATTTCAGAAACTTAATATATGACTCATTGAATACACCATTATATCTGTATAGGTGGTGTGCAATGTCTGGATTAATTCCTGTTGAAGATTTATTTATCAATAGAAGTGAGAGTGGTACCTGGCAAAAGGACATTTCTGATAGCAAAAAAGAAGTACCTGATACCAGAGAGCGAACCGTAATAATTGATGACGAAATAAAGGCATTAGAAAAACAAATAGAGAAAGATATTGAAAGATTTAGAGATCTCCGAAAGAATCATTGCTTGCCATTTTTTATTGATACGATTGAGTTTGAAGTGGTAGATGATATTTTCGATGCTTTACGAGAGAATTATAAGGACTGCGATGGTAAACTTGATGTCATAATCGATTCGAGTGGTGGAGATATTCACGCAGCATATAATTTAGCTATGTTATTTAGAAAATATGGTTACAAAGAGTTAAGTTTCTTCGTTCCTAGATGGGCAAAAAGTGCAGCGACTTTAATAGTTTGTTCAGGTGATAACCTTTATATGAGTCCTGTAGCAGAATTAGGACCACTTGATCCACAGATCAATCAATTTAATCCTTTGGAACGGAGATTAGAGGATTTTTCACCATTGCATCTAGGAGCCACTTTGGAGCTGATTCGTAACGAGTTTAAAGCTGGTAATAAAGATCTAGCAAATGGTTTGTTGCAAAGATTACAATTTCCTCTTACGCTTGGTTATATTATTAAAAGTAAAGAAGTTAGTCAAAATTATATGTGTAAGCTATTAGGTTCAAGGTTGCTTAAAAACCTTACACCTAATGAGATAAAGTCCATCGCTGATAAATTCACAGAAAGCTATCCTGATCACTCATATTGCATAACAACAAGTGAATTAAATGAAATTGGGATTGATGTGGTCAAAGAGCTAGAAGGTCCTGAACTTGATATAATTTGGAACATTTACAAGTCACATGCTAAAAAACAAGATTTACAATATGAAAAAAATTTACTTGAAAACAATAAAAATCCAGACGGCTTTAGAAAAACTGGTTCGTCTGGAAACGGAAATAAACGAAGAAAACATATAAGGAAATGGGAGATACTGTGATACAAGACAATTATCAAGATAAATATGTTTATGTAATGGATGTATTAGCAAAGCGTGGAGAGATTTCTGAAGAAGAAATAAGATCATTGCCAATTTTCACAAATAAATTGGAATCCAGAGCTATTATAGAGGCATTAAAGCATGATTTTAACTTAAAAATAGTTACGAAAAAAATCTCGGAATGGCCAATGTTAGAGTGGCAAAAAGTATTTCGAATTTCTCCTTGAAATTCATCAATTTTAATATTTGACATCTACTTTTTCAAGTTTTGTTGTAACTCTTATTCATATATAACATTTTTAGTAAAAGATTTAAGTCTTTACTTTTATACAGTTTATGACCTGAATAACTTATTATAAGAGCTGGTAGATATTAATTTAATTACTATACCATTTAGCGAGTTAATAAAGAGTATAGATAACGAAGAAATTGATAAAAAAACAGTAGATGATATGTTAGAAAATTTTTCTTGTAAAAGGGAACCATTTATTGAAAATTTTATCCGAAAAAGTTGCTATCAAGCTGAAATAATGCGGTCTTCTAAATCATATTTTATATTGGATGAAGATGAAAAAGATTATCTACGTGCTTTAGGATTTTACTCATTAGCTTTAAAAGTTTTTTATCTAAATGAGAGTATGAGTAAAAAGAAAAAAAGGAAGTTGGGTGTAAAGGATAACCAAACCCATATCGCCACTTACTATATTGGTTTACTGGCAAAGAACGAGAATTATAGTAAAGAAATAGAAGGAAAGCTTATACTAGACTCAGCAATGGGTAAAATTGCTGAAGCTATGAGGCATGTAGGCGGAAAAGTTACGTGGGTAGAAGCAAAGAAGAAGAATCAAAAAGTTATAGATTTTTATATTAAGAATGGATTTCAGGAGTTTCAAACCGAAAAACAAGAAGGTGTAGAACACTCACATTTAGCTAAAATTATAGAACCAGAATGAGCAGGCTTAAGCTAAACATATTATCAGTCAGAACCCAATATACTAAAGTAAACGCAGATTATATGTATTACATGTGGAATACATTATATATCCTACAATAAGTAGCGGCTTGTATATCGGAGGAATTTCAGTGGTTGGAAAGTATCTAGAGGAGAACTGTTTGCACGTTACAGATCCAGACGCAGTAGATAAGTTATATGAAATACTAAACTCAAAGCCTGCGCTTATTTCGTCGAAGGTAAAATGTAACAAATCACGTAAAGAAAGAGCCGCGTTTTTAAATCAAATAAAAAGATCAACTTAATTAAACGTAACTGCGGTAAGGTACTGGAATTCTAAAGTATCAAAAAAGTGAAAATGTTTGTTTCAAGATCGTGTTTGAGATGCGAAATCCGTAAATTTTGAAACTTTGCCTTAATGCGTATCAATTAAAATCAGTCTCTTCCTTTAAAACATCCTTTCCAGAGCTTCCCTGCCAGTCATTCCGGGTTCGACCCCGAGTTCCCTGGCAAACTGGGTTACTTCGACGACCTGGGCTTTGAGCATATCTTCAAAACTCTGTACGCCTTTTACCTTCGCTGCCGTGTCCCCAAGTGCCTCTGCAGCATTTACATTCAGGTATCCGCACATCAGAAAACCTTTCTCTGCCCTTATAACCAGAAGAGGGTATTTTTGCATCTCAAAGCGGAGGCCAAGAGCACACCCTTTTTCAAGCTGAATCTGTTCAATAAGCATATTTTTCAGAATAGTTTTAAACCAGATTAACTTTTTGGACTACCTGATAAAACCATATAAAGATGTCTTTGAAAAATCCCGAGGATTTGCTGGCTTCTACGGCTGTTCCGGCAGCTCCGGTTTTATTTACGGTTGCATTGGTTTTGTTTTCTGCGTTCTGCTCAATGATTCTTTCTCTTTCCTGCATCTCGGCTTTGTAGGTTTCATTTTCAGAAATCCAGAGAGTTATATTTTTTTCCGGGCTGAAAGTGCCTTTAAGAACTGTGGTGTTGTTCTCATATTCCTGACTTTTGCTATTCAGCCCTTCTGTCTTTTCGACATCAAAGCCTGCAGGCAGATTGATTGTGACACTCGATGTCGGGGTACCCATAAGCCAGATATTTGCTTCCCGACCAATCGGTTTCTCAAAAATATAACTTACAGTTGCAGAATTAGTCATTGATGAGGTTTTTTCAATCTTGCCCAGAGCTTCTGTTGAGAGTACGAAGTCAACATCTGTTACTTTAACTGGCTCTGAAGTGCCATTGAGTTTCACATCAGGTTTTGTTTTTATAGATTCTTCCATTTTATCTCTGAGAATAGATCCTGCTTTCAGGATTTCCCATGCATTAACAAATCTATCACTGTTTCCTGCTTCCAGGTCTATGAAACTCCTGAAGACAATAGATTCATTGCCCGTAATTTGTTCTTGATATTCCCAGGTCATTCCGCCCCTTTCCAGCGTAATATTATTGCTGGGTACAAAGGCAGCGGTACAGGGCTCTGCTAGAAAGGCAGGCATAAAAAGGGTTATTATCAGAAAACCGGTTAAAAAAAGATTGTATCCTTTCAAGGCGCTCAACTCATGTTTTTTTAGTTTTTTTAGTTTTCTGGCTTTTTGCTAACCTCTACTCTCTCCATCTTTTTAGTCCCGGTTCATTTTCAATTTATTTACAACTTATTCACAACTTATTTTAATTTATTCTCTATCTAGTTTTCTCTCTATTTTCAATTTCATTTTCTCTTCATTTTTTAGGTTTTACTTTGTTGTAACCTCGCAGCCGTCCTGGGTTATTATTATAGTGTGTTCTGCCTGGGCTACAAGCCCTCCTGAACTTTCGAGAAGTACAGGATAAGAGTGAATAATTCCTGTCTTTTCGAGCTGGAGTAATACGAAATCCAGTTTATCGGATTCAAGCCAACGCTTTGCAAAAGGCAATTCCCTGTATTCTTCAACCTGTTTCAGGACATTCCGGACTGCAGGCAAACGGACAGGTTTTTTCCTTATAAGGCTGTATATCTCGGCCCAGTTTCCGTCATGGACAGCACCGCCTCCGTCTGTTGCAAAGGGCTCGATAGCGAGCACATCTCCTTCTTTTAGAATCACTCCCCCTTCCACATGTCGGTTGGGGACTGCAGGATCATCGTGGGCTTCGTACTGGGAAAGCCCGTGACCTGTCAGGTTCATTATCGGGTTCAGTCCGTAACCGCGAATGCTGTTCTCGATTGCAGCTCCTAATTCCCCGGTAGAAATTCCTGGCTTTGCAAGGTCAATGGCTGCGGCAAGAGCCTCCTCTGCGGCTTTCGTAATGTCGGAATTTCCTGATAAGTCAACAGTTACAGCCGAGTCTGCAATATATCCGTCTACGTGGACCCCGAGGTCCAGTTTAACCATATCCTTCCCAAAAACGTCAGTATCGCCTATCTTAGGGGTTGCATGTGCAGCCTCCTGGTTTCTTGAAATATTGCATGGGAAAGCAGGCTTACCTCCTAGCTCTATAGTCCGGTTTTCCACAAAATCTGCAACTTGCAGCAGAGTGTTTCCTACCTTGACCATTTCCACGGCTTCGGCCCTGACAATTTTCAGAATCCTGCCTGCTTCCCTATATTTCTCAAGGATATCTTGCTTATTGTGCACATTATCGGTCATATTACCCCTTGTGAATATTGTTATTGTAATTTATTGGAGTTTTATTGAAATCTTATTGTAATTTATTGTAATTTATTGAAATCTTGTTGAAATCTTATTAGAATTATTGATAAATTATAATTTTACTGAAACATACTTGAATTATTAAAGTCTTATTGCAATTTTATCGGAAAGTACTGGGACTTTAACAGTTTTCCTGAGTATGTTGTGGATAATCTTTTCTTTTAACAGACTATCTTCGATTTGAGCAAATTAAATATTGTCATTTAAATATAAATATATAACAAATCCTTTCAATTGTAATTCTTTTATACTACAAATCTCTTTTCCAGCCCTGTAAAGTTCTGACATCCATTTTCGGTGACCAGAACCATATCCTCAATTCGTATTCCCCCGATTTCAGGGTAGTACAGACCAGGCTCAAGAGTGATCACATTGCCTACCTCAAGTAAAACCCCATTTTCTCCGACTCCCGGGAGTTCATGTATGTCGAGCCCTACCCCATGTCCTGTTGAGTGGATAAAACCTACCTTTGCACCACTTCGGTATGTGTCATAACCGTGCGCTTCGAAGAAATCGCAGACAGCATTATGCACATCAGATGCCTTTACTCCTGGCTTAACCATTTCAAAGCCTTTTTTCTGGGCTGCAAGTACAGTTTCATACATCTTTTTGAGCTCTTTCGAAGCTTTTCCATGCAGGACTGTGCGCGTCATGTCCGCAAAATATCGTTTTTTCTTGCTTCTCGGGAAAATGTCCAGGATAATTGGGGCGTTTGCCCTCAGAGGGCCGTCAGTCGTTCCATGGGGATTTGCTGTATCCTTGCCACATGAAACAATAGTTTCTTCTGCCTCGCATCCATAGTCCAGAAGGGTATGATCTATAACCGAAAGCACTTTAGTTCCTGTCAGTACTTCCCCTGAGTGGTAGAGAAGGCCGTCCCTTTCTTCTGTTTCTGAGATCAAGGCTATAGCGGCTTCCATAGCCTTTTCTCCGGCCATCTGGGCATACTTTATGGCTTCAAGTTCTTCCGGGCTCTTCAAACTCCTGATTTTTCGAAACGGGCTTTTTATTGGGACTACGGAAAATCCCGCTTCTTTAAGGTAATTTGATTCAAATACCGGGAAATCGTATGGCACTGCGATTTTCTTAATTCCTTCTCTCGCAAGCAGCTCGGATATGCAGGCTGCATAGGCAATAGATGGATCTTTTTTCTCCTTCATTTTCTCTCTGTAACCCAGATCCTGCAATGTTTTTATTGTCGAAACCCTTGACTCGATCTCAGCTCTCCCTTTTTCCATATCCGAAATAAAAAGTATCTCTTTTCCTTCGTCGGTTTGCAGATATGCAAAATCGTCGGAAGCCAGGAAGCGGGTTACGTAATAAATATCTGAATTGTGAAGATTCCCTGTCATAAGATAGGCATCGGTACCTGCCTCTTCAAGGGCCTTCTTTATACTGAACTCTGGTTCGGTCATGAAGGGTAATTCTAGCTTTGTGCATAAAGGTCTTATTGTCAGGGCTTTTTTCCTTCCATCCGTAAGATTTCTTCTTTAATTTCATATTTCAGAACAAAAAGCTCTTCAAGCATCCCAAAATAACGGTTAAGAGAGGCTGTCATTTCATCCGAAAACCTGAGAAAACACACATATTTTCTTCTCCCCAGCTCGTTTACCCAGGCTTTATTCTCAGTTTCTCCTTTTTCTACTTTCCAGAAAAGCTCGGTAGCGCAGCCAAGAATTCTTCGAACGCTTGAGTTCAGTTCCTTTCGAATTTTTTCCTTTTTAAACTCCATGTAGTCTCTGGAAATATCAGGCTGAAACAGTGCGTTTCTATGGATCCAGTAATCACCGTGGTTAAGATGAGTTTCTACAATATCTGAAATTTTGAGGGACAGCTCCTTCAGGTCTAAGTTTGATTCCCAGGGTTTTTTGTTATGAAGTCTTAAGTTCTCAGGAAAAGCTGCATTTTCTGGAGAGTGTGCAGCTATTTCAATTTCTCTTTGAATCCATTCGGAGGTGAATTTTTTGGTAGCTTCAATAAAATTGAGGGTTTCAAGCTCCATTTTTTCTCTGGTGTCTTCTAACTTTTCCTGTCTGATATACAACTCTTCCTGAGGATCGTCAGACTTGACAGCTTCAATTTCCATCTTTCATTCTTCCAGCTCTACCTTTCCAGCTCTACGTTTTTTCGCAGTAATCACTAGTTCTATTTTTTTATATGTTACGTTTACTTTAAATACTGCTCGTATAATATGAGAATTTATATAAACTCAGATAAGTTTAATATACCTGTTAAGGCAAAAGAGAGCTTGTAAGAATCAAGGTGACCCTAATAAACTCTACTGTTAGATGTGGAATGCCTATATCTTTTTTATTTATCCAGGTTGCTGGTAAGGGTACAGAGTGTGTGAAAAAAGAGGAAGTATTAAGAAAATGATAGAAGATATACTTTACTTTGGAAACTTAATTTTCTTTCTTTTTTTATGTGAGGTAACATTTCGGGTTGTGTTTAGCGTTATCCGAATATGCTTGAATAAAGGCGGAAGTCCCAAAAGCAACGAATACCACAGATTATATGAAGAAAGTATGGAATGGATGAGGCAAGGAAGTCGAAACCCTCACAGACGATGAATGCTACAGATTATTTGAAGAAAGTATGACTTGGATTCATAAGTGATGAGTTCAAACGTACTTATAAAATTTTTTACTTTTACTCAAAAGTAATGAGTTTAAAAGGCTAGTGTATAATAATTTCTGTAAATTTTGATTTTACACATTATGCACAGGTTTTATTGTAAAACATGTTGCATTTTGCACGGTTTAGCTTCAATTTTTGAATAAATTTGAGCTTAAAAATCGTAAAAATACATAGCTTTTATTATAACCTATGTATTGAATATAAACGAAAAGAAGGTTTACCTTCAACATACAAAGATTAATAATTAAATTTCATGAGCTGATAGCGTGTAAATATACAAATCACGCTAAAATTTCATCGAAACTTAGTTCTCCGGCAGCCACTGGATGCAAGAGCAATTTGGACTCATAAAATTTCTTCATAATAATATCTATTTTCCTTGAAACTTCTGGAGTATAATATGCTTCTCCGCAGTTTTCACATATGTAGGCAGAAACATCTTTAATGGCAATGATCTGCTCTCCGATTTTTGCCACAAATTCTGTCTTACCTTCAACAAGTCTACCTTTACAAAAACTGCACCTGTCAGGTTTCATCTTTGATCTCTCCTAAATATGTAGTCTATCCATTTATTATTTTCCGGGATATATACTGTAATAATTCTTGCATGATCCTCACATTCTGCTACCACAACATGACAGGGTCTACCCTCAGAATATGCAAAAAACAAAGCTGAAGGACATGGTTCGTCTTCTGGATAATCCTCAATTATTTGCCCATAATCTATAACCTCTTTTATGTTATCAGTTGAAATATTCCTCTGAAACATGCGAACTCTGGCATGATTTGATATAATAAAGGCATCTTCTGTAAGAAAATGTTTTACTCTATCATGGTTAACACTCATTTGTACCAAATCCTAAAAAATAGCACATGGTCTGTAATATCGAGTTCAACTATCCTTATTGCAGAATTGAACAAATACTTAAGTTTTGAAAAAAGAATAGATTATTTAACCACTCTATACAGAGGTTCTCCTAACTTTTCATTTCCGTTTTCATCTAGCTCTCGTATCGTGTACTCTGTGACTATCAAATTAAAAGTTTGGTCCGGATCATCCGCGAACTTTCGGATATCATCAATTTCTAAATCAATTAAAGTAGGTTCATCATCTTTGATTTTTACTAAAATTTCTTCGTAGTTGTTGAGCTCTGCGAGTTTTTCAAGTGCTTCAATTATTGTCATTTCAGTCATGCTTTTATTCCTCCTTTTCCGTAATTCAATAGTTTTCTAGCTCGTTAGTGGATTCGGTTTCTTCTTTTAGCACCACAAAATCTTTTGTTATGTAATCGCAGGATGACGAGGGGCAAGCCCATCCATACGGGGAATACCGCCACTTACTGTTTATTCTCTCTCTTTTATAGATTCTTTTCAGATATTCACTATGCTTTGGGCACAGTGGTTTAGGAATTGATTTCTTTCCATTAAGCTTTAGTTGTCCCTGGTGTTTGTTTTGTTCTGTTATATATTAAAGTAGTGTATAATCTTCTGTGAATTCGTTTTATTACTAAGCACTGGTTTTACTATAGAATGTTCGTATTTTAAAGTTCCTCACAAAACAGGCACTGTAAAGTCTTAGGAAGATGATATTTCATAGGTTCAATGCTAATTGAGAGATATTCATAGCTCCCCAAGACTTTACAGTACCCGACTTAGGGCTAATGTTATGGGGTAACATTCACTCAAATTCTCCTTTTAAGAATTCCCCATTCAATGAGTCTCTTTTCTATATATTTCATTTCGTAATCAGTAAAAGACAAGCTCTGATAATGCCTAAGACTTGTAATGCGGGCATGTCCCTGACGAGAGTAAATCTCAATCTCTGGAGTCCCTGCCTTCAACATCCATGATTCAATTGTTTTCCTAGGAGTCTTTGGATTAACCTTTGGGCTTATCCCTGCTTTCTGGCTCCATCTTTTTAAGTTCTCAAACCTGTTGTACGCTCTGGCGGTCTTCTCCCCTCAACAAAGGCCTTGAAGATATAAGGGAAAGTTGCAGGCAGTTTGTCAATGGTACGTTTCACTAGTTTTTGCTTTACTTTCCTTTGTGCCTCCTTTGGAAGTATAATCTGGTTTCTTTCTGTGTAATACCATTCCTCGTGATCGTGTAGCCTTTGAAGCTCTACATACCTGAGACCTGTAATGGTATTCACTTCAAAAATAGGCTTGAACTTTATAGGAATAAAATTTACAAACTTATCATATTCAGCAACTATTAACACCTTCGTACCATCAGCTGTAACCAAACCATTTTCCAAATAGTAGCAGCAATAATTAGAGTAAATGAGCTTTTGGGATAGGCTCGGATACTTAATCATCTGTCTCCAAGTAACTGGGCGGGCGGCCCGAAGCATACCCTATCCTTTAGGGTGGAGTGGCCGCCCGCAATTTGATTTTAAAAGATTTCTATGGAACTATATCCCTGAGATCTAAATATATTAATAGGGTTTTTTATGAGACAATACCATAAAACTTAATTAAAATTATTTCCGTTAACCGGATAAAGAATTAAATACAATTCGGACATCTAAAGGTTAAATTAAGATTAAGTCTCGAATAAAAGTTAAGCTTCATAATTAATGGTAAGCTTCAAAATTAAGGTTAAGCTTTGAATTAAGGTTAAGCTTCAAATAACAGAATATATCTATAGATAGATCAGAGACTAAAAAGGGTGAAATAATGTCGTATATCGGTCTACAGCAGGATTCTGGAGAATATAAGATCCAAAAGATACACGCTCGGGAGATCCTGGATTCTAGGGGAAATCCCACTGTTGAAGTTGATGTGTTTACGCCGAAAGGATTTGGCAGAGCCGGTGTTCCTTCAGGGGCTTCCACCGATAAGAATGAAGTTCTCCAAATCGAGGCAGATATCTAATACCCTAAAAGTTACCCAAAAATTGACTTGGTAAAAAATAAAGTATAAAAAATAGCAAATGTCAGAGATGGACCAGATCCTGACATTCGCTGTTTTAAGTTACAGATAACAAAGGAAATTCCTTTGCCTAGTACATACAACAGCAATGTGTATAGGGTCTCTAGTATAATAAGATTTTCTAGATTATTTAAATACAAAACATACGGTCAGATAAGAACCTATACCATTTGCTAGGTAAAGTTCCTTTTGTTATTTGCGACTCGGTAGTGGATACTATAGCTAATCAAAAGGCTCTTTACGACGGTGAAACAAATATGGGATCTAAATTTGAAGAAATGGAAAAAATTTTACATAATGCAAAGAAGTTGATCCTAGAAGGAACCCTCATCGCACTTTTGTTTTGTGAATCTATACAATTTATAAGCTGGGCATCTACAGAAAATTTAAGCTTTCTACATAACTTAGTACACGCTATTTTCAATTATCTCACGACTATAAACGACATTCCATTTGCGGTAATTTTTTTGGCCGTAATTATTTTAGGTGCTATTCTTTTTGATATCATTGCCTTAAATATGATTATTATTACTTTATTCCTTACTGATAAAAACCAGAAATGACTTTTCAAGAGGCGGCTTATTTAACTTCTAAATAAGCCGCTATACTTATTTTTTCATGTTAGTTGAGAAAATACACAACCCCGAAAAACAAGCTAATACTTTCAAAAAATTGAATTTAGTTTCTTTTTTCTCCTTTTGATAACTGAATTTGTCGGGGTCTTCATAGCTGCTCTCGCGGAAGAGAATAGCAACAAAAGACTAAAACGCTGCTATAATCCATGTAACAGGTATCAAAACTGCAGGAAACAAGCTCGAAAAGAGAAATTAGCAACATTATCTGTTAAAATGTGCTGTCTAATCATATAGCTATGATCCTTGATGTTTATATATCGAAAATCATATTTTACAGAACGTTTAATACACTGCCAACACAGGCATTGTAGCGAAAGTTCTGTAAATTATGATTGACTCTGTATCCTTTTTCTTCATCACAAAAAATAGGAAGCAGAGTCAATGGTTGATCTATTCTCATTCATAAAAGATTATCTTGTCGATCAGGAAGATGGAATTCGCCAGCTAATTACCTGGTTTTTAAACCTTGTCATGGAGGAGGAAGCCTTCCTCCAAGCCGGTGCACAACGTTATGAGCGAACTACTTCACGAAAAGCTAGTAGAAACGGCTACAAACCCCGAACTCTCCTTACCAAACATGGAGAACTCGAACTGTTAAAACCCCAATTCCGTGAATTTCCCTTTGAAACTCAAGTATTTGAAAAGTATTCCAGGGTTGAAAAGTCCATATTAGCTGCTGTAGCGGAATCTTACCTTCAAGGTGTTTCCACCCGACGGGTGGAAAAGGTCATGACTGCTTTAGGAGTAAAGGGAATCTCAGCTTCTTCTGTTTCCAGAATTACTAAAGACCTTGATGAGAAAGTTGAAGAATTTCTCTCAAAGCCAATAGAACATGAAATTCCTTACCTTTTTGTTGATGCGACTTATCTTAAAGTAAGAGATGGACTCCATTATGAGAATAAAGCTCTTTTTGTAGTTGCTGGAATCAGAGATGATGGTTTTCGTGAGATTCTTGGAGTAAGATTGGCAGACAGTGAAGACTCTCTATTCTGGGAAGATCTATTCGAAGACCTTAAAGAAAGAGGGTTAAAAGGCGTAAAGTTAGTTGTTTCTGATGGTCATAAAGGGATACAAAAAGCAGTTAGAGAATCCTTTATTGGATCAAGCTGGCAGATGTGTCACGTTCAT
>Ga0160425_1002953_pt1 | contig 13037 bp, 12 predicted proteins | sample BioMet8_FD_108193 | JGI IMG/M metagenome (GOLD analysis project Ga0160425, IMG submission 108193) | Microbial communities from bioreactor (seeded with sewage sludge) at Lawrence Berkeley National Lab, California, USA - Biofuel... | ecosystem: Engineered > Bioreactor > Anaerobic > Unclassified ...
ATCCTACATACCGCCCGCTGTCGCGGTCACGATCCGGCAGAATTCCTCGAACGCGCATTAGACCTGCTTGCTCAAAATGACCTCGCTGCCGTTATCCGTCTGCTTTTTCCGGTTACGGAAAAAGCGGCGGCTGCGTGACTTGCCGTTCGCCAAGGAAACGAACTGACGCATAACCAAAAATTCCCTTTTTCAAGGCAAATAAATAGTTTTTCTATTGACTAATAATGAGTTTTATGTTATAAGTTAAATAGGGTGAATTTTGTGTGCTCCTCCGTTTGCCGTCGGTATCGGGTGAGTGATCCGATACCGACGGCAGCAATTTTTCATTCTGCCGTCTAATTTGAATTTCTTTCATTGCATTCTTATTCTTGGAAAAAAGAGAGGGCGTACTGGCGCGGTCGGAAACTCAGGCATCGATGCTGAATAGACTGCCGGATGTGATCGAGGACGAGGCGGCGCCGGATTCGTCATAGAAGTCCGATATTCCTTCCATCAGCTTGGCCCGCAGTTCGCTTTCCGAAATGGTGCCGTTTTCATATTCCGCAATCAGGTCCGAAATGGACTCGGTTGTGGTGTCGGTTGTGGAGCTGGAGGCGGTACTGGAATCCGTGGAGTCGGAGTCCGAACTGGAAGTTGACGCGGCGGTGGTGGTCGGCGGCTTCGGCAGCGATAGTCCGGCGTCTTTAATGGCGCTCATCACTTCGTCACAGTTCCGTTCTGATTCCTTTAACTTTTAACGGAATCAGGTAAAACCGATGCCATCGGCATCGACCAGCACGCCAAGGAATGGAACGACATTCTTTCCGGCATTCGCGGTACCGTGGATATTATGGCGTTTCAGGACGGACATTGCGATTATCACGAATTGGCTTTTTATGTCTGTCAATAAGGAACTGGCCGCGTTGGAGGAGGTTACCGCCGAAGTCTCGGGCAAGCGGGTAATTTTCCGGAGCGAACTACGCGGTTGTGCCGGTAAAGTGTTTCAGGCGGCGGGCGTGGCGGCACCGCCAACGGTTCGATTTGCCTGAACGGCGAATTTGTTGTGCCAACGACTTTTCCGTGTTGCATAACATATTGATTATCAGCAATGTAATTTTTTTCACACTGTCGAAGATGAGTCTATGGAAAAGGCTCGGAACTGGGGGAAATCTTCCGCAAGGGAATGGCCGGAACGCCGAACGATTTTGAACGTTTTCAATTGCCGATGGGGATTGTCGGCGGCTTTGCTTTTATGAAGCACGGCGAATTGTTGATTTTTGTCCAAGGCAGTACGGGGCATAGTGCTTGGATCAGGGGCGAATCACGGTACGGACAACTTAAGTAAAACGCCTCCGTACAGGAAGAAATCGCGTGGGCTCACTGGTCTTAACGCTTCAATTAATACCAATTCCCAGTGTCAATAGCGCCGATGGCGCCGCAAAAATCTTTTCTCCGGTTTTAGTATGCAACGTTTCATCGGCTCGCAAAACCACGATTTTTTGTCCGGCGGTCAATGCTCCCCAAGGCGTTGCTTCTACCGCACTTAAGGTCGGATTCCAGCCGCGGAAAATAATGCCGTCGCCTTGTTCCGCGCGTTTCAAACAACTTACTATCGGTATTGCGTCGACGGTGACGGCGGAACCGCTTACCGGTAATGTTCCCGGATGTGGCAGAGATGCTATGGCACAACCAGGCGCGAGAAAGCTGCCGCCGCACCGGACTTCCCGCGTCCCGATGTCCATGAAAAACAGCAGACTTTCTCGGACGAGACCGTATGGCGTTAATATCTCCACCTGGGCAAAATCGGTCGCAGTCGTGACGTGCTGCTGCGTTTCAATAAATTGATTCCAGTCGCCGCGTTTCCGACGTTCCGGATCGGGAACGATGCCGAAGTCATCCAATATGTGCTTGACTGTCGAGGCGCAGACATCATATCCGAGATACTTCATGGTTCCGGCAATCCGGTCATAACCCCCATCTGGATTTCGCTGAGACAGCAGGAGAACCTTATCGACTATCTCTTTTGAGATCGGCTTCCGTCCCCGTTTCTTCTGGTTCGGACTTTTGGTACTGTCATATTTTGCGCCGACAAGGGTATTGTACCAGTGACGGAGGGTGCCAGGAGCCCAAGTTGGTTCTACGGCGGCAAGCAAATAATCGTTCAATGCCTTGCCTTTTTGCGCTAGGCGTCGCTTGTCCGAATCGTTCAGATCGGGTCGTGTCAACGCGCATTAATTCTGGCCGGATTTTGAGCATGTGATTTGGCCGGGACCGTTGCAGCTTTTTTCGTCCATATTCTTCCGTCTGCTTGGCATTTTCTTGAATTTTCTTGGTTTTTCTTTCTGACTTCACCGAAGGAAATAGTTTTCTTCTGCGCCATCTGGTTCCCCAGCTTCATTCATTATTCCAGTTGACAGTCTTCAATTGCCCGGTATATTGTAACTGCTGTTGCCGCATAAACGGAGGACCCCGTATTTCTTGATAGAGGCATAGATTCATAAGACTGGCTCCCTTCAGAACCCATACGAGGCCAATTATCCCCATGCGGTGCATGTACGGATCGGCCAGGTTAATATGATCTGATGAATCCAGTGAGGCTTTTATCGCTCCCTATCGTTACATCGCTGAGACAAATGTTAATCTGCTATCCGATTTCCGCCTATTGGAAATCGAAAGGTGAATTATACCCCGGTCTCCAATCTGTTCAAAATCCGGCCATTTCCGATGCTCAATTTCCGGCCACTCCGCGTGCGCGTCCACACCTTTTTTGACTCCTAAGGTCGCACGAAGTGCGAAAGGAATTGAACTTATTTGTGAGACACGACATTGGCATGATGGCTATTCTCTTACCGGTTCCATCATTTTTTTTCGGTCAGTTGTAAAATATAATCTACCATCTGTCGCCGCGTTTTGTCCAAGTCGGTTTTATACAAGTCGGCCTTTTTCAGGTCGGCAAGAAATGCCTTTGCCATACTGACAGTTTTTTGATATTGCGGCTTGCCGTCGGCATTTTTGATCGCATGTTGCAACGTGGTCACATAGCGAACATCGTCAACACCTTCGCGATAGCCTTCCCATTCGATGGTATCCACCACCCCGTCCACGGTGGGATAGGCCATGATTTCATCCCGACAATAACCGTCGAAATCATTGTACGGGTTGCCAAAGGCCGCCTGATAAGCATGATTCATGGCGCCGTCGTAGTCATTCTGCCACAGGAGTAAACCATAATTGCGCCGATAGAGTTCGGAGTCTTCCACGCTCGCCTGCGGGAAAGCATAATTCAAGACTTTGTGCCCTTTCTTATGCCAGGAGGAAACGGGTTCTTTTTTCGGCGATCCCTGAAGGACAATGATATCGAGAAGATCTCCCATGGTTTTGAAAATGCCGGGAGTGGCGGCAACATAAACGAGCCCTCCGGACTGATGGACGATTTCCCATGCCTTGCGTTCGGCCAGCAGCTTTTCTCCGGCCGCTTCATCAATGCCATAGAAATAGACTTTCTGCGCCCCAAACCGATGTGCGATGTCAAGGACCTTTTTTACCTGTGCTTTCAGTGCGTTCAGTTGTTCCGGAGTTTGGGGTGCACCGGTGTTGCCGCCCCAGATGAACAGTTCGCGATTGTCCAGTCCGGCATCCCGACGAATGGCGAGAATCTTGGACAATGATCGTTCCGTTTCCGCCGGATTGTTCCACCACAAATGGATTGACGGATTATCGACGCCGTGTTCGCGCAGATTGATCATTTCGGCCAGGTACTGTTTTTCGTTTTTGCTGTTGCTGTAGTTGCCCGCACCGATACTGCCCGCGCCGCCGAGTTCGCCCTTGTAATAAATGGAGGATATATAATACGGTTTCAACAATTCAAACGGCAGAACCGTAAGCCGAACCGGCAATTTGTCTAAGATTTTTTTCCCGGCTTTCACGGTGATTTCTCCGTTATACCGGCTCGGAACTGCATTTTCCGGCACATGGAGCGTGCACCAGAATTGCTGGTTGGTTCCCCTCGGAATGGTAACCGGCTGGAGTTCCGAAGCATCCTGCACCGGGAATTTCGAATTGAGCAACGGGAGTCCTTCGTTGTTCGGACGAACGAAAACTTCGTCTTCGGCGTTGCTGACACAGGAGTAACGCGGACCATCCGGAAAATTGAGCCGAATATAGTTGGCCTTTTCCGTCGGATTGACTTTGAGCATTCCGGCATCCTTCAGCAGCAGTTCCGGGCGGAGGATTTTCACTCCCGGCAAAATTCCGGTCCAATTCCGTCCGCCGACCATCCAGCATTTAACCATGCGCAAGTCAATCTGAACGGCGGGAATATGGGATTTTCCGTCTGCGGAAGTAAGATCGCCGGCGGTCGCAGTGACCGCTTCGAGATCGGAAGTATCAGGCGCGGTAACAACGAAGCTGGCGGGTTCGTATTCTCCCCGGGCACCGGTCAAACGGATTTCCCCCGGCGTAGTATTTTCCGGCAGCGGAGTATCCGGCAGAATGACCTGGCTGGTGATGGCCGGAACAACTCGAAGCTCAGGTTCCGCCCGAGGATTGGGAACCGGCATTTCCCGGAAAACGACATCATCAATCTTGAGATCGATCTTTTTATCGGCCGGAGTTCCGGTTTCCAGACAAACTCGAATCGATGCCGTCTTCGGGGGAAATTCAATATAGGCCCGTTCGATTTTGTTCCACTCGTTTTCGGGATCGACGTAATGCCGGTCGAGGGAATGAATTATATCGCCGATTGCATGGTTGTTTCGGTCGTATGCCCAGACGTGAATCCACAGCCCGCCGGTTCCTTCTGCTCGTTTTTCCCAGGCGGAGAGGTAGTATTTTTTCTTTGGATCGACCGGCAAAAAAGCGCGGGTGGCCGCGCCTTTGTCCCCTGACCAATTTTCAACGTCTTCGCGCGTGATGGTCATTTTTATCTGTAGACAATGTCCGCCGTTACGTCCGCCGTCCACGATCGAACTGTGAAAAGTCTCCCAGGCATTCGCCCGACCAAAGGAAAGCGGATTGTCCGGATTACCGGCATAACCGACCAGAGAGATTCCTGCCGTCATCAGGAGCAACAAGGCCGCGCGTTGAAACAGTTGGACTGGCAAATGCATGATATATTCCTTATAACTGGTTGTGAAAGTCGCCAAGACGTTGTTTATTTATTAAATACCCAATAGTAATAATAGGGGACATCGACTTGAGTCAGCATCCAATCGGCTTTCGTCATCGGGGCCACATGGCCATCCACCCAGCAAACATTCGCTTTCTTGCTATGAAGCGGATACGGCTGAAAAGTTGTACCCCATGAACAAATAAGTTGGGAGTTCGTATCATTCAAATCCGCGATCATCAAGGTTTCGGATGGTTTTTTTGCCGCCGTGATTTTCTGCCAGAAGGTCTGCCGCCCGTTGGGACTGCCGCAGTATTCATTGACTCCGTAATTGGGCCGATCGAAGCGGGTGACTTCCCGGGTATTGCTGGGACAGTGCAGCAATTGAAGTGTAGTAATATAACCGGCGCCCCACGTTACATCTTTTGACAAAGCTTGAGCCCAACTGGTTCCGTCGCCGCAACTACCGCTGAATTCGCCACTGGTTAATGCGGAATAATAATTGGCGCAGGCAGCCGGAACGATATCATGATGATCATTGGTAAACATCATGAAATAGGTCCCAAGTTGTTTCAAATTATTCGTACATGCTATGCTTTTGGCTGTATTCCGAGCCTTATTCAGAGACGGCAATAGCAGAGACGCCAGAATTGCAATAATAGCAATTACGACCAGGAGCTCAATAAGCGTAAATTTTTTCATTCCGTACTTGTTGTTTCCGTTATCCATTTCCTTTTCTCCTCGTTGGTTGAGAACGTTTTTATTTATTCGACGGATGGAAAATACATAAACAGCTGGCTGATGCGGTCGGTTTCGCCCAGGAACACCGTGCCGTTGTTGCCCGTCGTCATACAACCGAACTCATAACCGTTCCACGGCCGTTCCGAACGTGCCAGCAGACAACCCAGATCGCGCAGATCCCGCGTCGCATTGTCGTAAAACGCCAGATGGGCGCAGTCACCTTTGGCCCCGATGATCGCGAACACCCGCCCGCCCGATACCGCCATGCCTTTGACATCGGTGATGTCCACCGGTTTGCCCAGACAGACCATCCGGTTTTCGGACAAGATAAACTGAAAAATAATGCCGTCGATGGTGCCGCCGTAAAGAATGTCGTTTTTATGATCGCAAACCCATGCCGTTACCCGGTTGTAGAGTTCGCGTCCTTTCAGACATGGCGCTTTCACATTCAGCTTTTCCAGTTTATCCGCATCCGGCGGGCACCGGAAAAACTGTCCGTTTAGTCCCGCGCCGTAGACATTGCCTGCGGCATCGGCAACCAGCCGCGGCGAAAAATTGCCGTTGACGTCCAGTCGCCCGACGGCATTGATTTTTCTTTCTTCCGCAAGATAACGGTAAAGCGTTCCAGAGGTGGAGCCCAGCAGATAGATGCGTTCTCCCGTCACCAGGACGTCGGCCATGGCTTCCGGCAATTGCGGCTCGGCTAAAACCTCGATTTTGCCGGCGGAATGGCAGGGGTCGATGGTACTGAAAAAGAGCTGGTCTTCGGCGGGCAGGTCGAAGATTTCCCGCACGCCCATGCCGGAAAAATCTTTTTCCGCCAGCAGGACATCGCAGGAACGGTAGCGGAATAACGCGGCGGCGCCGTCGGATTGATTGACGACGCCCAGAATACTGCCGTCCGGCAGTACCGCCAGCGCCGGAATGGAGGAATGGGGCGCAACGATGCCGATGTCGGCAACGGCGTCGGCATCCGGCGCCGGGTTGTAAAAGAACAGGTGTGCGTTATTCCCGGAAGTGGCCCCGTAAATATGGCCGTTCGGATGATGAACCAGTGCGGTAACGGCGGACTCGCCCGGCGGGATCGGCGCGGTAAATTCCTTGGCGCCCAGCGCCCGGACTTCCAGATGGCCTTCGGTGACGAACGCGCTTTTTTCGTAGTCCGCCCGAATCCGCAGCAGTTGCTTCAACTGTTCGGCGTCGAGATTCTTCTGTTTGAGCGGCGACGACGGCCATTTCTTATTCGTTAAATCCAACATATTTTTCAACCCCATAAACGACGTGTTTTGATGTCCATACGCGGTCCGGCATAGTCGATCTGACAGCGGAACAGTTTGGTGGGCGTATTGCCGGCTTCGGAAAAATAGAGGAGCCCGTCCCGGTCCATGGCGGCGCGGGCGATGTGATCGCCGGGCTTGCCGTCAACCTGCAACATGCCGAGCAATTCGCGTTTGCCGGTATCCGGATTCATGCGGATCAGATGCGGCGAACTGCCGCCGTGGTCATTTTTCCGGTTGACCACAAAATAGAGATTGCCGTCGGCGCCGAAAACCATCCCGCCGCAGTGATCGTTGATAATGTGACTCCATTCGCAGTTTTCCTCGCCGTAGGCTTTGCCGAAATCCTGAAGTTCGTTCCGTTTGCAGTCGTAGCGGAACAGACGCTGTCCCCAGGTCCAGGTAGCGCCCCAGACTACGTTGGGATCCTGCGGGTCCGGGACCACATCATAGAGAGTATTGTGATAACCGTTGCGGAAAGAAATGTGAGGAATCTGCGTTCCGGTATCGATCAGTTCTTCTTTATCGCCGCAGAATTTGAGAATATGACCGTAATCGTCGGTGGTAAAGGCGTTTTCGTCGCCGTCGACAAAAACGCACTGCGGATTGATGTTGCCGATCCGGCCGACGTCGCGTACTTCCCGGGTCTTCAAATCGATAATGAAGAAACGATTACGCGGATAGGAAATACCGTAAATTCGCCGCCGGTTCGGGGCCAGCGCCATGCAGCGCGAGCCTTCATGCGGGAAGAGGATTTTCGTATAGAGAACTTCGCCGTCGGGTTTGAAAGCGGCGAATCCCGAACCGCTGAATTGTTTCTGCGGATGAGTCCAGCAATTCCACGGCCGCCAGATCCAGTCGCCGAGCGGCGCGCCGGTGCAATGGGTGGCGGCGTACAGCGTACCGTCGTTATCCTGCAACAGACACTTGTGAACTTTGGAGTGCGTTCCCTGGCCATTGTCGGCCGGGACCCCGATGGTCTTGGCCATCTCCACCAGATATTCCATTTTCCGGGTCCGGGGATCGTAAGCGGCAACATAAGCGCTCATGCCGCCGGTCATTTCCCCGCAGACGCCGGTATACATTTTGCCGTCGACCCCGCCGATGAACGACCAGCAGGTATCGTGTTCCGGCAGCTGGTCGAAAACGATGGTACTAATTTTCATGGGTTGCTTTTCCGTGGACCTGTTTCATACTTGTATCCATAAATTATAATGGACAATTTTGGCATTGTCAATATCCATTCCGGCAAATTTTTAAAATATCGGCCGGTTTTTATTGACAAGTTGTCCCCGGTCCTGTATAATACAGGAATGATACAAGTTCATCAACACCAATTTGGAATGCCGCCATGCCGGAACCGATGCAAGGATTGAGAAAAGACATCTCCTATGTTTATGCAGGAGTGGAACGCGATCTGCTGGACCAGATCCGCAGCGGACTGCTTAAAGGCGGCGAGTGTATTCTCTCGGAAAACGAAATCAGCCGGAAATACAATATCAGCCGGCGTTCCGCCCGCAAGGCGATTGACAATCTGATTACAAAAAATTTACTATACCGCATTCCTGGCAAGGGTACATTTGTGTCCGAAAATGCCGGATCCGGCGGCGCGGCGGATCCGGCGCTAATCATCTCCTATATCGTTCCCGATATTGACGATATGTTTATCGCCGAAATCTGCCGAGGATTACAAGAAGAAGCCAACCGCAACAGTTGCAATCTGTTAATTCAATCTTCCAACGGCAGCATTGAACAGGAAAACCAGAATATAAAATACCTGGCCAACCATCATGTTCACGGAGCGGTGATTTTTCCCAACTGGGGCCGAGCTAATGTCGATGCGCTTTTTCGCCTCAAGGAAATGAAAATACCGTTTGTGCTGGTGGATCGCTATTATTCCGATTTCGACACGGATTATGTAGTGGTTGACAATTACGGCGGCGCCCACGACGCGGTGATGCATTTGATTAAGTGCGGGCATCGGCGAATTGCTCATCTGTATGGTACTGCCGGTAGTGCCAACGACGCCCGACTGCAGGGGTATCTGACCGCGCTCGGCGAGTCGGGCCTGGTCTATAGTCCCGCGTATGTGCGAAAGATGGGCACGAATGTTGTCCGCCAAAACGGGGATCGTTTTGAGCCGGATATAGAAGGAGGGTATCGCAATATGTGTGAATTGCTGGCTCTGCCGGAACCGCCGACTGCCGTCTTTGCCGGAAATGACTACCAGGCTATTGGTGCTATGCGCGCCATCAAAGAAGCGGGCAAAAAAGTACCTGACGATATTGCCGTGATCGGATTCGATGATCTGAAATTCTCTTCCTTGATCGAACCCCCCTTGACTACCGTTCGTCAGCCGAAATACGATATCGGCCGGGCGGCATTCCGGATTCTGCTGCAGAGAATACACCATCACGACGAGAATGACACGTGGAACTCGCATCTCCATGAAATTCTGAAAACCGAACTGATTGTCAGGAAATCCTGCGGCGCGGTAAAATAGATCACAAAGCAATCAATGTTCGCCTTGACTTGGCGGGCATTTTTTTGCGAACAAATGATACAGGTTCAATACATGTAAAAGGGAGTTGACTATGCAAGCGGTAATGTTGACAGCGGACTGGTCGCCCCGGTCGGATTTTCGACTGGGCAAAAAAGATGTGGAAGGGAAACTGAGCTATTTGGGAAGCCGGGTCTGGCGGCATCCCAAGCTGGCCATCCAAGACATTCCGAAACCGACAATCAAAGAAGACGAAGTTCTCATTAAGGTCAAGGCTTGCGGTATCTGCGGCAGCGATGTACACATGGCACAGCCGGATGCCGACGGCTACATCTTTTATCCTGGTCTGACCGCCTTTCCGGTCGTGCTCGGCCATGAAGTTGCCGGGGAAGTAGCGGAAGCGGGGCCGAAGGCGATTAATAAGGCCACCGGACGGCGTTATCAGCCGGGCGAAGTGGTCTGTGCCGAAGAAATGTTCTGGTGTTCATACTGCCGGCCCTGCGCCGACGGCTGGCCGAACCACTGCGAACGGCTCCAGGAACTCGGGTTCAGCGTGAACGGCGCGTTCACCGACTATGTGGCGATCAACTCGCGCTACCTCTGGAGTCTGGACAGCCTGCGCGGCGCGTATCAAGGCGACGAACTGTTTGTGGCCGGCAGTCTGGTCGAACCGACCTGCGTGGCCTACAACGCGGTGATCGAACGCGGCGGCGGCATCCGTCCTGGCGACAACGTGGTGATTCTCGGCGGCGGTCCGATCGGGTTGGCGGCGACCGCGATTCTGAAGCGCGCCGGAGCGGCGAACGTAATTCTGTCGGAAACCCAGCCGGAGCGGGCGGAACTGGCCCGGAAAATGGGTGCGACCCACGTCATCAATCCGGAAAAAGCCGACTTTGCCGAACAGGTGCTGGAAATCACCGGCGGAATGGGCGGCGACCTCTATCTGGAAGCCACCGGCCTGCCGCAAAAAGTATTTCCCGGCATTGAAAAAGCGGTCTGGGAAGGCCGCACGCTGAATGCAAAGATCGTGATCGTGGCCCGCGCCGACGCCAAGATTCCGGTGACCGGGGAAGTTCTCCAGGTGCGCCGGGCGTCGATCATCGGCGCGCAGGGACATTCCGGCCACGGCACGTTCCCGCGGGTGATCTCGTCGATGGCCTCCGGGATGGATATGACGCCGCTGGTGACGAAGCGGATCGCGCTGGAAAAGGTGCCGGAAAACATTATTGCGCTCCGAACCGACCGCAAGGAAGCCAAAATCACCGCCATTATGAAATAACCGACCCTCAATTGTAACAGGAGAAAAATGATGCCTAGCAAAGTAAAAGCCGCTGTGATGACCGGTCCGGGAAAAATCGAAACCCAGTATTTCCCCTATCCCAAACTCGACGATCCACGGGCGATGATTATGAAAATGGAAATGTCCGGCATCTGCGGAACCGACAAGCATACCTTTGAAGGCCGCAGCAAACAATACGCCGGCACTTCCGCCGAAACCGATACCCCGTTTCCGATCATTCCCGGCCATGAAAACACCGGGATCATCGCGGAAATCGGCAGCGAAGCCCGCAAACACATGGAATTTTACGGTCAGCCGCTGAAAGAAGGCGACCGCGTGACCATGTCGCCGGACTACGTCTGCGGCGAATGCTGGTACTGCCGGAATACCTTCGGCTATCCGTGGTGCGAACACATCAAAGCTTACGGCAACGCTTTTTCCACTGCACAGAAACCGTCGCTGTTCGGCGGTTGGGCTGAATACATGTACATCCTCCCCGGCACCTTTGTTTACAAGGTTCCGGACGACGTGCCGTCGAACGTGTCGGTAATGACCGAAGTGTTCACCGTCAGCTACGCGGTCGACCGCGCCAAGGAATGCTATTCGCTGGCGCACGAAGGGTTCGGCGCGGCCGATACCGTGGTGATTCAGGGCGTCGGCCCGATGGGGATGGCGGCGCTGATAAAAGCGCGTATCCTCGGCGCGGGGGATATCATCGCCGTCGACAAGTCGGACTTCCGGCTGAACATGGCCGGCGAATTCAGCGCCGACTATATGTTGAACATTGGCAAGACCAGCCGTGAAGAACGGATTGCCCGTGTGCTGGAACTCACGCACGGCCGCGGCGCCGACCTGGTGGTGGAATGCACCGGTTCGCCGCACGCCGTGATCGAAGGACTGGAAATGCTCCGCAAGGGCGGAACGTATATTGAAGCCGGCAACTTTGTCGACACCGGCACCACCGAAATCAACATCAACCGCCATCTCTGCGCAAAAAACGTCCGGCTGTTCGGCGTCACCAACCACCCGTTCACCCACTACGGCGACAGTCTCAAGTTGATGAGCAAGTATGCCAAGAACTTCCCGTTCGAAAAGTTGGTCTCGCATCACTATAAGATCGACCAGGCGCGGGAAGGTCTACTCCATTCGATGCAGCCGGACACCATGAAAGTGGTCATCGAACCGTGAACGGAACGGTCAAAAAAGGACTGGTGATCTCGGTCAGTCCGACGCGGTTTGCCGCCGTCACCCACGACTCCGACCTGGCGGGCGCGTTCCGCCGGGCCGCCGCGCTGGGCTATGACGGCGTCGAACTGGCGGTCCGCGATCCCGCCGGACTCGATCCGGCCGCGCTGCGCCGGGCCGCCGAGGCGGAAGGCATCGCCATTCCCGCCCTCGGCACCGGCCAGGCGTTCGTCGAGGAGGGTTTGAGCCTGACCGACCCCGAAGCAACGGTTCGTCAGGCGGCAACGGAACGGCTGAAGCATCAGCTCGACTTCGCCGCCGCGCTGGGGGCGATGGTCATCGTCGGCCTGATCCGGGGACGCGGCACCGACGATCCGGAACGCGACCACGCTTTTCTGATCGACGGGTTGGCCGACTTATCGTCGGCCGCCGCCGACCGGGGAGTCACCATCCTGCTCGAACCGATCAACCGCTACGAAACCCGGCTGGTCAACACGGTGGACGACGGCCTGGCGCTGCTTGCCGAACTGCCCGGACAGTCCGTCCGGCTGCTGCTTGATACGTTTCATATGAACATCGAGGAGCCGTTCCTGAGCGGCAGTTTCGTCCGGGCCGCCGCCGTCACCGGCCACGTGCACTGGGCCGACAGCAACCGGCACTATCCGGGCGCGGGACATATTCCGTTCGCGGAGCTGGCCGCCGTGCTGGACGCCACCGGGTACGCCGGCTACGTCTCCATGGAAATGCTGCCGTGGCCCGATCCGGAACGGGCCGCCGCCGCCGCCATGCAGACTTTAAATCGTCTCTTTCCAACTTCCAATTCCCTGAAATAAACAAGGAATCATTATGAGCAAGCTTTACGATCAAGGTGAAAAAATCGTCCTCGGCATGTTCGCCGACGCGGAAAAGAATTTCCAGAAAGAAAACTACATGACCCCGTTCGAGTACATCCTCAACCACGGGTACGAC
>Ga0160425_1002957_pt1 | contig 13023 bp, 7 predicted proteins | sample BioMet8_FD_108193 | JGI IMG/M metagenome (GOLD analysis project Ga0160425, IMG submission 108193) | Microbial communities from bioreactor (seeded with sewage sludge) at Lawrence Berkeley National Lab, California, USA - Biofuel... | ecosystem: Engineered > Bioreactor > Anaerobic > Unclassified ...
GCAATAAAATGGGTAGTACTAAAAGAAGTTCCAGGTGCCAAAGGTACCCTTAATTTTAGTGCTTGAGCTTGCATCTGCAATAATGAGTATGAGCAGGGGTGTATATTCTAATGCTTTTTAATGGCACCGGATTTAAACCTTCACAATGTTCTCCTCCATATTTTTCAGCATTTTGGGATGAACATATAAATTATTTACAAAACGGTTCTTTACACTAGGAATACTTAACCTCTGAAAACTAATAGAATTAGACTCCAGAGGTTATAACAGGTCATATAAAATTAATATTTTTTAGCTGCTTCGACCATTGGTGGAATGACCTGTTTTTTACGAGACATTACGCCCGGAAGACTAATTATATTTCCCCTTGCAGTTTTACCAAAAGCTTCAGCAATGATGGTTTTTAGCTTACCTGTGAACAACAACTCTGTACTTTCGGCGATGATGTCAGTAACCATTAACAGACTCATATCATACCCTTCAGTTTTACAGATATTTTTCATACAATTAAGCAGCTCTTCTTTAAGTGCCAGAACTTCCGAAGTATCCATAACGAATATTTGACTAACGATCATGCGATATTCACCAATTTGGAATTCTTTTAAATCATTTTTGGCAATTTCAATTGGGCTCATATCACCAATACCAGAACCAGCTTTCAGAACTGCCATTCCGTGTTTCATCATGTCCACATCAGCAATCTGCGCTAACTTTTCAGAAGTCTCTTTATCAATTGACGTACAAGTTGGTGATTTGAACAATACTGTATCAGAAATTATTGCCGACAATAATAATCCTGCAATATTTGTAGGTATTTCTACATTGCGGCGCCAGTACATATTGGCCACGATAGTTGCTGTGCACCCCACTGGCTCTTGCCGCATAAAAATTGGTTCACCTGTTTGAATTCCACCCAAGCGATGATGATCAATGATTTCAATGATTCTAGCTGCTTCAATACCCTCCACCGCTTGGCTACGTTCGTTATGATCCACTAATATTACTCTTTCACGCTCTGGAACAATCAACTTATCACGACTAACAACCCCCACCAATTTGTCATTTTCCACAACCGGATAATTGCTAAATTGCGTGGATTCCATGATTTCCTTGATGTCGCTCAACATATCCGTTGGTTTGAAGCTCGTAATATTTTTTTGCATAATCATATTAACCGGAATACATTGATTCACTAATCTAGCACAAGTATAAGTATCATACGGAGATGTAATAACGATTGTTTTTTTCCTTGCAGCCACTGTTAAAACAGCACCTGGTACTTCACCAGAACCAGTAACGACTAAACAAGCGATATTTTGGTTTAAACAAGTAATCATAGCCTCATCATTACGATCACCAACCAGCACAACATCACCTTTTTTAATTATTTTACGAATCGTATTGTTACTGCCTGCAGCAATTCTAACATTTCCTGTGATCTTTGCATTCATATTTCCCTTATTAATCACTCTGCCATCAATCACTGTTGCAATAGAACTTATGGTAACATTTGCATCAACTAAATTTTGCATACTAAGTTCATTAAAATATCGTTTTGCAATGTCACTTACCGTTAAGATTCCAATCAATTTTCTGTTTTCATCAACGACTGGTACAGATTTAAAGTCGTTTCCACGCATTATCTCACCTAATGTACGCAAAGTATCATTTTCTTTTACGACCACTTTGCAGTCTAAAGCAACATCTTTTACACGAGGATATAAATCCGTAATAAGTTTTGGTGTTTCCATTTTAAATGTTTCTAACACGTATTTCGTTTCTGCATTGATTTTGCCGGCTCTTGCAGGCTCAACATTTTCTCCTAGACTTCTTTTTAGATATGCATACCCAATTGCAGAACAAATGGAATCCGTATCGGGATTGCGATGGCCAATCGTATAAATAGGCCTATTTACTTTCATATGTGCCTCCAAATAATCAATAAGTTTGTGATAATAATTGAATACGAAAAAACAATATTGAACAGTATTTTATTTTCGTTTATTAATCATTATACGACATACTTCCTTAATTATAAAATATCAATCACTATATTATTACCATTTTTAAAATTCATTAAATTGCAACAAGAAGTTGCACTCTTATCAAAAAATAATTAAATCGCACAAAGGTGATCTATTTGCTACTCGAAGCTAAACTCGGTACATAACATTTTTTCATATAATAAACAACAGATGCGACGTTTTTTAACTTACTTTTGCATCGTCTTACTTACAAGAAAAAAAATGTTACTGTCAACCTAATTATCTCTAATTTATATTTATATTTATTTTATGTTTTCAATATTACTATTTCCACCTAAGCGCCACAAAGCTATATTTTTTATACCATCCTCTTTAGCCAGACTAATCCAATAGTTAATGGTAGTAGCATCAGCAAACCAAACATAATTAAATACAATACCCTCGCGATATTTTAAAACCAGGCACTGACTTTCAACATCACGCATTGGCTGCAAGTTATGTTTTTTAATAATATCTACTGCCTCTTTTTCCGTAAGCAGCCGTCTTTGCCCCTTTGTGTTCCATAGGCAGCCGCCACTGGCGTACGCCACACTCTTGGGTTCCGGTAAAGCCGCCATATTAGCTAAAATTTTTTGAATAAAGGCCCTATCAGCTTTTGGCCCAGGAAGCAAAGTATGCGTCCCGTACAAATTATAGAGCATCACTACATATTCAGGCCCTGCAATAAAATGCATAGTACTAAAAGGAGTTCCAGGTTCCAAAACCACCCTTAATTTTAGCCCCTGAGCTTGAGTAACACCATAAAGTCTTTCAATAAACTTCATAAAGAGTTTTTTTGTAGTTGCATCTCTCCATATTCTCTCATAATCTATTTCTACGCCATCAAAATTACCCGCCTTAGCTAAAGTTATAATTTCCTTTATATGAGCATCCATAGCTTCGTCTGTACCCAAAACCGATTTTAGTATCTCGGTATTTTTTACTGAAGGTGAGCTATTTGTCTTTACCTGATCATTAACTATAGTCAGATACTCCACATATTTTCCCTGCTTTTTTAGCTTAGTACGTTTTTCCAACAATGCTTTAGGAATAAATAACTTTTCATGGCTGTCAAAATATGCAGCAAAAAAGGACAGGGACTCCAACCTTGGACTAATTTTTTTCAACTCTTTTTCCCCGTTATCCAAATCCCAATAAACGAGCCAGGCCGAGGGCTCTATTTTAACTGACGCCTGTCTGGCGATCAAAGCTGCCGCTCCGGCATTGTCTTGTTCGCTGCTATAACAACCCGCAAGAAGAAGCAGAACGCCAACAATGAACAAAACCCTTAGCCCCTTTTTAAAAAAAAGCATTATTACTTCCTCCATTATCCTTACAAGTTTCTTATAAACCAATCAATAAGGTGTGTCCATGCCCGTTCAACAATTGCAAGAAAACCTGATATTCCCTGCAAGCGCTCATCATATAAAACTTGTTCCTTTTCTACGCCGGTGTTCCCAGTGATTAAAACCTTATCAAAAACTCCATCATAAACATCATACGCCAAATTACGCTGGCTCCAACCATAACCGCCCCATGCCGCCCCTAAATATACGCTTCCAGGTTTAACATTAGTGAGTTTTATATCTTTAGCTGCATCCTTGCCATCAATATTAACAGTTATTTGTGCCCCTTTCAAATCTATATCGACTTGGCGTACACCACGATTATGGTAACTAAGTTGTGGTTCATATTTTTGTGCACCATCTTCAATTTTCTTAGGATTTTCTAGGGTTTTATCTTTTAGTCGCTCAGCTTGAATCTTAGCAATTTCAGTTGTCTCAGCATATCTTGCCAAGGTTTCTAACTCTTTTTCTATAACTTGCTTCTTGTCTTCATCTACTGAAATATCTTTTTTACCGTCGAAGCTAGCTAAGTTAAGTTTAAATAGCTCTTTGGTAACACCATCATTTTTTTCTGTAATTACCAAATTGTTATTAACAAAGTTAACCAACACATAACTTGCTAAACCAGCGCTGCCACGCAGGTAAATCTTTTGCTGTCCATATTCATTGCCTGTTAACAACGCTGAGAACTTAATATCTTTAAAATCTCCACTGTTTTTAAGTCGCATAACGCCTTCATCTAATGGTAACGTCGTCAAAATAATTGCTTCATCTTTGAATTCTACTGCCCCTTTTTGCACATCCCAATCGTTTTGTCGCAGCTGATTACCTTTAATGAACTCAATACCTTCATCGTTAGTATCATATTTAATCCGCATAAGCAAGTGATTCACTGACCAATACGACTGGGGCTGCATTCTAGTCAGATCATACAAACCACTCTTTTTAACATTCTTGGCATAACCTTCACGATTAAAATTCATTTTAAAAAGTTGTTTAATCCAATATTCATTAACAGAACTAACTTTATTATTATTGCCAAAAGCCCCTGTATTAGAATGCATTAAGATATAAGCTCCTGGAACATACCCTATTTGATCAACATAAATATTCTCCAAGGTTTTGTAGTCATAAGAAATGCGATTTTTCATGGCAACATAGCTCTCCTTAGGAAAGCCATTTTCATCACGAATATAGTCCATAAGATAGTGATTATAATTTCTGCCCAAAACAGGCATCATCATCGAATATTCCAATGGCCCCATATTACCCAAATAATTATTATACCTATCATGCACATTAATAAAGTATAATCTGAAGCCATTTGTTCCCAATTCCCAATAGCCGGTTTGTGTTAGATCTTTTAACTCGCTAGGCAATAAAAACTTTGTGTCTTTATTATCAAATTTTTCCGGATAAGAAAATATTGTTGCCTTATAATTGAATCTTTCCAAAAGTTTTTGAGCGAACACGGCCGTATCGCGCCGCCCATCTTCAAAAGCCAAGAAAAGCGAACGTTTAGGCAGTTCTTTGCCATTTTTGTAATAATCTAAGATATCCTGTTGTGTAACTGTTACATAGCCCTGTTGCTTTAATCCAGCCAACTGACTTTCCAACTGTTCTGTTCCGATTAAAGAACCACTTCCTACTCTATCTACACCAAAATAGGAAAGAGCAATAAATCCTTGGTCACCGGCAAAAGTAGTATTATTTTCATTAAAAGGTTGATATTTCTTGAATGTGTATAAGGCATTAATCGCCAGACTAATTATTGCTATAAGGAAAATTACTTGAAAAAAAACTCTGATTTTTTTTCTGCGTTCTTTGCGAATAGTAAAAGCATTTTTCAAAGTCATAGTTTAGCACCTGCCTTTTGTGCTTTTCTGCTTTGTTCTTTAACATCAGCAGGAGTCATTCGCGTTCCCCACGTAGATTTCCAGAAAGTTACCCAAGCAATAGGCATTTGCCAGAGCAAAACAATTTCATAATAAACACAGAACCAAATGCCGTAAATCCAAGTTGTGCTTTTACGTAAAAGTAACTGCATAATACTCATAAGCCCAGCCATCAAAACCATACCTAATATAAATGTAGTTGGAAAAACTCTATGGATGATGGGAATATAAACTAAGTTATATAAAACAATCAGAGGTGCTACTAAGGGCACTAAAACACCCATATAAAAAGATAGCGACATAAATGGCTCCTTTTTCCACATAAACCCTGTGGCAATCAAAGATTCTCTAAGCCAAGAACGCTTCCAACGCATTTGTTGTTTTAAAAAAACACTATAGGTATTAGGTACTATTGTATAGCAAACAGCTGTATCCTGATAGCCGGTACGATTATAGCGCAAAATAAAATTAGTCAAACTGCGATCATCGCCGAAGGTTGCTCTTTGCCCCAAAAATTTCTGTCCCAACCAAGCATCACAATACTTCAAAACCAAATCCTTACGATAGCATGACAATGGGCCTGATAGGCAAGTAACTGCGTCAAAAAATCCTTCGGCAGCTTTCATCATCCGAAATGCAATATAGTATCTCACAGACTGCATTTTTGTTAAAGAGTTTGTATAGGTGTTAGCAACATCTGTACGACCACTAACTCCCCCCATTTCCGTATCAACAAAAGGCTGTACTAAATTACGAATGGCAAAAGGTTCAAGAAAACTATCCGAATCAACAAAAACCACCAAATCATGTTTTGCTTTTTTTGTCCCTAATGCCAAACATTCTCGCTTACCCTTATTTACAGGCTGTGGTAAACAGAAAAGCCTGGTTGCTATATCATAGCGTTGCTCTTTTTTTAATCTTTCAATAGTTGCATTAATTTTAGCTACTGAATCATCTGTGGAACAATCATCTACAACAATAACTTCCAGCTTATCCGTTGGATAATCCTGGTTAATACAACCAAGAATTGTTTTCTCTATCCACGTCTCTTCATTAAAGCATGGAATTATGATGGTAACTCCCGGAGTAAAATTTTTATCAATTTTTGCAGGCCTATATAATGAACCAAAAAAATACCTAGTCAATAAAAATGCCGCAGTTATTATGCTATAAGTATAGAGTACTTTATTAAATTTATAGTAAATAATGCTTTCTGTTCTCATAAGCATAATAATTGCTGTAATTATGAAAAGCAATATTGCGGCAATAGCCAGCATATACCGTCCCCGCCGACGATTAAGATATTCAGCCAATGGCTCCTTAAACTCTACACCACAATAATATGCATCTTTTCCCCGGTCCGTAAAAGTTCTTACATATTTGGCTTGGATATTAACCTTCATTTCATAACCTTCCGGCATGCTTCCCGGTGTAATTTCAAATTTCAAATTCATCTGTGAACTTTTTTCCAGTTCCGTGCAAACCTCTGGCGCGCAAGAAAACAAGATACCTGTTCCTGATACATTGCTGGCTCTAGCTGCAAATTCTTTTTTTAGCCCATCAGCATCAATATAAGTACCCTCAATAGGATAATCAACCATATGGCGTACTCCGTTGCCATAACTTTTAATTATCTCCTCATAGCTTATATTACTAGTATTATAAATTCTGTCACGCCGATCTATATTCGTACGTTTTTTTTCATTATCAATGACCATTGGTAATGAACGTCGATCAGGGGCCCGAACTAGCAATACATCATCTATTTTTTCAGTTGTGGAGTTTACCGTTATTTTTTTCGAATCTTCCACAATAGTTACTTCCTTCTAAACATTTTTATTCCACGCGATTGCTTTCCAATGCTAAGGACTTTTTAGGACTTGCTTGGTCATAGCCTTCCACCAAATAATCCGATAATTTTGCTGGTATAAATTTACCCGGATCATCATCTGAACGTCTTTCATTAGCAGTCAAAATCGCATCCAAAGCATGTGCTGTATATTGCGCAGAATCACTCATATGCATAACTACTATAGCTCCCTTACGCACTTTGTCCTTTGCATACACTTCATCGCGAATACGGTTGACTAGCTGCTCAGTACTAACAACTTCGTAATCCTCGGTGCTGCCAAACCCCGCTACTATAAATTGGTAGCCATGACTAAATATTACCTCTACACCCATTTTACTAATAGCCAATGTAGGTGGTCGGAAAAATCTCGTCAAAACAGGTTTTCCCTCGTAAGTAACATCGCCCGTAACACTTTCCAAAATTTTATAAGCAGTTTCTGCATCCTTAATGTACTCAGCTTTAGTTTGTATAGGCTTTTGTTTATTGGTTATTTTGTCACGTACAGCCATAGGCTTGTGCAAATAACTATGGCTGCCGATATCATTACCATCTTCGGCGATGGCCCTAAGCAAGTTAGGATTGTCTTGCACATTATGAGTTAAGATGAAAAATGTGGCATGTGCTTTATGTTTGCGCAAAACATAAAGCAATTGATTTATTGATGCGTCTGAACCCCAATCATCAAAAGTGAAAAAGACTACCGGCCGTTTTGTATGAATAAGGCCCGTCATATCAAACCGCCGTACAGAAGGTTCAGAAAATCCAATAATTCTGTCCCCTTCGTTAACCCATTTAAACCCAATATAACGCTTACTCATAGAGCTTAGTACTCCGCCATCTTTTTTTAAATAATCTTCACCCGCTTCAGGCCTAAGGTTTTGCGGAACAGCTTCCTCCGGAACAGGGAAATTATACAAATGCTCCCTATCATTTAAAATAGACCCCACCGTTGTAATAGCATAAGCTGAATCATTATTAGGATTAATCCCTGAAATATCGTTATAGGAGTTATAAGCCACATTGTCAATTTTAGCATGCTTAACTGCTAGAAGCATCTTAGCCGCTAAACTGCTATCAGTATAATAATCCATACGTATATGTACAATCCATCCTCTGCCTAGAGCAATAATTCCTTTATTGAAAAGCTTTGGAAGTACTTGTTCAACAGCTGTAGCGTCCTTATCTCTGGTTTGCACTACATTAACACGATAACCTATTAATAAGCATCCTTGGTCAGCAATAGCACGTTTTGTCTCCTCTGAGACAGCACCTGAACTTTGCTTGACCAAATTAGTTTTTACACCATAAGATTCTAACAAAGTAGTCCGAATAGTGTTTATTTCTTTTACACTATCACCGTAAGTTTTATTGGGTACTGAACGCAAAGCAATAGCCAACTCATTGCCACGACGATGAATTTCGCGAATAACAGTACTTTTATTTTGCAACTCCCTATCAGTCACGAAAAATGTGCCATGCCCACCGATGCTATCTAAAGCATCAAGTACGCTATATGTAGAATCATCATTTTGTAATCCGGTAAAAATAAATGGCACAGAAGGCTCCGTAGTGGTAATCATTTTCAATTCTTCTATACCGCTTCCTTCAGCGGCATAAGCTACAGGCAAAGCAAATACTTCTTCCACCTTTGTTAATAAAGAATAAAGCACCTGCTTTATTTCAACCGGCTTTGCCTTTTCCTGAGAGGCCGTGGGAAACTCGCTAACAAATTCCGTAGCAAATTTTTGCAACTGCAGCGCAATACAAATTCGTTCCATAACCTCTACGGCGTTTGGCATCTTCTCCCGCTTAGGCGCTTCCAAAACTCCAGGCTGCTTATCAACAGCAATGCGATCATCTGCCTTGCCTTTTTCCTGTTTAATATCCACCGGTATACCAATTTGTAACGTCAAAATTGAACCCGATGTCAATGTTTGCACAAAGTTATTAGCCGCGGCAACATCTGTAATTTTTTCTTGTGGAATAGTAATACCTGTTGTTACCGCATAACTACTTCCTGTAGCTTTTATGATATTTAACAATGGTAAAGTGTACTTTGTTTTATTTAGCTTGACCAAATCAGGCGCTTTACCCGCCGTAATATCTAGCGCTTTGCGTGCTCTGCATAAATCAGCTAGGACAACTTGAGTTGGCAATTTTTCTGCTTCACTTATACCAACAAATCCATAACTTCCAATCTGATTATTAGAATTTTTTATTTCAGCTGTAATATCAGGATTCAAAATAGCGTTTTGACCTTCCAAAAAGAAGGTTGCTTTAACATTGTATTTTTTCAGCACATCTAATAAACCCTCAACAGTACCTTTGTCACCCATCCCATCAATAGTTACGGCAATTACTTTTTTTCCTGCTATGCCTTTACTAATTATTTGTGCGGGATTAGGACTTTCTGTTAAGTTTTTTTGAGCTATGGCTATTTCTGCCTTTGCGTCATACTCTTTTGTTAAATCTGTAATGTTTTTATAATTTGTGCCGGTTTTGTGCAGGAAAAAATAACCTAAGCTTATGCCGATTATGCTAACAAGCACAATTACCAATGCACCTATAATAACTTTGTATTTTTTTGTCATGTCCATACCTCCGTGCTAGAGGCTCCAATACCAGAACCCTGCTTTTTGCATAGTTCTTGCGGCAAAAATGCTTTTAACGTCAATCAATACATTTACATCTTCATCACTTTTATAAAACCCAAAAATCTTTTTAGGTGTCAACTTTTTAAACTTACTATGCGCCACCATAAAAGCCACACAGTCAGCATCTTTAACATCTTTAATGTCAACCAAAGCATCTCTGTACCTTTTTTCCAGTCCGCTAACGTCGGCACAATAATCAACTATCTTAACATCCATTTTGTAATCTTCCAAACAGTCAAAAACTTCCAAAGGCTTGGAATTGCGAACATCTTGACAATCTTCTTTAAAAGTACAACCCATGAGATAGACTGTAGAACCCTTAATCCTTTTGCCTGCTAATATCATTTCCTTTATGATTGCTTCGACCACGTAACGAGGCATTCCGTCATTGACCTTGCGACCTGCAGAAATAATTTGCGAATGATAGCCCAACAGTTCAGCCTTGTAAATAAAGTAATAGGGATCAACGCCAATACAATGCCCTCCAACTAACCCAGGATAAAATCTCAAGGCATTCCACTTAGTATTCATTGCCTCTATTACTTCGGCTGTGTTAATTTTCATTTCGTTGAAAACGATAGCCAGCTCATTCATAAAGGCTATATTGATATCACGTTGCGCATTCTCTACAAGTTTTGCGGCCTCTGCAACTTTAATGCTAGAAGCTCTATGCACTCCCGCTGTAATGATCATGCCATAAACTTGTGCAACTGTATTCAGGGTTTCTTCATCCATACCGGAAACAATCTTGGTAATATTCGCCAACCGATGGATTTTATCCCCAGGATTGATTCTTTCCGGTGAGTACGCTACTTTAAAGTCTATGCCGCATTTTAAACCTGATTCTTTTTCTAATATTGGTACACAGACATCTTCGGTTACACCCGGATAAACAGTGGACTCAAAACATACAATAATGCCCCTGCTCATTTGTTGTCCAACAATCCTGCAAGCACTTATAACCGGTTCGAGATTAGGCGTTTTATCTCCGTTAATCGGTGTAGGTACCGCTACTATGATAAAACTTGCTCCCTTCAATCTTGTTGCGTCATAAGTGAATTCAATACTAGTTTTCTTGACAGCTTCGTTTCCTAGTTCTTCTGTAGGGTCAATGCCTTTTTTATAAAGGGCAATTTTTTCCATGTTAGAATCAAACCCAATGACCTTGGCATGCTCAGCAAAAGCCACTGCCAATGGAAGACCTACATAACCCAACCCTACAACAGCAATATAATCTTTTCGCAAGCTAATCCAATTATACAAATCCATAATTAACGCCCCATTCTCTCAATTAGAAATAATAGGAAACCTGCCCCCACAAAGTACTGCCCGTCTCATCACTAAGCAAATTACGCAAACGATAATACTCAAGTCCTGCTACTACATTAGGATTAAGAGTATAGTAGAAGAATAATCCGAAACCTTTAAACCCATCCAACCGCCCTGCTAATCCATTCATAGTGTGTGTAACATAGGTACCCATTGGTTGACGATAATATTTGGCTTGAAATTCGTATGTTCCTTTTTCCCAAGTTTTTAGTTTGCCATAAGCAAACGTTCCCACGTATCCATCTTTATTACCGTCAGTATCAGCGAGATTAGAATGCAAGTATATAGCACCTAACCGGAAATTATCAAAGTAATAATTTGCACTTGCATGAGCAATTGTTCGGCTGGCACTGTTCCACTTATCATCACCAAACTGATGAACACCTGCCTCCATATCATAGTCATAACTCTTGTATCTAGCTGTGGCGCCATAAGTTTCAGCATTTCCATCTGTTTGACCGGCTACAAAAGTATATTTAATAGGATTTCCTACCGAAGCACTAATGCCCTTAAAACTTGTATCGTAAATATTGCCTTCCGCAATATTGTACCCAAAACGACCAATATCTAAAGTAGTTGCTCCTGTCAAACCATGCAAATAATATCTGTCAAAGTTAAACCAATCTGTATTTCCATGATTATTATTCAAGAAATATTTATCTGCTTCGAGCATACCTCGCAAAGACCAATCATCATTTATTCTAGCTGTACCGTATAGTCTCACACGAAGGCGGCTCTGTCTGTACCCATCTATAGCCGATCCCGAGTTATCAGAGTAACTAAATCTAGCTTCTCCTGACAAAGAATATTTAGCGTCTTCAGCTAGCTTATCTGCGTCTGCTTCAGTAGAGGTTTTATAAGAATTTGCAACATAACTTGCGCCCATGCCCAAATCTCTCAGTTCCTTATCAAACTCCACTTTCAAGGCATCCAATTTAACTACATCATTATCATAGCTGCCGGTATTCATACTATTTTTAGTCGCAACCTCTGTTGGTTGCTGTGTTTGAATGATACTTTGCAAATCTTTTTCCGCTGCTGCTTTTTTTGCCTGCAATTGAGCCATACTTCCCTGATAGCTTTGCCTTAGAGAATTTATCTCTGCCATGCGCCTTGCAACAGTTTGAAATTCTTCTGCAGTTACCTTATACCCTTGCTCCAGCTTTGGCTGCTTAGCAGCAGAAATATTACTAATTGCTTTTGCCTTCCGCTCCATTTCCAGCAAATAACGGTTATATTTTTCTTCGCAAGCAGCATATTCAACGTTCAGAGCTTCATAACGTCCTGAAACCTTACCAAGTTCATATACAGCATCACTAAGCACTTTGGCTTTTGTCGTTACAACCGAACTGTCTCCCACTAATTCGTAGCTATTAGATGCTACGCCTTTATCATTTATATTATGCATAGCCTTAGCTACTAAAAGTGCCATATCCCTACGAGTAAACTTTGCTCTTTCTGCATCATCAACCCCCGTTGGTAATGTTACAATGCCATCATTTGCTAACTCTTGTACACTTTCATAGGCCCAACTAGGCACAGCCTTGTCTGCCGTATAACCTATTTGCGTAGGTACGGCAGATAAAAACATTAGTATTGACATTTTCATCAAATTTCTTTTATTCATAGGTTTTCTCTCTCTTTGCTCACAGTACTTTGTCTATACCATAATTAATACTATTTACGTCTCAGTATTAATTTTATACTTATATACAATATAATTCAATATTTATTTTTTTTATTATTATATTTATTTTTTTATTGAAAATAAAATTGCCTGTGCTAAATAAGCACAGGCAATTTACAAACATTATTATATTTTCAGACTACAGGCTTGTTATTATACTTTATTTTTATGTTACGATACCTGCTCATGCCGGTACCTGCGGGGATTAATTTTCCGATAATAACATTTTCTTTCAA
>Ga0160425_1002963_pt1 | contig 13012 bp, 10 predicted proteins | sample BioMet8_FD_108193 | JGI IMG/M metagenome (GOLD analysis project Ga0160425, IMG submission 108193) | Microbial communities from bioreactor (seeded with sewage sludge) at Lawrence Berkeley National Lab, California, USA - Biofuel... | ecosystem: Engineered > Bioreactor > Anaerobic > Unclassified ...
ACTGTAAATAACCACAATGGCTAAAGTAACCAGTATCTTTTTCCATCCAGGCAAAACCATGAAAGTAGCACCATGCTTCGTTTCACTCTTTTTCATGGCGTAAATTTAATCTTTTTTATAGTGAACCAGATTTAGTCCCTACATTATTTCAACTCAAACTTCACTAAGATGGAGGATTCAAGCTTTATTTTTTCAAATTCGATCTCAGGTACCGCAGAAGCATTTACATAATCTTCCGAACCCTTCATACTATTTCCAAAAACTCCGGAAGCCTGGTCCTGAAGAGTGTTCGACATCACGTAAGGATTAAAATAATTCATTTCCTGTATGTAAATAGCCTTGCCGATGCTTTGATTTATTGCCGCAGCCAGTGATTCGGCTTTTTCTTTTGCAGCTTTTATGGCATTAACCTTCACTTCTTTTCTGAACTGCTCCATACGCGAATGGTCAATTTTTTCGATATTTACATTTGAAATGCCAAGTTGCTGAAATTCTGAATACACTTTTTCCAGAGTTTTAGCATCATGGACTATCAGTTGATATTTCTTTGTAAGAACAATATCATTTTTGCTTAACCAATATTGCCTGAAGTTGCTCGTAAGATCCTTAACCGACAAATCTTTACCTACATCTATCCCTATTTCTGTAAGTTTGTTAATCATTGCCTTGTCAATTTTTTCAAGGCTCATGTTATTCTTATTATCCTTGTCGCTAAGGATTATTTTAAGATAAATCATATCGGGAATTACTTCCATTTCGGCTTTCCCACTGACTTCAATATAATTCTGGTCGATAAAATTTTTCTCTCCCGTTTGGGCTGATATCTGAATGGAAATTACCATCAGTAATACGATAATTAAACGTTTCATCCGTAAATAATTTGTTGTTTTAAGGTCGGATGGAACTCGCTGTGAATTTTCATCCGTATTTGCATTTAGCGAGCATGCTCGTTTCATGGTCTTTTTATTTTGATTACAAACGATATATCTGTTATTATATTGTCTGTTTGTTTTGTTTAAATTCAGCAGCCACGGAAATTCTTTTTAGCCATGACTGAGAGTTGTTGGTTATTACTTTTAATTGTTTCTGATAGATTTTATTTTCAATGAAATAATGTATTAAAAACAACCGCAACAAAATAAGCTGCAGCCGCGGCTAAAAGTCCGATTGAAGTAACTTTTAAAGCTCCTTTAAATGGAGATTGGCCTGTTATCTTACTCTTGAAATAGCCAAAAACGAATAAACATAATGTTGTTATTATTGCCGAAACAAACAGCCCTTCGTGAGGTGTTGGGGTGAAAAAGTAAGCCATCAGTGGCAACAAGCCACCCACAAAATAGGCAAGTCCGATTGTCAGTGCAGAATTTCTCGCTCTGTTGGGATTGGGTTCGTCCAAGCCCAGTTCAAACTTCATCATAAAGTCCACCCACTTGGTTTTATTTTTTGATAATTGTTTGGCTAAAAGCGTTTGTCCTTCTTCATCTATCCCGTATTCTGCAAATACTTCCTTAACTTCCTCCATTTCTTTTTCCGGCAGATATTCTACTTCAGCAAATTCCCTTTTCAGCTCACTTTGGTAATGATCCAACTCCGTTTTCCCTGCCAAATAGCCACCCAAACCCATTGCAATACAACCTGCAACTATTTCGGCTATACCTGCTGTAATAACAATGGCATTACTACTTACCGCACCGCTTAATCCTGCAGCCAAGGCAAAAGGAACGGTTAAACCATCACTCATTCCAATAACAATATCGGTTATAAAATCAGAACTTTTTAAGTGTTTTTCAGTATGTGTCATTTTATTATTAGATAAATATTCAGAGGCGTCGCTTTACAATTCTTACCAACGTTTCAAAATACACCTTATATACAATGTGTTACAAAACAGAAATTTTCGTTTGTCAGAGCAAATTTAGCAATTTGCTTTTTAACTCTTGCTACTATTTTTAGTTTTCTTTTTTCATTTGTTATTAATTTTATTTTTTATTGGTCAAATGGAATATCCATAAAATATCATTCTCGGTTGGTATAAGCATAGCCCTTATGGATATTTCATCCAAAAATAAGTATTCTGTTGGGGGGCTTGTACGGCTGTTTTTTCATAACCATATTCCATAGTATAACAGCAAGTTTTCTTGCGGTTGCACTCACGGCCACTGTTCTTCACTTTCTGTAACAAACCCTATTGAAGAAGTTTGACAGATGCGTGTCTTTTAAGTTACCAATTGCATTTACTGTGTTTCTTAGTGGAATTTTCAGGCAGTTGCTTCCTTTAGGTGTTTTGGGAATCAGAGGTTTTCCACCACTTATTTTATTGTTCGGGGCAAGCCTGAGCCAACTTAAAATATATTTTTAATGGCTTATACCATTGGTACGAAGTACAGGTAAGCTATTAAAAAGGCTGCCCCAATATTTTTGAGACAGCCTTTTTCTTTTCCTTTGTATTTATTTCAGGCTATTTAGCAACCTGAACCTTTTGAGTGATTAAACCTTTGGGGGTAAGCATCTGCACTAGATAGACTCCCGGATTGAAGTTGCTAACATTTATTTCATGCTGTTTGTTTCCGACCGTCTTCTGATACACAACTTGTCCAAGCGTATTAAACATCTTTATTTCAAGAACTATTTCGTCTGCCCGAACACTCAGTATGCTATTTGCCGGATTAGGAAACAGGCTTATAGCAGAAGCAGATTTTTGAATATCAGTTATAGAATTGGGGCTTGTTGAATAAAACAGAGTGATATTCGGATAATAGTCAGTAGAATAACCCGTCGGCGGATTCATCGGATCAAAAGCTGCATCATCTCTTTCTGAAGCATATGAACGGTTTGAGCCGGTATCAATCGAACTGATAAAGGGCGTTCCGATAACCATCTTGGTATAACCTTTGTTTGAATACACCACAAGATTTCCGCCATGATATTCATAGGCATTATCCAAAGGAATATAAATATTGTTGAAACCTTTGGCAAAATTTACCGTTCCGTTAAATACAGGAGTCAAAGTTGCTGGATCAATCCATCCTTCCGACAAGTTATGTTTATTGGTTTCGCCCATCCATATCTGAATCGGAATGTTTGGCACGTCCTCATCGAACTGACAGGTATACTGAATACCGGTTATAGAATCACCGGTCATGCCGATTTCTTCCGGAAAATAGAGGGATTGTGTAAGGCTGTATAAATTAAAGAAATTGTAGGGAAGATAAATCATTGGCCATGAACCGGAACCAATTTGAGTAGTCGCTGTATTCACCGGCTGAACATTAATCATCAGATTTTTCGAATGGTTATTTTCAGGGATTTCGTCCTGAGCAAAGTCAATATACACATAAACATTAGTAGGATTGCCAATATACTCTGCTCCGGGAGTACATTGTAACAGATAAAACTTTTTTTCACCATAAGCAATAGATTCACCTGGCGCAGAAGCCAATTCGACACCATCTTCTCTCATCAGCTTAACAGTATAATTAGTTTGAGTTTGCTTGCCTCCATTAAGAATCTCCGCAAAATACATGGTCATTTCTCCAGCTTTAGGGGTAGTGTTCCCATCAAAATGGCAATACGAAGTACACAAAAGATCATTATCAGGTACTGTTTCCAGGATAATGTTATCAATTACCCACATATTAATTGCATATGAGTTGCCTTCGTAACGGAATGCATATTGCATTGATGTTGCTCCTTCCGGGACACTTAAATAGTATTCAAATTCACCCTGAGGAATATCAAGAAGTCCAAGCGGTTGTTCCCAAACGGCCTGCCAGGTTTGTCCACCATCAAAAGTAACATCCAAACCAATGATTTCGCCATAATCAGCCTGATAGTTAATCAAATATTGTTTGTACTTAAGACACAGTTCATGAATATTTTCGATATTGATTGCCGGAGAAATAAGACGGCTGCTACCCGAAGCAAAACTATAACCAAGATATAATTCGGGAGCCGAACCACCGGCCATTAGGGAATTGTTCACTGACCACGGAGCCTGTGCACCATCGAGAATCCAACCGGGAGGCAATTGACCTGCCGGATAGTTAAATCCCTCATACATAATTGTGTCTACCGAAGCAGTGAATCCATCACCCCTTCCCTGCCCAAATGCAGAAATGCTTAAAAAAGCAACGCTTGAAAAAAGAAATAAAATTAATAACGGTGTAATAATCAGTTTTTTCATGATTTATAATTTATATGATACAACAGCGACAAAGTAAATCAAAATGTAAGCGCATTACAATTGGTACTGGATGCTATTTTGGTATTAAATATCTCTAAGTGCTAACACCTATCATTCTTTTAGTATCAGCACGCATTTTATTCATTATAAGCAATAAAGTCCAAACACTAATCAATAAATTTTTACATTTGCAATGATATATTTGTAGAAATTGATGGTAACTGAAACTGTAAAATACAACGTGAATTGCAAAAAGATTATTAAGTTTTTGTCATTATTATTGCTTATCCTAACCATCTGTTCATGCAATAAACCAGGCACTTCATCCTCAGCCGACAAATCAGTCAAAGGTCATGCCACACCAGAACTCAGTGAAACAGTTCTTAAAGAAATTCATAAACGCATATACGAAAATCCTTCCGCAGCCAGGGCAAAAGCATTTCATCTTCTTGATTCTTTAAGTACTGACAATCAAATTTCTAAAATCAAATTATTAAAATACATCGGTTCGTCATACGTTTTTGAAACCAACTATTCCGAAGCTCTGAAATATTACAATAAGGCGCTATCAATAGCCGAAAAGATTAATCTTTATTCCGAAATAGCCCATATCAATAATAATATAGGAGTGATATTCAACGAAATCGGCAATTATAAAACAGCTTATATTCATATGGTTGAAGCTCTGAACTATTACGATTTAGCCGATAATAAAGATAAAAAAATCGGAGCCATCAATAATATCGGATTAATATTCCTTAAATTAAATAATTACGAAAAAGCATTAACCTATTTTGAAAAGGCTTTAAACCCTTCGGTACAGCCCAAGGATTCAATTCTGATTGTTTCTGTTTTAAACAACGTTGGATTATGCTATATTTCTGAAAACAAATCCGAGCCTGCACTCAAATATCTGAACCGGGCCATCAAACTTTCCGAAAAGATCAACAATCAATACGGATTATGTATTTCCTATCAGTTAATGGGCAATTTATATCTGGAACTTAATCAATCAAAAAAAGCTTATGATGCTTATTCAGTTAGTGTAGATATAGCTCAAAAAGCAAATCTATCATATCAACGTGCTGTATCCAGACTGGGAATGGCCAAAGTATTACTAAAACTGAATAAGACAGATGAAGCTTTTAAAATTGCTTTTGATGTAATGGATATTACAAAAGAACGAAACAGCCTGGTATTAAAAAGTGAAGCTCATCAGGTACTTTCCGATATTTACGAGAAAGTTAAAGATTATAAAAACAGCTTAAAACATTACCGGGAATACATAAAAGTTCAGCAGGAAGCAGTCAACCAAACGGTTATTCATCAGATATACAATATTGAGTTAAGTCATCTTGACCAGCTCAACAAGATGCAACAACTGGAGCTTGAGAAAAAAGAGCTGGCAATCAGCAAAAAAAACAATTTATTGTTCTTTATATCCCTGACATTTGTATTGTTGTTAGTCGGACTTTATTTAGCTTATCTAAATCATCGTCACAGGCAAAAGGTTAAACTCCAGAAAACCGTAATTGAATTAACAGAAAAAAAATCCAATGCTGCGCTTGAAGCAGAAATCCAGGAACGGAAACGGATTGGTCAGGAATTGCACGATAGTCTTGGACATTTACTTTCCATAGCCGGTCTGAATGCAAGTGTATTGTATAAACGTAAAGATATTGCGGAAGAAAAAAAGGAAGAACTGCTCGAATCGCTTATGAAAAGTATTGATGATGCATTTGACGAAGTACGGAATATCTCACACAATCTGGCTCCATCCCTGCTTTCAGAACAAGGTCTTAAAGGGGCTCTCAAAAGCATCTCCGACAAGGTAAACCAAAGCACTAAACTGACAATGAGTTTTAATACATTTGGTTTAAACGGGAAAATGGATGATCTGATTGAAAATACGCTCTTCCGCGTTATTCAGGAGATTGTCAACAATACCATTAAACATGCCGAAGCAACTAAACTATTTATACAAATTGCTCAGGGCAATAATGAAATATCCTTAATGGCCGAAGATAACGGAAAAGGCTTTAATTTTGATGAGGTAATAAAACATTCAAGTTACGGACTATCACACATGAAGTCCCGAATCGAAAACCTTAAAGGTACGATGTTTATCGACTCAAATCCGAACAGAGGAACCATTATAAGTATATTTATACCTTTATAATAATCAGATTATGTCAAAGGAACCTATTAAAGTTTTAATAGTTGATGATCATCAGCTTATGATTGAGGGACTGAAATCGCTGCTGGAGTACGAAGAGGATATCGCTTTCGTTGCCGGTACCAACTCCATGGCCGAAACCCTCCGTTTCCTGGAAAACAACCATTCCATTGATGTAATACTCATGGATATCAATATGCCGGATGGGTCTGGGATTGAAACAACGGAAAAAATTAAAGCGTTATATCCCAATATTAAAGTGATTGCACTGACCATGCATGATGATATTTCCATTATTACGAGAATGGTTAAGGCCGGAGCTTCAGGATATATCCTTAAACGAACAAATATGAATGAAGTAATTGAAGCATTGAGAATCGTTCATAATAACGGTAAGTACCTCAGCATTAACACCCAGAATATAATTATGGATAATCTGGGCGCTCCTGCCAACCTGCTTGATTCTCAGGAAGAAAGCAAGCCAACTCTTTCTTCCCGCGAAATTGAAGTCCTTAATCTTGTGGCTAAAGAATACAGTAATGAGCAAATTGCCGAAAAACTTTTTATCAGCGAACGTACAGTTGAAGCCCACCGGCGTAATATTTTCATAAAAACCAAAACCAAGTCAATCGTAGGCCTTATGAAATATGCCATAAACAAAGGATTAATAGAGATTGACCCTGAAGACAAATAATCAAAATTTAATTTTTATGTAAAGCTCCAACTCAAAGCCTTTAGGACTACCTTCAGGCTGAAAAATCAATTTACGCCCTAAAACCCAACGGGATCTTCATCAATTTTCTTCAGCCAAAAGCAACGCTGAATCCGTAAATTATTCAGCAACCATACCTTTTTCGTTTTCACACATCTTCTGTTTGAATTAGCGGTAACAGTTAAGCCATGCACCGTAAGGGATTGCTGACTATGCTCCTGTCCACTATTACAAACTTTTATGTTATATCATTTTCCTTGACGTTTATAAAGTTTTATTTCAAATTATTTCTGCTACTGTTTTCTTTGTGTGGAATGATATCCCGAATATATGAGACCATTCAGCAGGGCTTTTAATTTATTGGATATCGTATTTATCATCATATCGGGGACTTCTATCAATTATCATTGACGAGATTCATCTGCCCGAATTGCTATTCCTACTGTCTTTTCCTGTCTATATATATTTTTTTGCCTTTAACTTATTTTTTCTCCGTGCGGTTTGATATTTTTTACTTAGCTTACAAACTGTAATTGCCGCTTTGATTTACTATTTACATTATTTATCATGGAACTTTGAAAGAAGGAACTAATCCCATTAATATAATCTTTTATAAATTTCCTTTTATAGACTAATATGTATGACGGATGGTGTACGGGAATATATCTTATATTATTAATGACGAATGTATTATAATTAAAACTTTCATCAAGAATTACATCTCCTAAGAAAAGTTTTTCTAACACAAATGATGCAACTTGTTTTCCTAATAAAAAAACCAGTGAAGGTTTTAATATTTCAATCTCTGTTTCAAGGTTAGGGAAACATTTTTCCATTTCATGTTTAAATGGATATCTGATTTTGCTATTATTTAAAGGCAAACATTTAACCACATTGGTTTTATAAAAAGAAATTTTAGATGTATATGGTTCCTCAATTTCTTTAATTAATGCACCAGAACGTGTATACGGAGATAAGGGTTGTCTCTCCTCTTCTTTTCCGATCAAGACAGAAGAAAGTCCTACCCAAAAAACACTAGCCATGTTTTTTTTATCAATAACAGGCAGTTGATTTAAGTACAAACCACAAGCTTTACATTGTATTCGATTGCTTGTGTCAATTAAATTTGAGATTTTTTTTAGAGAATATTCTCTATTCATTTAGATTATTTGTCCTGCAAATATAATCATGAATAGTTTCCAAACAAACTTTTGAGTAGTTTCCTCTATGAAAATTAAATTGATTTCGTCCGATGAGATTTGATAAAACCTGATTTGGAATAGTATGCTCTATTTCGATATTAATATTTTTTTCTTTTAGATTTTTAAATATTTCAGTACCATGATAAGGGCGGAATTGAAAAACACTTGTGCGAAAATTTGAACCATATTTTATTGATAGTTTTTTTATATCACTTGCCAATCGGTATGTCATATCCATATCATCTTCAGTTTCGTTGGGAAATCCATATATAAAATAACCTTTGACATTGATTTCTGCCTTAAATATCTTGCAAAGATTTAAAATTACCTGATCTATATTGTCTGTTTTATTTATTGCTTTTAATATCATTGGTGAACCAGATTCCATACCAATAAAAAGTTCATTACAACCGCTTTCTTTTAATGCAACAACCTCCTTTTGTGTAGCTTCATTAAAAGCTTTTATATGAGCCATCGAACGCCATTGATAATTGAATTTTGAGAAAATATTTATTGCTTTTAAAATACTAAATCTTGATTTAAGAAAAAGGTCATCCAGAACCCTAATTGAATTTACTTCAGGATATATTTTTTTTATATCTTTTAACTCATCAATAATTGATAATACCGATCTCTCCCTGATTGGGAAATCGGTATTTTGTGTCCTGGCTGCAGCACAAAAAGTGCAATTATAAATACACCCACGACCAGTTATAATATTTACTTCTAATAATCCTGCATGATTTTTAATAGGTTCATTTTTAAATAAACTTCTGGCTAATGGAATATCAGAAATGTTTTTGAGGTAGTACTTTGATTCGACTGATACTTTAAAAACTCTTCGGTTTTGATTTAAAAATATTGCATCTTCTTTGATTTCATTTTTAATAATATCTACTGTAATTAGTTCTCCATCGCCTATCACAATGTCGATTGGATTATGTGTTTTCCAATTTACTATTTTGGGATAAAGCTCTTTTGTTGCTAGACCTCCAATAATGATATGAGTATAGAAATTTAATGATTCAACCAATTCTTTGACTAAATCATAATTTGTAGAAAAAATATTTATTGCAACAAATTCCGGATGTTGATTATTTACAAACTCAATCAATTTAATTAATGAAATTCTACTATAAACTGCATCAATTAATTCAACTTCAATGTTATTTTGCTTAAGATATAATGCAATATATCCTAATCCAAATGGTGGAAGTGAATCTTCATCATAAAGACTGTCTACCTCGCGGAATAATGGTGAATTTATTAAAAGTAAACTCAATGCTATTATTTTTCCCCTAAATAGGATGAAATAAAATTGTCAATTTCTGTTTTATTAATTGTTTCAGCAATTAACCAAGCTAAATTCCATATGTTACTGTATAATGCACCTCCAATGTTTGCTGTATCTGTTTTCATTGCTTGATAAGTGTCCTTTTTTATTTTAGAATAGATTAATAATTTTTCGACTCCGTCAACTTTTTGGAGTCTTCCCCTAATTCTTAAATCAGCCTGTTTAGGATCATAGAATTTTAATTCAACATTCTTAAGTTCATGTAATATTTTACCATATCTGATTTTGGTAGATGGATCGTTTGTCTTTTCACAAAGAATGGATATCTTAGAAAAATTTAAAGATTTTAAGTGACAATATTTTCCATTCAAATCCATATCAGCAGGTGTGTTTCCGAAAAAATCTAAATCTCTTCCTAGTAATCTGATTTCTGACTTATCTGCAAGAGTCGTCCATTCATTAATAACTGATTCTAATTCTGAAACCTTAAATATATTTTTTACATGTAATTTGTAATATGTAAAGAAAAATAACCCAATCCCAAATAGAAATAAGGCACTCATTGTAAAATAATCTAATTTCTCCAGTTTTGAACACAGAAAGAAAATTTCAATAATTGCAGTAATAATTGAACCAATAGCTAATATATAAAAACACCACACCCAATCTGTTTTATATTTAATTGCAACAAGGTTACTGCCAAGAACGCCCCAAAATGCTCCTGCAGATAGTGTGGCGATTGCTAGGAAAATTGTCGATGTTTCTGATACCATAAATTTAATACTTTAATCAATTGTTTTTTTATCAATATTTTCTAATTTATTAATAAGCAATGTAATTTCTTTAAATGGTGCTCTTTGATTTATTTCAGGCAATATCTTTAATTTTTCCAATGCAATCTCAGTTGTAATAATTTCTTTTTTTAATAATGTTTCAATTATCCAAAGAATTCCCCTTGCAGTTAAATTCCTTCTTTTGGATTCATTACGCAAACCTTTATCAGAACTGATAATAACTCCCTTTTTTCTAATAGCTAATTCTAAAACAGAGCAGTCAGTATAACTGAGTCCAGGTAGTTTATCAAATAATGATTGAATAGTTTCAAAAGAATCTTCAGAATCAATATTTAATCTTCCACTTGAAATATATTTCGATATTACAGATAGTTGTGCATCATCAGCAATTTCTGCAATCACCATTTGTGTTGTATACACATTACAATCTGATTTAAAAAAAGCTTCTATCAAATTAAGATCAATTAGATCAAATAAGATACAAGAATCATTAATTAATATTTCCCTTTCATTTAGCACAAACAGTTCCTTTTCTTAATTCATTAATACTAATATTTAATAAAGTAGACGCTTTGCTAAGACTTATTAATTCTTCTGCAAGTGCCCTATTAACAAGCTGTTCGAATAATTTTTGTTTTTCTTCTCCTTTAAATGTTCCTGGTTCGTCTTTTTGCCCATAAGTTTTACTCATATATATCATCCATCTTTGATAGTAGTTCTGAGTTATAATATCCAATTCATTTAACCTATGTACAATTGCCCTTATTGAGATACCATAATATTCTTTAATTGATATTAATTCTTTAATATCAATATAACTTCTTTTATTACCACCAATCATTTTAATAAGCATTTCTTTGGGAATTAAAAAACAACTTGAGAAAAAATGACATAGTTTTTCAATTTGTTTTGGATCGCTTTTAATATGATTTTCAAATTCCAGAAGTAAGTGAGCTAATTCATGAATAATAGTAAACCTAATTCTTTCTATAGATTTAAATTTCCTATTAACAACAACAACAGGATTTTCATTTGAAGCAAAGAAGGAAAGTCCATCAATTTCATCTTCAGAATCAATTAATAATACTTTAACACCCTTTAATTCTAGCATCTCTACAATGCTGGAAATTGGGCCATGACCAAGTTCCCATGCTCCTCTTAATTTATTTGCGGCAATTTCAACAGCATTTTTATCATTAATTATTATCTGTTTTAAAGGATTGCGAAATTTGGGTTTTATATTGAAAATGCTTTCAATTTCAAAAAATCTTTCAACATAATCACGGGATTTTTCAATAATTGATTCTTCGACTTTTTTGGGCATGCTGGATTTCTTTCTAAAAGAGATTTCTTTTAGTTCAAGGGTATTCTTTTTCAGAAAGTAATCCGGCTTAACATTTAAAACCTTAGATATAGCCAATAGAACTTCACTTGTTGGGTTCATCAATCCTTGCTCATACTTATTAATAGATTGCTTGGACACCATGTTTCCCAGTTTATCAGAAAGATCTTGTAATGACATTCCAGCCATCTTTCGAGCCAATTTTAAACGGGTTCCGAAGAAATTTTGATTTGCTAAATTCATAAGTAAGTTTATTTGGTTGACAAATGTACAGATTTAATTTTATATGTCAACCATTATGAAAAATTATTTTTAATTATTTTTTGATTGATTCGTTAAAAAAACCAGCTATTACACTTTGTTGAACTAAAACATCTCTGAAATTTATCGGTTTAGTTCAACTCATACATTGCATCTGACAAAATAATCACGATATACTCTAATTCAGTTATATTGGCCTTACAACTGTCAGTATTACTATAAAAATAAGCAATAATTCATCATTTTCTATTTATTATAAATTACCCCATCCGCTCAATAAAACCGGGCAGGGTTCTACCATCTTACTTACCTTCCGTTTGCATCGCGTTAATTTTCAAATCTTCAAATCTTCAAATTAGCTAATTGGCACATTATCTTCTTCTTTTTTCGTTCGTGCTCCTCCGAAAGCCTCCTGTTAAACGTAATTTATAATTCCGCTATGTTCCGAACAGAAAATCATTTTCTGTTTAGCCGGGAATTGCAGACTTTGCTCAGCCGTGATATCCCCTTAAAACCACCTGAAAGTAAAGTAATGCGTGGCATATTGATTTTTTATTTGATAGCCTGTTGTCATATTCGTTTATTGTATTTGCGAAATTATATTATTTTTTGTTGAAATACAATTTCAACGGTATTCCGAGCGGCATTGCAAATGCCGCTCAGCCGGGGTTTGTTATTCTTTTAAACATGGTTTTTTATATAACTTCAATCCTTCATTAATAACTTTTATCAATTTTACTTTAATTTCATCATTACAAAAGAAAAAAAGAAATTTACCACGATCATTTGTATATTCGATAAAATTTGTATAATGGTGTTCTTTCATTGTAAGCTTATCATAATATGATATCTCATAGCAATAATAAAAACAAACGTTATCAGATTTATATGAGTCAATATCTATCTTTGGTTTATACTGCAATTCACCTAAGGATTCTGGACCAATGGCAGCTTGCGGAGTTTTATAAAGGACATTGGTTGATTCTATTACAAAATCTCGTGAAATTAAAAATACTCTAAAATTAACATTATAAGCATATCTTTGACC
>Ga0160425_1002964_pt1 | contig 13008 bp, 6 predicted proteins | sample BioMet8_FD_108193 | JGI IMG/M metagenome (GOLD analysis project Ga0160425, IMG submission 108193) | Microbial communities from bioreactor (seeded with sewage sludge) at Lawrence Berkeley National Lab, California, USA - Biofuel... | ecosystem: Engineered > Bioreactor > Anaerobic > Unclassified ...
CCTTCAGAGAGAGTATTTCCATATGCGCCCTGAAGAAGACGGAGCTACCATGTTCGGGCCTATTGAAATTACAGAGCAGACAAATCGCGGAGAACGGAATATTCACTGCCAGAAGGACGTGGGGGAAGGAGGGTACCAGATCCCCTTCAATGTGGAAAATATTGAATTCAAAGCTCATGATGCAAGCATGATTATTGCCATAGAAACCGGTGGTATGTACGCACGTTTGATGGAAAACGGGTTTGATGAAGCCTACAATGCGATCCTTGTCCACCTCAAAGGCCAGCCTGCCCGTTCAACCCGGAGGATTATCAAGCGCATGAACGAGGAATTAGGCATCCCCGTAGCCGTTTTTACGGACGGCGACCCATGGTCTTACAGGATCTATGCCTCTGTTGCCTACGGGGCTATAAAAAGTGCTCATCTCTCAGAATTCATGGCAACCCCCGCAGCCAAGTTTCTTGGCCTCCAGCCCTCAGACATAGTTGAATACGAACTCTCGACCGACAAGCTTACAGATCAAGATATAAATGCACTGCGGAGCGAACTTTCCGACCCGCGTTTCGAGTCCGACTACTGGAAAGAACAAATCCAGCTCCAGCTCGATATAGGGAAAAAGGCCGAACAGCAGGCTTTTGCAGGAAAAGGCCTTGATTTCGTAACCGAAGTATACCTGCCCAATAGGCTCAAAGATATGGGTATGCTGTAACACCCGAGTTCCGTCACCCGAGTTCCGTCTCGGGAGGACGGTGCCCTTTTCGCTATGCTACGCTTCGCTCAAGAGGGCTGAATTAGGGGTAAGGAAGGCTGCATTCTCAACGAGCTCAGGTTGATTTACCCGAGTTCCATTTTAGACTATGTGGCGGGCATGGTTACCACTCTCTTTTAAAGGCTTGACTGCAACCCTTTTCAAAAAAGGCTTGACCGAAAACCCCAAGAACCATTTGAATTTGATGAACTTAGCCCCGAACCCTATCGGCGTGATAAACCGGCGCAACGGTTTGTGATAAACCGCGCAACGGTTTTGATCCAACCAGGGCAAAGGTTTTGAGTTAATGGTTGAGGCTAATACTTACCGGTTAAGTTTATATAGAAACATTATAAATTAACGTGAAAAGATATTGTTTTTAAAAACTGCAAGCAAACCCGATCGGGGATGGTACCTCAGGATATCCAGGCAGTGCATCATGATAACTAAAAAGTATTCCGAACTGCTATTTTATTTGGAAATTGCTTTTTGAATTTGGAAAGATACCCTGGAACTGTATATGTAAAAATCTGCTGATTAACAGTGTAAATGCCGCGACTCTTGCTCTAAATCCTTTTGAGACGAGAATTTTTGCGAGCTAAACAGCAAATATTAATTTAAACTAAAGACGTATTAAAAAATTAGTATGAAAAGCGCATATTTGGGCATAAAATTATGCTAAAAATTAGCTGTTTTGAGAGGATTGATACTGAAAAATCTTGTCTAATTTTCAGGGAATCTAAAGGCTTAAAATGTATGAGCGCATATTGAATTTGGTTCGTGGTAGAAAAGATAAAATTGATATATAAAAAGCAGTAAATAAAAGCTGTAGTCTTATTGGATTGATACGAGTTCTAAGATCTATTTTGACAAAAGTTTCCCCGCGAATTTTTAAAAAAAGATATAATGTTACGTGATTTAGATAACTCTACTAGATTTTTATGGAGAATCAACTAAGATGAGTGATAAACAGGTTTACGATGCTTCGCACATCCAGGTGCTGGAAGGCCTGGAGGCTGTCCGGAAGCGTCCCAGCATGTATATAGGGAGCACGGATAGTCGCGGGCTCCACCACCTAGTCTATGAGGTAGTAGACAATAGTATTGATGAAGCTCTTGCAGGCTTCTGTACCAGGGTAAATGTTACAATCAACCCGGACGGGAGTGTGACAGTCCTGGATAATGGAAGAGGTATACCTATCGACCTCCATCCATTTCACAAAAAATCAGCTCTTGAAGTTGTAATGACTGTTCTGCATGCAGGAGGGAAGTTCGACAAGAACACCTATAAGGTTTCAGGGGGACTGCATGGAGTAGGGGTTTCTGTTGTAAATGCACTTTCGGAATGGCTGGAAGTTGAAGTGTCAAGAGAAGGCAAGAAGTATTTCCAGCGCTATTCCCGTGGAAAGCCTGAGGCTGACGTTCAGGAAATCGGAACTTCAGAAACTACAGGCACAAAAACTACTTTTAAACCCGATGAAAAAATTTTTGAAACACTTGATTTCGATTACGAGATCCTTTCAAACCGTTTAAGAGAACTGGCTTTCCTGAACCGTGGCCTTACTATCAGCCTCAAGGATTTAAGAACCCCAGAAGGGCAGGCTGAAATTTTCACCTACGAAGGGGGAATAGTGGAGTTCGTGAAGTATCTGAACAATAAGAAACAGCCTCTTCACGACCCGATTTATTTTGAGCGGCAAAGGGACGACATGGTAGTAGAAATTGCAATGCAGTACACAAGCAGCTATACAGAAAACGTGTACTCCTTCGCAAACAACATCAATACCCACGAAGGCGGAACTCACATAATCGGTTTCAAGACCGCACTGACAAGGGTTGCAAATGACTATATTAAAGCTAACAAGCTTTCCAAAGAAGACATAAAGCTCACAGGCGATGATGTAAGGGAAGGACTGACTGCAATCATCAGTGTCAAACTAATGGAACCCCAGTTTGAGGGGCAGACCAAGACAAAGCTTGGAAATAGTGATGTCAAAGGAATTGTGGACTCCCTTGTAACTGATGGGCTTGCGGAATACTTCGAGGAGAATCCCAAGGTTGCAAATGTTATTCTTGAAAAAGCCCTTCTTGCCCAGAAAGCCAGGGAAGCTGCAAAAAAAGCAAGAGAACTGACCCGGAGAAAAAATGCTCTCGAAGTAAGCACTCTTCCCGGAAAACTTGCGGACTGCTCGGAAAAGAATCCTGCAGCCTGTGAGATTTACATTGTGGAAGGTAAATCGGCAGGCGGTTCGGCAAAACAGGGTAGAGACAGGAGTTTTCAGGCTATATTACCTCTCAGAGGCAAGATCCTGAACGTGGAAAAATCCAGACTTGCAAAGATCCTGAAAAACGAGGAGATCATTTCCCTAATCACTGCCATTGGAACAGGAGTCAGCGAGGACTTCAACCTGGAAAGTGCCCGTTACCATAAGGTCATTATCATGACTGATGCTGATGTGGATGGAGAACACATCAGGACTCTTCTTCTCACGCTGTTCTTCCGTTATATGAGGCCTCTTATTGACGAGGGATACGTATACATTGCCCAGCCTCCACTCTACCGCATAAAGAAAGGCAAAGCTGAGTACTACATACACTCTGACAGGGAACTGGAAGCAAAGAAGAAAGAACTCGGGGAAAAAGGACTTGGAATCCAGCGTTATAAAGGGCTTGGAGAAATGAACCCCGAACAGCTCTGGGAAACCACCATGAAACCTGAGAGCCGGACTCTTTTACAGGTGACCCTGGAAGATGCGATTCGGGCTGATGAGATATTCAGAATCCTCATGGGAGATGAGGTTGAGCCACGCCGGAACTTCATAGAAGCGCATGCAAAAGAGGTCGTAAACCTGGACATCTGAGGTGGCTAAAAATGGCAAAATATGAAGACGAGAATAAATCTGAAGATGAATTGAAAAAATCTTATCAGTCTACCCTTATCCCTGAAGATAAAGATGGAGAGCCGGAAAACGAGGAAGGTTCGGCCGCCCTTACACACGAAGAGCCAGGCGAAAAATTGGAATTAAACGTATCCGACCCTGCTTCAGATGATCCCGAAGACGAAGGTCTGGAGCCAGAAAGGAGTGGGGTTACTACCATCCTTATCGAAAATGAGATGAAACGCTCTTACATTAACTATGCAATGAGTGTAATCGTCGGAAGGGCACTTCCCGATGCCCGAGACGGCCTAAAGCCAGTTCACCGCAGGGTCCTTTTTGCCATGAAAGAGGCAGGGATTACGCACGACAAACCTTACAAGAAGTCAGCCCGTGTGGTAGGAGACGTGCTCGGTAAATATCACCCTCATGGAGATACTGCGGTCTATGACACTATTGTGCGTATGGTCCAGGGTTTCTCTCTTCGTTACCCTTTAATTGATGGGCAGGGAAATTTCGGGTCAATAGATGGGGATGCGGCTGCTGCCATGCGTTACACTGAAGTCCGTATGGACAAAATCGCAGAAGAGATGCTGGTAGACATCGACAAGGAAACAGTCCCCTTCATGCCAAATTACGACGGGTCAATAGAAGAGCCCGAAGTCCTCCCTGCAAAACTTCCGAACCTTCTTGTCAATGGGTCCACAGGTATTGCAGTAGGAATGGCAACAAACATGGCCCCTCATAACATCGGAGAGGTCATTGACGGCATTTTCATGCTTATTGAAAATCCTGACGTCACAATTCCTGAGCTCATGACTGTAATCAAAGGGCCGGATTTTCCTACAAGTGCTCATATTCTTGGAACAGCAGGCATTAAATCGGCTTATATGACCGGAAGGGGTTCTTTAAAGATTAGGGCCGTTGCCGAGATTCAGGAGTTAAAAAAAGACAGGCAGCAAATTATCGTAACCGAACTTCCTTACCAGGTAAACAAAGCCAGGATGATTGAAAATATTGCCCAGCTAGTTCGGGAAAAGGTAATCATGGGAATTTCCGACCTTCGTGACGAGTCTGACAGGGAAGGAATCAGGGTAGTTATCGAGCTTTCTCGAGGCACGAATCCAAAGGTTGTTTTAAACCAGCTTTATAAGCATACTCAAATGGAGACTACTTTTGGGGTAATCAATCTGGCTCTTGTTGACGGAAAACCAAAAGAGCTGAACCTGAAGGAGCTTCTTGAGATCTATCTTGAATACAGGGTGGAAATTATCCAGAAGCGTACCCTTTATGACCTCAAGAAGAGCGAGGAGAGAGCCCATATCCTTGACGGGCTCAAGATCGCCTTGGATAATATCGATGAGGTTGTCGCTCTGATAAAAGGCTCGGCAAATGCTGATGAAGCAAAGCAGGGTTTAATGGAGAATTTTTCCCTTGACGAGGTCCAGTCCAAAGCTATTCTTGATATGCGCCTGCAGCGCCTTACAGGACTTGAAACCCAGAAGGTGCTTGAGGAACTTGAAGGGCTTGTAAAGCTGATAGGTGAACTCAGAAAAATCCTTGAGAGCGATGAGCTCAAGTACGAAATTATCAGGAATGAACTTCTGGAGCTCAAGGATAAGTATGGGGATGCTCGCAGGACAAAGATCGTGCAGGCTGCTTCTGAAGTTAGAGAAGAGGATCTGATTCATGAAGAGGAAGTTGTTGTCACGATTACCAATGGAGGCTACATAAAGCGCATCCCACTCAAGACTTACACTATGCAGCGCCGCGGAGGCAGGGGTATAATCGGCATGGAAATGAAAGAGGAAGACTTCGTGGAAAATCTCTTCATTTCCTCAACCCATAACTATATCCTTTTCTTCACAAACCTTGGCAGGCTCTACTGGGAAAAAGTATATGAGATCCCTGAAGGCTCCAGGCAGTCCAGAGGCAAAGCCATAGTAAACCTTCTGGAGCTTAAGGAAGGCGAAACAATCAATGCAATGATCCCGGTCAAGGAATTTGACAAAAACCACTATCTGCTTATGGCAACAAGGGCAGGTACCATTAAAAAGACTCCTCTCTCGGAATTCAAGAACCCGAGGAAAGCAGGCATAATTGCAGTCACCCTTGACGAAGATGACGAGCTTGTAAGAGTCCTCCTTACCAATGGCAAAAAAGAAGTCCTGATGGTTTCAAAGAAAGGCAAAGCTATCCGCTTCTATGAAGAAGATGTCCGCCCTATGGGCCGAACTGCAAGAGGTGTCCGGGGCATGACTCTTGAAGGCCCGGACGACGAGGTTGTCAGCCTGGACCTTGTTGACGAAACAACAACCCTCCTGACAGTGACCGAAAACGGCTTTGGCAAGAGGACCGAGTACTCCCAGTACCCTGCGCACCGCCGCGGCGGAAAAGGCGTGATAACAATCATTACCAACGAGAGGAATGGTCCTGTTTCAAGAGTCCGGTCCGTAGCCGATGACGATGAACTTATCTTCACCAGTGCCGACGGTATCATTATCCGCATTCCTGCTAAAGATATCTCGATCCAGGGCAGAAACACCCAGGGTGTAAGAATTATGAATCTAAAACCCGGCGACACAGTCGCAGGTATAGCCAGGATCCAGAACGGAAAAGCCGAAAAGAACCTTAAACTCACAGCCTTTAATGATAAAGAAGCCGCAGAAGCAACTGGAGCAGGAGAGGAAGCCGAATCTCCGGAAGGCGAAGTTGAAGGTCTCGATGAGTTTGAAGAATTGGAAGACCTTGAAGCTGCCGACGAAGCTGAAGAAACCGGGGAAGCCGAAAAGGATGAAGCAGAAGAGGATGAAGTAGAAGAGGATGAAGTAGAAGAGGATGAAGCAGAAGAGGATGAAGCAGAAGAAATTGAAAAAGAGTGAATAACGAATACGGGTGAAGAAAAATAATTCTTCACTCAAACTGTTGCCGGAGTCAAGATTTTTTAGGGATTTCTTTCCGGCGGCGGGCTTTTTTTCCGAAGGGGAGCCGGGCGGTAGACTTATTTTTTGGGGCGGGTTTTTTGAATCGATTTTTTTAAGGGATTGAGTACTGGAAGGTGTGTTTATTCATTATCTTCAGAACCTTATGCTGCGAATCTAAAAGTTTACTTATATAGATCTCGCTGGCGTTTTATAAGTGTTTATAAATAAACTCTAAGCTGCAATTTAGTGATTAAAAAGAGTAAATGTTTTCTGATTGCCGGTTAATGTTATGATTTTTTGTTGTTCAGGGACTATTTAAGTTTTGTTGATTCTTAAAAACAGGTTCTGTAAGAGCTGAGTCAATAGAAAGTCCATAGAACGAACAGAGATAAATAGAGAAAAATCCTGTAAGATTCATATTAATTATTATTTATACTAAATTTATACATATTTGTTGTGATAAAATAAAAAATTTTTCTTATATAATAATATATAATGTTAAAAAGTTGTATATACTTAAACTACATTTTAGCTTATAACTCAACCATTTTAGATAAATTGTGTAAAGTATTTTCACACACAATATTACCTGATAAATGGTGAGGGAGTTGATATAAAGGAGGAATTAAAGAATGCAAGAATTAGAAGTATTACCCCCGATAAATGTGACAGTTGGAGAAATATTCGAAATTTCAATCCCCTCGAATCCTTCTTCGACCGGCTATAACTGCTTACTGTCAGAGATGCCAAGTTGTGTTTACTTTGTAGAGTCAACGTACGTACCTGATGAGCCCACTATACCGGGAAAGGGTGGAACCAGCAATTTCAAATTTGTTGCAGTCGAAAGCGGGAACGGTCCAATTATTTTCCATAGTGTAAAGTTCTCTCAGCCTCTGGATATATTGGAACCTACTCCTACGCAACAAAGGTTTGTTATAGTAGAGTAATGAAATGGCATTATTTTGCCATCCACTTTCCATTTTTTTTGTCATAGCTGTTCATTCTGTTTTACTCTAAGTTTCAGTCAGTTACTACTCCTCAACCTGTTTTTTTGCGGATTTTTTATTCAGGGCCAATTATTTCTGACAAAAATCAATGAGATTCCACAGGAGTAAAAACGTTTATGGAAATTTCCGGCGGCGGGCTTTTTTTCCGAAGAGGAGCCGGGCGACGGACTTATTTTTCGAGGCGGGTTTTTTGAATCGATTTTTTTGAGTGAACTACGCCGGTAAGTACAAGTTTGAAGAATTTCTGAATTCAGGGCCGGTTAGAAGAATTTCGAGGAATCTTAAAACGGGGTACCATACGACTGCGAAGCAGGCGGCGAAGACCGAAAAAATAGAGAAAGTATTTAACGAATACACAAAAGATAAAAACAAAAAATTAATCAGGTCATACGTTAAAAGGATTCACAAGCAGTAAAGGAGCAAATAAATGTCCGAAGATGCAATTACGAGATTAAAGCGAACAACTCTGTTTGAAAATCTGTATGAAAAAGAAAATTCATTAGAAGATCACGAAATTTCAGAAAATATAATTTCAGTTGTTTGTGAGATCGCTCCTTTATTAGAAAGAATTCCTGAAAACATGCCTGAATTCACTTTACATAACGCCAACCATAGTGCAAAAGTAGTCGAACTGATGGGCAAAATAATACCTTCAGATACTCTTGATCACTTGAATATTATAGAACTCTCGATACTTATTTACGCCGCATATCTTCACGATATAGGGATGACAGCTTCAAGAGACAAAAGAGAAGAAATTATTGCCAATAGCTCCGAATTTGCTAAACTTCGCATTTTCAATGAAGAACTAAGCCTTAAGTTTGATGAAGCAAAAAAGGATGGAGATCATCGCACAGCGACATTTATTGAAGATAAACTGTTTACAGAATTTCTCCGTAGAAATCATGTAGAACGTTCTCACGAATTTATTGAAAGAAAGTATGGATTAAAAGAAACGCCCATATCATGGAAAAGGATTCCCTATTATAAATTAGTGCAAGCAGTTTGCGATAGTCATGGCTTGCCTGTAAGAGAACTATACGATACAAAGTGTTGGCGCCGTGATTATCTGTTAGGTAGCAAGAGAATTAATGTGCAGTATTTATCGATAATTCTTCGATTAGCTGATATTCTGGATCTTGATCCTGAACGTACACCTAGATGTTTACTTGATTTTATTAATCCAAAAGATGAAACAAGCATTAAGGAGTGGAAGAAGCATCTTGCAATTGTTGGATGCGAAATATCTCCAGAAGAAATCAATATAGAAGCAGAATGCGAACATCCAATTTATGAACGTACACTCCGAGAATTTATTGATATGATAGAAACCGAACGCAAAGAAAGTATCCTTTTAACATCACGATATAAAGACGACATATCAAAAAAATATAGATTAGATCTACTAAAACCAATAACAAAAGAGAATATTAGATCTAATGGAGAGTACATATATTCTGATTTTCATTTTAAACTTGATTTTCATCGAGTTATTGATCTTTTGATGGGGGAGAGATTATATGGAGATCCAACTTTAACTCTCCGTGAACTTTTGCAGAATTCCGTTGATGCAGTACGTTACCGCGAATCGTTGGAAAAGAAAGAGGGAAATTTCTTTTTACCATCCATAAAAATGACGTTGAAAGACGACGAGCTTATTATTGAAGATAATGGAATCGGAATGGATGAGTATATTTTCGAGAATTACTTTTTGCAAATTGGGAAAAGTTACTACAATAGTTCAGAATGTCGTACAAGCGGAGTAGAAATTGATCCAGTCAGTGAGTTTGGAATAGGTATTCTCTCTATTTTTATGGTAGCTTCCAGTTTTAGAGTGGAAAGTTGGAGAAAGCCACTTGACCCATTACATCCACCTGACCCGATAAACGTTGAAATTCCCACTGCTTATGATTACTTTGTCAGAAGGCCTTCTTCTCGTGTTGAGATAGGAACTAAAATAACTTTGTCTTTGAAATCTAACCATCCTTTCTCTTCTATATCTTTAGTTGAGAAAATATCAGAAATCGCTCCTTTTATTGAGTACCCTATTACTATTGAAACCGAAGAAGAAAGAACAACTTATTTTTCTTCTTTGCCAGAAACGCTTCTATTGAGCAATGCTGAAGATGACAGATCAAAGGCATATCTTACGATATCATTTGATGAAACTAGAAAAGGTATCCTGGCAGGAGTCAAAGGCTCTATAGAAGTTAAAAGTTCTATCTATGGTTATAATGAAAATATTAGTCTAGTTGCTCAAAGAGGATTTTTTGTAAAATATTTGAATATATTTCCAAATTGGGTGAATATTCGAGCCTCAATAAATCTATCAAACCGAGCAAAACTAAAACTTACACCAGACCGATGTAATGTAATTGCAGATAATACATATAATGACTTGGTTTCTGCTATAGAGTCTAAGATTTTAGAATGCATAAAAAATCATTTAAAAGAATATCGAGAATCAAATCCTTTTGAATTATACATAGACTACGTTAATGAATTGTTATACAAAAAAGTATTGTTTAATTTATCTGGTTCTCCTCTATCTGATACTTTTAACAACGATATTGTGAATCTCTACTTTGAAAATGTACCATTACCTTGTGTCTCTAGCGATGGAAAGCAAATATACAAAATAATAGATGAATTTGATAGTTTACCTCTCATAGCAGTAACTGGCGCTAGTGATTGGGAAAACAAAATCATAGACTCAAACACACTAAAAGAAATTTCAAGATTAATAGGCAAGGTAGTGGGGGAAGATGTTCCCCTACTTTTATATGATTATCCGACTGACCATTCATTTTCATTTTTTGTGAGAAGAAAATTTCATGGTAAACCTGCCTTAATTTATATTACATCCAATCCAGGAGTAGTAGTACAAATTTATTTAGGCGAGCGAAAAAAAAGAGAAGAGATTGATACATACAGAATGGACTTTAATTATAAATTTTATAACTACGACGAAAATAATTTACCTCTTTTTGTGAATTCTCCTGAACTAGGACTACAGTTTGATGAAAGAATAATTTATAATGCCAAGCATCCAATAATTAGTCCTTTTCTTGATGATCTGATGCCAAGAAATACCTTATGTAAAAATGCCTTAGACCTCCTACGCGATTCCATTGGAGATATACTCAATCAATTTTATGCTTATATACCGGTTTCACCTTCTTCATTCTATGATATTGAATATAGCCAAAACCTTAATTTTATGCTAATTGGAATACTTAAGAGACATCCTGAAATATTAAATGAATTTTCTCACGCTATCGAAGAATTCTGGGATGAAGCTATTGAAATTGGCGCCATATCTTCTAATGAGAGCTTCCCAGGCTTTGACGAGAGAGATTTACCTTGGTTTTGGAATAGCGACACTGAATAAGATTAGAGATAGATTCTCGACTTGGATTTTCCGTGGCCTAAGAACTCAACTTAACAAATTAACTACATAAACCAATTCTCCTCCAACTTCTCCTCCCTTTCCTCCTGCTCTCTCGCATAAGCCACATACTCCCCGCTCTCCCTATCAAAAACAAACCTGTAAACCGTTTTGAAATAAGCCCAGTATTTAACATACTGATCCCTCGCATCGCTTAGCGTAACAGTCACCAAACCATTTTTTTCCGAAACGCTGTAAACAGGATAATCGATTTTCTGAGGAACGGCTGTGCTGTAGAGTTTTCCAGCTCTTTCAACATACGCGGAGGCGTCGGGAACGGCACCGTTCACGTTGATTTTTTCGATATAATTTTTTTTGGTCCCGGACCAGTAGCTCACTTCCATAACCCTGTAATGGGTGGAATTATAAGGATGTATGAAGGGAAACTTTCAAGTACGGTTCCTGGGGAAAAAAGGAAGAGTAATCCTCCCGACTTACCCGAAAAATAACTGAAAATCGAAAAATAAATGAAACAAGATTTAAATGATGAAAAAAGCAAATGAATCTATATAAAAGATTCAGAGTTTTCAAATAGAAAACTTCTCCTCTCCCTTTTCTGTTGTCTCTTTTTCCTGCCTGACCTGAGTAATCAGCCTTTCGAGTTGGTCCCGTGAAATGCTTTTATGCTTTTCTTCGGTGCAGACCTTGACTTTCTCGATCAGGGCGCAAAGTTCCTCCCGCTCAAGGCATAAGCCTATGCTGTTAATAATGCCTTTTAGGGCTTTTGTGCCGGTATGCTTTCCTACGACGAGGTTGCGCTTCCCGCCGACCATTTCCGGGAGGAAGAGTTCGTAGGTGCGCGGCTCTTCAAGAATCGCGGCAACGTGGATTCCGGACTCGTGGGTAAAGGCATTTTGCCCGACAACGGCTTTATTTACCGAGGGTGTAATACCTGCATATTCCGAGACCATTTTAGAAAGGTTGGTCAGCTTTGTTGTGTCATAGCGGTCAATACCGTACTGTACCCTGAGGGCGACCATCACTTCTTCAAGGGAAGCGTTTCCTGCTCTTTCACCGATTGCGTTAACTGTGGTATGGAGTTGTTTTGCACCAGCTTCGGCGGCTGCAAGGGTATTTGCGGTAGCCATTCCGAGGTCGTCATGGCAGTGGATACAGATCGAGGTATTAACTTCCTTGAAAATTTCGCTAACAAGATAGTGTGTCGTTGTAGGGTTAAGGATACCAATCGTATCTGCAAGGCTTACGTACTGCACTTTATACTCTTTTTCTACTTCCTTAAAAGCCTGTTTCAAGCGGTCGATAGGGGTCCGGCTAGCGTCTTCGGCTGCAAAACGTACTTTTAACCCGTGATCGGTAGCGTATTCAATGGTTTCCTTGGCACAGCCAAGCATTTCCTCAAGGCTTCGATGGTACTTGTATTTGAGGTGCATGTCCGACATTGCAATAAAAATACTTACAATATCGACATCACATTCAAGTGCAGCATCCACGTCCCCTTTTACTGCTCTTGAGAGACAGCATATCCTTGAATTAAAGCCCTGATTTGCAATTTCCTTAACGGTTTCCTTTTCGTTTGCGGAAACTACCGGAAATCCGGCTTCTATAACCTCTACACCAATAGAATCAAGCTCAGTGGCCATTGCCAGCTTCTGTTCCTTTGTGAACACAACTCCTGGAGTCTGTTCCCCATCGCGCAGGGTCACGTCACAGATTTCGATATCAAGGGGGCGATATTCGATAAAATCCATAAGTTTGTTTCTAGAATACTGCTCGCTCTCTGGCATTACTACTACTTCCTGTGATTTTTAATTATTATGAGGAATATTTTTAATTACTGTGAGGAATATTTTTAATTATTTTTAATGACATATAGATGATTTATCTGAGAAATAACTCAAAGGCTGAATAAAGAGGTACTGGGACTCAAACGTCCCTAAAAGTCAGAAAATCCTGTATCTCGTAAAAATTAAGCATAGCTTTACCTGCATATGTATAAATGTTTTCCTTGGAGGAATAGAATTTCCGGCAACGGCTTCTCGAAAAAC
>Ga0160425_1002967_pt1 | contig 13005 bp, 14 predicted proteins | sample BioMet8_FD_108193 | JGI IMG/M metagenome (GOLD analysis project Ga0160425, IMG submission 108193) | Microbial communities from bioreactor (seeded with sewage sludge) at Lawrence Berkeley National Lab, California, USA - Biofuel... | ecosystem: Engineered > Bioreactor > Anaerobic > Unclassified ...
ATGGCACCTCCGTAAGTGCAAGGTTTTTTGAAGAATTATGGCATTTCTCCTGCACTTAGTATGCGCCTCAGAACGCGCAACATCAATAAAAACAATACTTTCAAAGCTGTTTAGCAGACATTACATAGGAAACGGATGATTTTGCGGATCGGTTCAAATTTTTTTCGATTTTTTTCATTTTTACACATAAAAGGGCCGTTACCTTATTTCCATGATTAAGAAGAAGGTAACAGCCCTATATTTAATTTCTTCGCCGCCTGTTTAAGAAAACAGTGTTGCTTTTCTCGTCTTATTTAGCAGCTAACAACAAACTACACGGAACCAGAAAAAGCAGTCCGATTGCTATCATTCCGCCAAAGATGAAAAACAGTGCCAGCGGGATTCCTAAGAAAATCCAAAATACAGCTTTCCATGTATATCGGAAAATGAAAAAAAAGAACCTGAAAACGAACATTCCAAACAATATCAGCAGTACCCCCAAAATCATGTTTTCTCCTTTACCAGAATGTACCGGTTTTTTGGCATATCCGGACTTCTTTGTCTCCTGTCTTTCCCGCCTGCTAAGAAAATGATATACTGAACCGGTATCAGGAGAAAGGGCAGTTACAGCATATCCGGATGGTCTTTCTCCGCTGAAAATGCGAAAAAAGCGAGGATTTTCCCCATGAAAAATGAAGCATCGGAAAAAAGCGTGAATATTTACCGGAAAACCCGGGAAGAACTGGGACTTTCCAGGGACAAGGCAAGTGAACTGCTGGATGGTATTTCACCGGACCGCATTGAAAAAATTGAAGGCGGGAAATTCATCCCTCATCCGGAAGAAATTCTCCTCATGTCGGAAAAATACAAGGCGGCCGGTTTAAGAAATTATTCTGTTCCCATGAATGTCCGATTGGAAAGAAATATGTTCCGGAGATCAAGATCAAGGACCTGTCACAGATTACCCTCGAAATGATTGCTTCTCTGAATGCTGCTGATGCAAAAAAAGACCGCCTTGTGGAAATTACCGTAGACGGTAAAATTGACAATGACAAAGAACTGAAGGATTTTATTGCCATAGAAGAGACCATGGATAAAATATCCATGGCCGTTGATAGTCTACGCTTATGGATGGAGCAGATGCTCCATAATGGAATGATCGATGCGGACAAGTACTATATGATAAGAGAAAACTCAAAAAAATGAATTTATGTGCAGACAAAGGCTTGGACATATGAACAGTTAACCGGCCTGTGAATGCTCCATGCCATACAACGCGCAGGCACCTGCACTGATTAAAGATGCTTCATATCCAAGTGCCGTCTTTACGACCCTCAGATTTTTATTTGCTTCATAAAAGATAAAATCTCTGATTGCCTGTTTCATGGAAGGCTCAAAAAGATCAAAAGAGCCGGATACTCCGCCCCCGATCACAACAAGCGGCACATTCAAAATATTGACTGCTGCTGCAATTCCTTTTCCAAGGAAAAAACCTTCCTCTTCAAAAACTTTTAATGCATTTCTGTCCCGTCCGCGTGCCAGTTCTGAAATCTCAAGAGCTGTTATGTTTTTCTGCTCACCTGCAAGCTTTTTATATCTCCGCACAATACCGGGCGCGGCTCCGTAAGTTTCCAGGCAGCCCTTTCCTCCGCACGGGCAGGGATCTCCGTTATCAACAACCTTAAAATGACCGATCTCGCCTGCATTGCCTGACGCACCCGGATACAGTTTTCCGTCGAGGAACAGACCGGAACCTATTCCGTTGCTCACCGTAATCCAGATAAAGTCATTTTCATTTTTTGCGATGCCAAACCTTTTTTCGCCAAGCACGCATATATTGCCGTCATTTTCAATATAAACGGGACATTTGAACTTTTTTTCCAGAACCTCGCGTATATTAAAATCTGATATTTTGGAAAAAGGCGAATAAACCCAAATTCCTCTTTCCGGGTCTGCCAGTCCGGGGATGGAAACACCAACTGCGCAAAGGTCACCATTGAATCCGGATTCGTTCTGTGCCTGTTTTAACAGTGTTTCACTTTCTGAAAAAATAGTTTCTATGACGTCTTCAACGGTGTAATCCGATATTTCCTTTTTCCGTTTCAGAATAATCTTTCCGGTTGTATCGAGAAGACCCATCATGATCTTTGAGCCGCCGATATCAATACATAAGATCGAATTTTTCATGAAAGATGATTTTTCCCCGCAAGTGTTTTGTAAAAAATGCTCATGATCAGATGATCATAGATCATATGAACATCTTCCGTTATCTGCATACTGTTGATATCAGAGCAGAGCAGAATATCCGCCATGTCTTTCAGCTTTCCGCCTTTATATCCTGTAATTCCGATAACTTTGTTTCCGCAGCTTTTTGCATATTCAACCGCATTCAGAACATTCTTCGAATTCCCGCTTCCCGTTATCCCTACGACAATGTCTCCCTCTTCCAGGTTCCCCTGCAACTGGAAGCGAAAGATTTCTTCAAAGCCGATATCATTTGCTATCGCCATCATTGTCGGAATATTATCATTCAGGCAGCAAAACCGAAATTTCGGTTCGCCTTTTTTATACAAATATTCACTGATCCCCTTGTTGAAATCATTCTGAAAATGAGACGCTGTTGCAGAACTGCCGCCATTTCCGAATATGTATGTCTTTTTCCCTTTCAGCCGTGTTTCATCAAGCAGATTCATGGCTTTGCTGATGGCCTCTCTGTCAAGCCTGCCAAGAACTTCCGCCTCGAGTTTTAAATAATCGTCTATCATAGAGCAATAATCATTCATTTTTTAACTCCTCTCCGTATTCAAGAATACGTTTTTTTAAACTTGGAATATCCGAAGTGCCTGTTGTTCCGATCTGCTGTATGGTGATAGAGGAAATACAACAAGCCAGCATTGCAGCTTCCGCCATATTTAATCCCAGGGAAAGGCCCATAACTATCCCGGCATTTGATGCATCTCCCGCGCCTACTATATCAATAGGCCCCTTAACCGGATATGCCCTGACCGGTGTCACTTTTTCACCATTAAATACAAGAATTCCCTTACTTCCGCATGTGACATAGAGATCCACATTATTCTGCTTTCTGAGCTTCATTCCGCATTTCTCAAGGTATTCCATGTCTTCAGGGTTTCCCGGCATGTTATCCTGCAAGGCAGAAAGTTCAGAGTTATTGCATTTTACGATCATATTCCTGTATTCGTCAGCAAAGGCCCTTGAATCCACATAAAAGATCTTATCTTTATGTTCCGCTGCCATTTTACTGACGGATTTTCTTATGGAATCAGTGACTGTTCCCATATTTCTCTGCACAAACTGATCCGTAATGATAACGCCATCCGAGTAATCCAATACCTTCTCCAGATTGTCCAGAAGTTTATTCTGTATCTCAGCAGACGGTTCCTGAAAGTTTCGGAAATCCAGTCTGTTCATCTCGGAATATCCGCCATCTTTATTTTTCCGCATCGGTTTAACATAGGTACTCGTACATAATGAATCCGTTCTTACCATATGCGAAATATCCGCACCTTCACCGGAAAGACATTTTCCCAGTTCCAGGCCTTCGCCGTCATTCCCGAGTATTCCAATACAGGTAACGTTAACTCCCAATGCGCGCAGATTGTTCGTAATAGTACCGCCGACACCGGCAAAGCACTGTTTTCTGTCGACCTGGTAAGCTGTTTTACCGGTCTCAACAGAGATCTCATCACGCGCAGGATCAATATAGAGATATTTATCAAGTGCGTAATCTCCAAATACAATAATATTGATCTTTTCCGTTTCCCCGAGACTGTCGATTATATGGTTAAGATTCAGATTCAAATCCATATTTAAACACCCTTCCCTGCATCATCCAGTTTAAAAATACTATATGCAAGTGCCGGCAGTGTCTTGTTATGTTCGCCGCGTATATAGGAGCTGACCCCACCATCGGCAACCGTTCTTGCAAGTATTGTCTTCCATGGCCTGAAATAATACCTCGGGTCTGTTTTCGGTGGCGTTGAATGATAATCGTCCTGTTCGCTGATTGGCTGCAGATCAAAAACTGCAGTATGAAAATGGCGAATTTCCCTCTTCTCCTGTTTTGCTGCATTTCGTGCCATTGCCAGAGCTTTCAGATAAACTTCCGGTCCTGCAACAGCAGAACCGAAGTTCAGGAAAACTCCATGTTCCAGGTTTGTAATGCTCTGCGTGTATATCAGAAAGTCCGTATAGGAACAGCTTCCCATAGCTGCCCCATCGCAGTTCGGATGCTCATGGATAATATCATTTCCTATTCCGATGTGAACTGTACATGGGACGCCAAGATGATATCCCATCGCCAGTACACTGCTTTCACGATATGGGAAATTATTTTCCCATATATATTTTCCGACCGCTTCTCCCCATCCAATCCCGTCTTTGGCTCCCTGATTTACAGCTTCGTTGATCAGTCCTGTTTCATTCCAAAGCCCGAACTGTCCTTCGCTGATATACTTTGCGACGCTTTCACAGGTATGTCCGATCATCGCCAGTTCAAAATCATGGATGGATCCTGCCCCGTTCGTTGCAAAATGAGTAACGAGCCCGCGTTTCATCAGTTCAATCATATATGCAGCATTGCCTGTACGGATCACATGTGCGCCGTACATTAAAAGAACTGTGGAATTATATTTTCTTCTTGCCTCAACCACTGCCTTCGCAAGTACCGGAAGCGCCGGATTTTTAAATTCAGGCTCAGGTCCGTACGGATCAAGAAGAACTTTTTTCAGATCAACATCATGTTCTCGTTCATTTAACGGCAACAGTTTCAGTTTGCTTCTGTCAAATTGTTTAAATGGCATTTTCCTTCATCTCCCGATTATATCTGCTGTTTCTTCTGCAGCTCTGAAATCCGGAATCACAATTCTTGCACCGGCCTTTATCAGGCGTTCCCGTTTCCACCGATTGATTCCCTGTCTTGACGCTTCATTGGTGGCAACACCGACAGTTAACCCGCCAAGATTTGCGACAAGTTCCACTTCCACATATCCGTCTCCGAAGGAAACCAGTTCATCGGGTCTGATTTTTTCTCTTTCGATCATATCCCGTATAACCAGTTCCTTGGAACACTGCAGAACCTTGGCATCCCGCGCGCCATGAATACCACCTTCAAAGGTATTCTCCAGTCCGAGCAGTTTTGCTTCATATAACACGTCTTTTTCATCCGTCCCGCTGGCCAGATAACAACGAATCCCTCGCCTTTGCAGAATATCTATAAAGTACCGGACTCCGGGAACCATGTAGTCATCCGGATTGGCCTTTCTGGAAGCAAGATCTTCTTTTCTGCTGCGAATTCTCAGTTCAAGACGTCTTAAATACTCATTTTTATAAATGATCGGATCCTGATTTTTGCCGCCGCGCTTGACGACTTCCTCGTTCAGCTGGATACACTGATAAATAGTCTGCTTCCCCGTAAGCATATCCACAAAATCTCTTACGCACTTCCGTATTTCCCCGTCGCTTTCTTCAGTCTTTGTCTCTCTAATGACCTCGGAAAAATACGGTATCATGATGTCCTGCCATCCCTCGCGTATAAGACTCAATGTTCCATCAAAGTCAAAAAGTGCATATCTGATCTTATACTGTCCGGGCATCCAGGGCCGTATGATTTCAACACATTCCTTTTCCGTTCTTTTCTCCATAGATCAATCTTTTTTAAGTGCAGAATCAAATGCAATTCTTGATGGCTCAAAATTGATCTTTTTCGTGAATTCGAATGCTTCTTTGGCACCAAACATCCTCTCCATCCCGGAATCTTCCCATTCGACGGAAAGCGGACCGTTGTAATTCATTACGTTCAGTTCACGTATGATCCCATCAAAGTCAACATTCCCGTGTCCGAGCGAGACAAAATTCCAGGCTCTCCTGACATCTCCGAATTCAAGATGGCTTCCCAGTATTCCGGCACGGCCATCCATCCGGATTTTCACATCTTTCATATGTACATGATAAATACGGTCTGAAAAATCGCGCAGGAACAGACAGGGATCCATTCCCTGCCATTTCAGATGAGAAGGATCAAAGTTTATGCCAAGCGCAGGCCTGTGCTCAAAAACATCAAGGAGTTTTTTGGTACTGTAATAATCAAAAGCGATTTCCGTCGGATGTACTTCCAGAGCAAAGCGGACTTTATTCTCGTCAAAAACATCCAAAATCGGATCCCATATCCGTTTTATCTCTGCATAACCGTCATTGATCATTTTTTCTGTTGTCTGAGGAAAGGAATACCAGTACGGCCAGATCGGAGATCCCATGAAACACGTCACGGTGTAAGCACCGATCATATGTGCGGCCTTGGCAGCCCATTTGACTTCTTCGATTGCCCACTTACGTATGGCAGCAGGATTTCCGGCATATTCATTCGGAGCAAAATTGTCAAGTCTCGGATCCCATTTATCGCCGACGCACTGGCCGGCAAGGTGAGCACCGAGTGCCCATACATGAAGATGATATTTTTTTAAAATCCCGTCAACGCTGCTGCGATAATCAGGATCTTCCACATATTTTCTTGTATTCAAATGCGTATGACAGGCTATTTCCAATCCGTCATATCCTATTGCACTCATATCGCGGCAAATTTCTTCAAGAGAAAGGTCTCCGTATTGTCCTGTGGTAATGGTAATCGGTCTCACTTTTTACCTCCTATAAAACATCTTCTGTTTTGCCGCTTTCGTAAGAATGCTGATTGGCAAAAATTGCTTTCATGGCCACCAGCGCACTTTCCCCGCTGATTTCCGGTTTCCTGTTGTTTTTGATCGAATCAATAAAAGCATCTATGATGCCTGTGCTGGTTCTTGCCCCGCTTGTCTGTTCCTTATTGGAAGTAAGCTGATCAAGCTCATAGGGTGTTACGGTACCGTCCTTCTTTTCAACGATCAGAGAATATCTGGGATCATCGTACATACGGATAACTCCGCCCTGACAGTACAATTTTGTGGAATTGTTTTCCCTGCCGTAATCGGTCCAGCTGACGCTCATGGTACCGATCACACCGTTTTCCAAAGTGTAAATGGCAATGGCATTATCGTCTACATCAATAAATGACCCATCAGGATATTTTTTGTCCACTGTCGCCAGTATTGCTGATGTCCTGACAATCTTTTTCCCGGTCAGGTAGTAAATCAGATCCGTTTTATGGACGCCAAGATCTGCCATAACTCCGAAGCGGGAAATTTTTTTATCAAAAAACCAGGAATTGGACTGGCCGGTCCATCCTTCCGGTCCCGGATGTGCAAAATGTGTTTCAAAGGTAAGAAGTCTGCCCAATTCATTGCTTTGCAGAATCTCTTTCCCCTTCACGTGAGCCTTCGCAAGCCTCTGATTCAAACCGATCATCAGAAATTTTCCTGACTCCCCGGCAGCTTTTACCATGGCTTCACAGTCTTCCGGCGTTGTTGCCATAGGCTTTTCACAGAGAACATGCTTGCCGGCTTTCAGTGCCCTTATGGAGGTTTCTGCATGATACTTGTTTGCCACGCATACGCTTACGGCATCAATATCACCGGAAAGAAGTTCTTCCTCACTCGCGCAGACTTTGCCGCCGTATTTTTTTGCCATTGCTTCGGCTTTTGCGGGGATAACATCATAAAATGCCTTAATCTCACAGTCAGGGTTCTCTGAATACTCCGGAGCATGCCGAACTTCAGTAATCTTACCGCATCCGATAATTCCGACTTTAATCATATCATTATACCTCCAAGTACTCTATCTGGTCTTATGCTGAAAATTCTGCATCAGAACAGCAAGAACGATAATAGCTGCACTGATTGCGCCGTTCAGATAGGAAGATACATTTGCTGCCGTCAAAATATTGCTGATAATTTTAAACATCAGAACACCCAAAAAAGTACCTGCGATTTTACCGCGGCCACCGCTCATGGAAGTACCGCCGATCGCGACTGCAGCTATAGCATCCATTTCCCATCCGTTAGCAGCAGATGCCGCCGCAACAGCGGTCATACGCGATGCATAGATCAACGCGGCAATCCCGCACATTCCGCCGGTAATGACAAACGTTATGATCTTAACGCCATCGACATTGATACCGGAAAGGCGGGCAGACCTTTCATTGCTTCCTACGGCAAATATATGCTTCCCGAGTCTGGTCTTTTTCATTATTATATCAAATATTATGGTGATTATTACGAAAATAACCATCAGATAAGGCAATTTAAATCCTTTTGTTATCTGGAATCCGTTTACTGCCAGAAGCCGGAAATAACTGTATATTTTCGTATCGACGGTAAAAGGTCCACCTGCTCCGTAGTAATTTACAATTGCACGGCATGCACTCATCATTGCCAGCGTAGCAATCATGGGCGGCATACCGCCCTTGGTAACAAGAATCCCGTTGATCAATCCGAGGATCATCCCGAATGCTATACAAAACAGCAGCATGATGAAGACGTTTTTGGTTAAATTGAGAATCGTAATTCCGAATCCGCCGATAATGGCCACCTGAGAACCAACCGAAATATCGATCATACCAGCACATATGACCATGGTCATTCCCATGGCGATCAGGCCGACCATAGTCCCCTGTACAAAAATATTCGATATATTATTCCATGTGAAAAAGTTCTTGTTTACGGCTGCTCCAATAATAACGAGCAAAATAAAGGAAAGGATAAAACTATATTCACTGGTTAATGCCCTGAGAATTTTTTTTGCATCAATTTTTTCTGACTTATTCATTTTTTCGCAGCCTCCAGGTTTGCTCCCGTAGAATAATACATCGTATTTTTATCAGTCAGCTGATCTCTTTCCAAAAGCGCGTTGAAATTGCCTTTGTAAAGGATCATGCAGCGATCCGCAACCTTATAGATTTCGGGAAATTCCGCACTGAATACGATAATTCCCTTTCCCTTTTTCGCAAGCTCAAGGATCAGATGGTAAATTTCAAATTTTGTCCCTACATCTATTCCCTGCGTCGGATTATCAAACAGCAGAATCTCCGCATCCGTTTCAAGCCATTTTCCAAAAATAACTTTTTGCTGATTTCCGCCTGACAAAGATGTGATCGGCTCATCTGCGCTTGCAATTTTTATCTGCAGGGATTCCTCTTCCCGATGCAGCCGCTCACGTTCTGTACGGTTGTTGATCAATCCGCCTTTGAATCGGGAATTCAAATATGCCATCGACATATTGTCCTGAACCGAAAGGTCATTATGGATTCCTCTTTCAGCCCGCATACGAGGTACCATTCCGACTCTCTGCTTCATGAATTTTCTGACGGAATGAACATCTGCATTATGAGGCATATTCATATCTTTGATCTTTATTTCGCCGCTGTAAGGGAGATAGCCAAAAAGGACATCAGCCAGTATATCGCTGCCTGAGCCCTGCAGACCTGTAACTGCCAGGATCTCACCCCTGTGGAGGTCAAAAGAAATATCATGAAGCAAACCACTTGTAACATTTTTCACAGATAACACCACTTCTTCTGTCGAATTGAAAATATGATGATCGAATTCACTTTCAAGGAGATGATGACCGACCATCATTTCAGTGATCTTATCTTCTGTTACGTCCTTAAAACTGCCATGACCGATCAGGGCTCCGTCTCGCATAATAAAATAGGTATCACATATTTCAAATAATTCCGGCATCTTATGCGAAATATAGATGAAGCTCACGCCTTCTTTTTTCAGCTGGCGCATCAGACTGAAGAGAGTCTCAATTTCATGAGTTGAAAGTGCTGTGGATGGTTCATCCATAATAATCAGTTCCGATTGTACAAGAAGTGCCTTTGCAATCTCTACCAGCTGTTTTTCAGCTGCCGGCAGCTTCTCAACAATTTCCATCGGATCGATATTAACCTGCATCCTTTTAAAAATTTCCCGGCATCTTTCGACCATTTTCACGGTGTCCAGAAAACCGGATTTCTTTTGAGTCTCATTTCCCAGAAACATGTTCTCATATACTCTTAAGTCTTTACAGAGATTCAGTTCCTGGTGGATAAAACGGATACCATTCATATCAGCTGTCCGTACATTTTTCATGATTATTTCTTTTCCGTTTATAAATATCTTGCCGGAAACAGGTGCATATACACCTGCCAAAACATTCATTAGAGTTGATTTTCCTGCACCGTTTTCCCCCAGCAGTCCGACAATTTCTCCCGGTTTTACTGTCAGGTCAACATTATTTACCGCACGGACAGGTCCGAAATCCATAGTAATATTTTTCATTTCAAGGAGCATATTGTTACCTTCCCTTTATGGTTCTGCCTTGTCTGATTTCTGGTCACACTGACTCACTCAAAATGACCGTATGTTCTGCAATATTGATTTCTTATTTTGTCAGACCGGCCGACAATGAATTGCCGGCCGGTCTGTTTTAACCTGAATAGTTACATTTTAGAAATTGCCGATAGAATATCTGACCTTGTATTCATCGCTTGCTCTGTACTGGGTGAAATCATAGTGTGCATTTCCTGCGTTGCTGATTGAGAACGAAGGAATAAGATATACGCCCGTGCTCGGATCAAGGGTTGCTGTTCCGCCGAATTTTTCGCCGGTAGCGTCTGCTACGGTTAAGTCAATTCCTTCACGGATAAAGGAAGGTGCAAAGAACCATGTCGTAAACTTAACGCCGAGTTTTGTCGTTTCGAATTTCTTCATGGTATCTTCACGTCCGCCGACTGAAGTGATAAGTTTGACATTGATCTTAGCATCACCTGAATATGCATTCAGTGCATTCATAATTCCGTCTACTATTTCATCATCATGCGTTACAATAAGGTCAAGGGATTCAACTTCATCTTTGGAATGGGCATTCAGCCAGTTTTCCATCTGCTCCTGTGCCTTTTCCGTTGACCAGTTCGTTACAAATGTTTCGTTGATCTGCTTAAACTTATTCGTATCGATGACTTTATCCATACCGCCTGATCTCTGTGATGTAACTGTGGAGCTGTCACCGACGAAACGCAGATAATTGACAGTCTGCTTGTCACTGTAAAACTTATTTAAATAGTCTCCCATTTCTTTTCCGATGCTGAAGTTATCTCCCATGATCTGCGCATCAACGCCCTGGAAGTTTTCAATAAGACGGTCATAAACGACCAGTTTAATCTTGGCGTCGATAATTGTCTGTGCTGCAGATCTGAGAGCTTCACCCTCTGTCGGCCAAAGCATTATTGCATCAATATCGCCTTCTGCAATAAGGTTCTCGATTTCACTGATCTGGTTGGAAGCTTCTGCACAGGATTTTACAACGACATTTACATTGGAATTCTTTTTCATAATATCGTCCGCTTCCATTTCAGCATGTTTAACGGATTCTCCTGTGAAACCATGATCGCCTGACAGAATAACCAATGCGATCTTGCACTTTTTACCGCTCTTCTGTGCCTGTGCCGCTGTTGTTTCAACAGCTGCTTTTGCGCTTGTTTCTGCTGCTTTTGTTGCTGCAGCTGTGGTACTGGCAACTGTTGCTGCCGCTGCTGCGGTTGTTGCGGCTGCAGCGGGTGCTGCCGTCGTCGCTGCGGTACCGGATCCTCCGCAGGCAGTCAGAGAAGCCAAAATCATTGTGACGCTGATCGTTAACGCTAGAAATTTCTTCATAAATATCCTCCTTTAATAATTTTATTATTTTGACCGATTCGTTATTGAATCGGAAATGTTCCTGCAGGGTTTTGTGGATTCACGTTCAATAAATCCGTGAGGCAGTATCACATATCTGTCTTCAATCTTTTTGCCATCGATCAGGTCCTTGAGATTATCCATTGCACATTCTCCCAGTTTCTCACAAGGCTGAATGATCGTCGTAATGTAAGGGTGGATCATCTTTGTATATATGACATCATCAAATCCGACAATGGAAACATCCTCAGGGACCTTCAGTCCCAGTTCTTTTGCACATGTCACAGCACTCAAGGCAACAGAATCGCCAATGCAGAACAATGCATCCGGACGATTTTGGGCTGTTAAAAGCTTTTTGGCCGCATTAACACCGCTTGAAAAACTGTAATTGATATCCGCATAGGCAACATTTCCTGCAGACGGATTTATGCCGTTTTTCTTTAAAGCATCTTTATATCCGTGTTCACGCTCCCTGGTTGACATGAATTTGTTTTCCGTACTGATCATTCCGATATTCCTGTACCCGAGATCGATCAGATATTTTGTTGCGTCATATCCTGCTTTATAGTTGTCGACCGATACATGCGGAATATCTATGTTTTCCACATATTCACAGCATTCAACAATCGGAAATCCGTTACAATAATCGCCAAGCCAGTTATCGTCATAGTTTGACGAGAGTAAAATCGCTCCATCTGCGTTTTTACTCTCTATGGCATTTTTAAGGATCTCTTCCGCATTTCTTCTGCGAATATCACTGAGATAAATGTTATATCCGTATTCCTGAGCCTTCACATTGATTCCCGCAAAAACATTGGAATAATATGGGTTCGTAATATCAGCGAGCATGACCAAAACCGTTCCTGTTGTACTTTTTCTCAGGTTCTGGGCTTGTTTATTCGGTGTATAGGATAATTTATCCACAATATCCAGCACCGTCTTAACGGTTTGCGGCGCAACTGTACCGCTGCCATTTAACACACGGGAAACAGTAGCGGTTGAAACGCCTGCAGCTTTTGCCACATCGAATATGGTTGACATAAATGTAATCCTTTACATTTTGGTGTAATCCTTTACATTTGTTTACATTGCTATAATATCATTCAATGTAAACCTTTACAATACAAATATTACACAATAAAGTAATTTATTTTTATATACATTTATTATTGACCATAAACCTTATATTTCAAAAATAGTATGGAATTCATAAAAATGTTTGTGAATATCTGACTAAGAAACTATATCCCGGTAAACCTAAAAATCCGGAACTGCCTGTTTTTAACAGACAGTTCCGGACTTTTTTGGATACCAATCCAAATAAACCACCTGCTCGGCAGGTGGACCCCGAATCGGCTTAAGCCCTAGAATAAAGAACCTCCAAGATTATAATAAGTGACGGGTCCGAAACCGCACAAATTAC
>Ga0160425_1002972_pt1 | contig 12978 bp, 8 predicted proteins | sample BioMet8_FD_108193 | JGI IMG/M metagenome (GOLD analysis project Ga0160425, IMG submission 108193) | Microbial communities from bioreactor (seeded with sewage sludge) at Lawrence Berkeley National Lab, California, USA - Biofuel... | ecosystem: Engineered > Bioreactor > Anaerobic > Unclassified ...
AAAACCTGGCAACCACGTTCTTCCTCCAAAGCCTGACTCAACCTTAAAAAGGCATTGTCCAGACTCTCCACTGACGTCAGGTCAGCTTTGTTTTCAGCACGACATTTCAACATTGGCTAGACATACAGTGTAACAGCTAAATTGAGATGTACGTCTCTGACCAAATAGACATGTCCGCGCTACAGTCTCGCCACCGCGATCGCTGCTTTCAAAGGATGAGACTCATGACGGCATACGGAACGGAGTTTTTCTCGATGAACGATGTAAACCGACTCAGGATCCTGCAGGACGTTATCGACCGGCGTCTTACCACGCGTCTTGCAGCAACCCGACTTGAGATCTCTGACAGGCACTGCCGCCGGCTACTCGAGCGCTATCGTGAACACGGACCGCTATCGCGGGTTAACCGCCGACGTGGTCAGCCTAGTAACCGACAGTTGATGCCTGGCCTCGCTGAGCGTGCGCTGCGCATCATTCGCGAACGTTACGCCGACTTTGGCCCGACATTGGCCTGCGAGAAGCTTGCTGAGATTCATGACCTTTATCTTGCTAAAGAGACTGTACGTAAGCTTATGACCCGGGATGGTTTATGGATCCCTCGTAAGTTACGGCCACCTCGTGTGCATCAGCCACGCCCACGTCGGGCCTGCACCGGCGAACTCATCCAGATTGATGGCAGTGAACATCGCTGGTTCGAGGACCGTGGTCCGGCCTGCACGCTGCTCGTTTACGTTGATGATGCAACAAGTCGGTTGATGCAGCTTCTGTTCGTCAGTTCGGAGTCCACGTTCACCTATTTTGAAGCCACCCGGGGATATCTGGAGCGCTACGGTAAGCCTCTGGCATTCTACAGCGACAAAGCCAGCGTCTTCAGGATCAACAACAAGCAGGCCACCGGCGGAGATGGCCAGACTCAGTTTGGTCGTGCCATGAACGAGCTGAATATCACTGGTATCTGTGCCAACACCAGTTCAGCCAAGGGGCGTGTTGAACGGGCTCATCTGACATTACAGGACCGCCTGGTCAAGGAACTGCGGCTCCGCGGTATCAGCACACCTGAGGCTGCAAACGCCTTTGCTGATGAGTTCATGGAAGATTACAACCGTCGGTTTGCAAAGCCGCCACGTCACGATTTTGACGTACATCGCCAGCTGGATAATGGCGAAAACCTGCAGGCGACATTCACCTGGCGCGAGCAGCGTAAGGTCTCGAAAAACCTGACATTACAGTATGATAAAAAGCTTTATCTGCTTGAAGATAATGAAGAAAACCGGCGTTTTCAGGGGAAGTACATCGAGGTATGGCAATACCCGGATGGTGACATTGAGCTCCGGGCCAGCGGCACTTCCCTGCCCTTTACCACTTACGACCGACTGGGAGAACTGGACCAGGGCGCCATCATCGACAACAAGCGTCTGGGACGTGCCCTGGAAATGATAAAGCTGGTTCAGGACAAACGGGACAACACCCGCTCACAGGCCCTGCCATCACTGGACGGCCAGACCTCACGCAGAAAGAAACAACCCGGCAAGAAATCACAACGAAGTCTGGACCATAACGACATGCTGGAAGCCCTGCAGCAACTTCAGACCCGGAGTAAAGACATCTTCGGCAAAGGCTGAAACATAACCTACATGCGGACATTTCAATTTAGATTGATGTTCAGGATAAACGCGATAACAACCGTTCACAGGCGATCCCTGCCGGTGATGGCTCTTTGCGGCGGCGCAGAAAACCAACAGAGAAATAATCGCAGCGCTCACTGAACGGCGACGACATGTTAGATGCGTTGAAGACATTGCAGTCACGTTCTGAGAAAAGTTCCAATGTTTAACGAGCGATTAAAAAATATATTAAATCATTATTCTCTCATTTCTCTGTTGCAATACTGACCTCCCAGGGCCTGTGTAATTCTGTCACCAAATAGTATCGTCAGACTACGATCATAGTAAATGTTTTCACCAGTGATAGATTCATGCTTTAATATTATCCCATAGCCATATCTTTCAAGCATATTCATACCCACCCTTGCCAAATTGTAAGAATAATTTATTCCCCAAATGGAACCATTTCTTCCTTCAAAAAACTCCGCTCTGTAATATCTTTTTAGAAATTCATAGTGTGCGTCTTCACTAAACATACCCCCTCCCGCTACAGAATTTACATAACAGTTTTTTATAATAAAAAGATGAAATGCATAAATATATATCCCGTTTTTCCTCTGCCGCCCACCATTCACAGATAGAGGATATAATCCTATATTATTTATTGTATGCTTAAATCATTTGATGACTATGGTTTCATATATTTTCATCATGTTAGCACCCATGATGTATGTTTATTTTTTCTGAAGCATACCAATAATCAAACCCCGTTCAACATAACAACATAAAATAATTTATAACAAATTTAGTTGAAACTTAATATATGAAATAGTGACTTTCCATAAGCAGATCATTAGTTTATAGGGCATCCTAACGATGCAGGCTCCTCCTGGCAAAACTGTCGATGATGAGATTTTTTTTGCGGTATATTCCACTTATTTTGGTGGTATTCAGTTTATGCAAAACAATACCGACAAAAGACTGAACCGTTTTTTTGGAGATCAGCAGGCTACGGGAAATTTCATCTATCGAATAACCATTTAAAATCATATTGATAACATGTGTTTCTCTTTTGGTAAATGACAACTTGTCCCTCTTCAGATTGATCCCCATTTTTTTAAACGCCTGCCTCATCATGAGATATTCATTACCGCTTAATTCAGTGTCAATGCATACCGCTTCACGCCCTGTCCCGCTCATTCCTGACGCCGGTTTTAATAAAAAGATAAGATTGACCGGTGAAATGTGTAGGTACTTGAGACGTTCGGCATCGCCGGTGTTCAGCTCTGACTCCACAATCACCACATCGCTGTTGCTGAAGGCAATATCGCTGACCCGTGAAAACACAACCCTGTTGACGGAGAGGCTGTTGTCGCTGAACATACATTTCAGACCTACAAGCATGAAATTATTATTGGTAATAACATAGATATTCATATAGTCCCCGCAGCAATACCTTTTGCGAAGCGTCCCGTTCCTTATGTTCTGACAAAGTGGTGCCTGTATTGGTGTCGCCGGGTAACTATGACGTACTCCGGCTCAGCGGAGTACGTCAACTGCTCTACTGGTGCGCCGCTAGCACGCTATTCACGATTTCCACCGCTTCTTTCTCGATCTGCTTGCGATGTGCTTCCCCGAGGAAGCTCTCGCAGTAGATCTTGTAAGCGTCTTCCGTACCTGACGGTCGGGCGGCGAACCAGCCGTTGTCGGTCATCACTTTCAGGCCACCAATCGATGCGCCGTTGCCCGGCGCGGCGGTCAGACGCGCAGTGATCGGGTCACCCGCCAGCTGACTGGCCCTGACCATTTCCGGCGACAGCTTCGACAGCACCGCTTTCTGTGCGGAAGTGGCCGAAGCCTGCAGCCGGTTATAGCTCGGCGCGCCGAAGCGGGCGGCCAGTTCGTCGTAGTGCTCCTGCGGGTTTTTACCGGTGACGGCGGTGATTTCCGCCGCCAGCAGGCACATGATGATCCCGTCTTTGTCGGTCGACCACGGCGTTCCGTCAAAACGCAGGAACGAGGCGCCCGCGCTCTCTTCTCCGCCGAAGCCGAAGCTGCCGTCGAACAGGCCGTCAACAAACCATTTAAAGCCCACCGGCACTTCAACCAGCCTGCGGCCGAGGTCGTTCACCACACGGTCGATCATCGCGGAAGAGACCAGCGTCTTGCCCACCGCCACATCCTGGCCCCACTGCGGGCGATGCTGGAACAGGTAGTTAATCGCCACCGCCAGATAGTGGTTCGGGTTCATCAGCCCTGCCGGCGTGACGATGCCGTGACGGTCATAATCTGGATCGTTAGCAAAAGCCAGGTCAAACTTATCGCGCAGCGCCAGCAGGCCCGCCATTGCGCACTCAGATGAGCAGTCCATGCGAATGGCGCCGTCTTTATCCAGATGCATAAAGCGGAAGGTTTGATCGACGTGATCGTTGACGATAGTCAGGTCGAGCTTGTAGTGCCCGGCAATACGTTTCCAGTATTCGATACCGGACCCGCCCAGCGGATCGATCCCGAGCTTGAGGCCGGCTTTCTGAATTGCCGCCATGTCGACGATATCCGCCAGCCCTTCGATAAACGGCTGTACCAGATCCTGCTTTTTAACATGACCGGATGCCAGTGCCGCATCGAGGGAGATGCGCCTGACGCCCTGCAGACCCGAGGCCAGCAGTTCGTTAGCGCGATTCTCTACCACTTTGGTGACGTTGGTATCCGCCGGGCCGCCGTTCGGCGGGTTGTACTTAATACCGCCATCTTCCGGCGGGTTATGAGACGGCGTGATCACGATGCCGTCTGCCAGCGGACCACCTTTTTTGTTGTGCACCAGGATGGCATTGGAAATGGCCGGCGTCGGGGTGAAACCGTTGTGTTCCTGCACGATAACATCAACGCCGTTGGCCGCCAGCACTTCCAGTACGGAAATAAAGGCCGGTTCGGAGAGCGCGTGGGTATCTTTACCCACGTAGCAGGGACCGGTAATCCCGTTCCTGGCGCGGTCTTCCGCAATCGCCTGCGCGATCGCCAGAATATGCTGCTCATTGAAGTTATGGCGCCCTGCACTGCCACGATGGCCAGAGGTACCAAACTTCACCGCATGCTCCGCGTTGCCCGCTTCCGGCCTCAGTACGTAGTACTGCGCGGTCAGCTGAGCGACGTTAATCAAATCACTCTGTTGTGCAGGCTCCCCTGCGCGTTTACTGTCCGTCATTTTTCTCTCCTGTCATATCCGTCAGGCTTATTTATGTGTTGCTGCCGGGTCGCTCATCGACGGGGCCGGTCTCCTGCCACCCGCCCCGGCGTTTCCTGGTTGTCAGTACGCGCTCAGAGTTGCGTTTTGTCGATATACCAGATCTTTTGCGCATACTCCCGCACCGTACGGTCCGATGAAAAATAGCCCATGTGGGTTATGTTGAGCATCGCTTTGGCGGTCCACTCTTCCGGGGTTCGGTAGAGCGCATCCACCTTGTCCTGACAGTCAACATAGCTGCGGTAATCGGCCAGCACCTGATAGTGGTCGCCAAAGTTGATCAGCGAATCCAGCAGACCGCGATAGCGGCCCGGCTCCTGTGGGCTGAACACCCCGGTCCCCATCTGGGTCAGCGCCTGGCGCAGCTCTTGATCCTGGTCGTAGTAATCACGCGGCTGATAACCGTTGCTGCGCAGCGCCTCGACCTCTGCAGCGGTATTACCGAAGATAAAGATATTGTCCTCACCCACGTGCTCCAACATCTCAACGTTGGCGCCGTCCAGCGTGCCAATGGTCAGCGCACCGTTGAGGGCGAACTTCATATTACTGGTCCCGGAGGCTTCAGTCCCTGCCAGCGAAATCTGCTCAGAAAGGTCCGCGGCCGGAATGATCATCTGCGCCAGACTGACGCTGTAGTTGGGAATGAACACCACCTTTAGTCTGTCGCCAATCTGCGGATCGCTGTTGATGACTTTGGCGACGTCGTTTATCAGATGGATGATCTGTTTTGCCGTGTGGTAAGCGGACGCGGCTTTGCCGGCGAAAATCACCACTCGCGGCACCCATTCGGCCTGCGGGTCCGCCTTGATACGGTTGTAGCGGGTGATCACATGCAGCACATTCATCAGCTGGCGTTTATATTCGTGGATCCGTTTAATTTGCACATCAAACAGCGCGTTCGGGTTCACCACCACGCCCAGCTGACGGGCGATATAATCGGCCAGACGCTGTTTATTCGCCAGTTTGGCGGCGCTGACGGCCTGGTTAACCAGCGGATAATCCTGATATTCCCCCATTTCGCTCAGCTGGCTTAAATCCGTTCGCCAGGTCTGGCCGATATGGCGGTCCAGAACCGCAGCAAGGGACGGGTTAGCGGCAGCCAGCCAGCGGCGCGGCGTGACGCCGTTAGTCACGTTGGTGAAGCGGCGCGGAAAGATTCTGGCGAAATCGGCAAACAGCGACTCCACCATCAGCCGGGAGTGCAGTTCCGACACGCCGTTCACCTTGTAACTGACCACCACCGCCAGCCAGGCCATCCGTACGCGACGGTCGTTGGATTCATCGATAATCGAGGTCCGGCTCAGCAACGCAATATCATCGGGATAGTGCTCCTGCATGGTTTTCAGAAAATAGTCATTAATCTCGAAAATAATCTGCAAATGGCGCGGCAGGATTTTCCCCAGCATCTCGACCGGCCAGGTCTCCAGCGCCTCGCTCATCAGGGTATGGTTGGTGTAGGAGAAGACCTGACAGGTCACCCCGAAAGCGTCATCCCAGCTGAAGCGGTGTTCGTCAATCAGCAGACGCATCAGCTCCGGGATCGACAGCACCGGATGGGTGTCGTTGAGGTGGATAGCAATTTTATCTGCCAGGTTGTCATAGGTTTGATACAACTGGTAATGGCGAAAAAGAATATCCTGCACCGTCGCCGAAACGAGGAAATATTCCTGACGCAGGCGCAGCTCGCGCCCGGAGTAGGTCGAGTCGTCCGGATACAGTACCCGGGAGACGTTTTCGGAATGGTTTTTATCTTCTACCGCCGCGAAGTAATCTCCCTGATTAAATTTACCGAGGTTAATCTCGCTGCTGGCCTGGGCGCTCCACAAGCGCAGGGTGTTGGTGGCATCGGTTTCATAACCCGGGATAATCTGATCGTAGGCCACCGCGATGATCTCTTCGGTTTCCAGCCAGCGCGAGTTTTTCCCCTCATGCTGAATGCGCCCGCCAAAGCGCACGGTATAGCGGGTTTTATGGCGCTCGAATTCCCAGGGGTTACCGTGCTCCAGCCAGTAGTCCGGTGACTCCATCTGCCGGCCGTCGATGATGTTTTGCTTGAACATGCCGTAGTCGTAGCGGATGCCGTAACCGCGTCCTGGCAGCCCCAGCGTGGCCAGGGAGTCGAGAAAACAGGCTGCCAGACGACCGAGACCGCCGTTGCCCAGGCCCGGGTCATTCTCTTCGTCAATCAGCTCTTCCAGACCCAGACCCATCCCGGCCAGCGCTGTTTTCACATCCTCATAGATGCCCAGCGACAGTAAGGCATTCGAGAGGGTACGGCCGATGAGAAACTCCATCGACAGATAATATACCTGGCGCGCCTGCTGCGAGATCCGCGCCCGATGCGCCCGCAACCAGCGCTCAACCAGCCGATCGCGCACGGCGAACAGCGTAGCATTGAGCCATTCATGCTTATTGGCAAGTGAAGGGTCTTTACCGAGAATAAACATGAGGTTATAAGCGATAGCATGCTGCAGCGCTTCTTCATTCAGCCTGGGTGAAATATAACTTATGCGTGGTTCCATTTTTCTTATCCGTAGCAATTAAATAATACGCTGATACAACAGGTGGAAAGACTTTGCGGCACTTTGCCAGCTAAAATCCATGCTCATCGCCTGCCGCTGCACGTAACGCCACAGCGAGGGACGCGACCACAGGACACTGGCCCGGTGGATAGCATGTAATAACGATTCCGTCTCGCTGTCGGTAAACACAAATCCGGTCGCGAGCCCGTCAACAAGGTTTTCGAGCGAACAGTCGGCGACGGTATCCGCCAGTCCGCCGGTACGGCGAACCAGCGGTAATGTGCCGTAGCGCAGACCATAAAGCTGGGTCAGACCGCAGGGTTCAAAACGGCTGGGCACCAGGATGACGTCGGCGCCGCCAATCATCTGATGCGACAGCGCCTCGTCGTAGCCGATCCGGATACTCACCTGCCCGGGGTATTGCGCCTCGGAGGTCAGAAAACGGGCCTGCAAATCCGGGTCCCCGGATCCCAGCAGCGCCAGCTGCCCTCCCTTAGATATAATTCCCGGCAGCGCGCCAAACAGAAGATCCAGCCCCTTCTGGCTGGTCAGCCGGCTCACAACGGTGAACAGCAGCGCCCGATCGTCCGCCTTCAGCCCCAGCGACGTCTGCAGCTGCTGCTTGTTCTTCGCTTTCTCCGCCAGTGAATTCTGGTCGTAAGGCGCTGCCAGCAGCGGATCGCGGCGCGGATCCCAGATATTTTTGTCAACCCCGTTCAGGATCCCCGACAGTCGCCCTTCCCGCTGACGTTGCCGCAGCAGCTCTTCCAGACCAAACGCGTACTGTGGTTCGGTAATTTCACGGGCATATGTCGGGCTGACGGTGGTGATATGGTCAGCGAAATAGAGACCCGCCTTAAGGAAGGAGATTTGCCCATTAAACTCCACCCCGTGCATCTGGAAGAACGACCACGGTAACGCGATCTCCGCCATATGCCGGGCCTGAAACAACCCCTGATAGGCAATGTTGTGCACCGTAAACACCGATTTGGCCGGGTTGCCGCGGGTGGCCAGATAAGCCGGGGTGAGACCCGCGTGCCAGTCATGGGCGTGGACGATTTCAGGACGCCAGAACGGGTCAAGACCACCGGCAAGCTCGGCCCCGACCCAGCTCAGCAACGCGAAACGCAGGACGTTATCAGGATAATCCTGCATCTGCTGGTTATGATAAGGATTACCCGTCCGGTCATAGAGATGCGGGGCATCAATCAGATAGATGCCCACACCGTTAAAATGGCCAAACAGCAGCGTCATCCGCCCGGCGAATGTCTCCCTGCTGGCCACCACCTGCGGATCCTGAACCCCGTTGCGGATCGCCGGAAACCCAGGCAGCAGCACGCGGGTATCCAGCCCCTCGGCAATTTGCGCCGCCGGGAGCGCGCCGGTGACGTCGGCCAGTCCGCCCGTTTTTAACAGCGGGAACATCTCTGCTCCTACATGTAAAACTTGCATGTATGCTCCTTATTATTCAGCCACAGAGACGACCCGCGACAGGGCAATATTTTCTCTGCCGCCGGACACGCTTTTTCCGCAAATGGGCTCATACCTCAAGTTTGTCCAGCATTTCTTTGGTAACCAGAACGATGCCTTCTTCCGAACGATAAAAGCGTCGCGCATCCTCAACGGCATTTTCGCCAATCACCGTCCCCTCCGGAATAACGCATCCCCGGTCGATCACGCAGCGTCTTATCCTGCAGGAGCGACCGACCCAGACGCCCGGTAATAAAACCGACGAATCAATATTACAGAACGAGTTAATCCGAACTCTGGAAAATAGAACCGACTGCACCACCACCGAGCCAGAAATAATACAGCCGCCGGAGACCAGAGAATTCATGGTCATGCCATGACTGCCGGAACGGTCCTGAACAAATTTGGCGCTGGGCAGCGATTCGACATAGGTACGGATAGGCCAGTTACGGTCATAAACGTCCAGCTCTGGCACTACTGAGGCTAAATCCAGATTCGCTTTCCAGTACGCCTCCAGGGTTCCGACATCGCGCCAGTATGGCTCGGCATTATTATCCGACTGAACGCAGGAGCGCGGGAACGGATGCGCATACGCTTCACCTGCCGCCGTTATCCTGGGAATAATATCTTTGCCAAAATCATGGGTGGAGTGTTCATCCCGATCGTCGTCTTCCAGCAGCTGGTAGAGATATTCCGCATCAAACACATAAATGCCCATACTGGCAAGCGAGCGGGTTTCATCGCCAGGAATGGTGGGCGGATTAGCCGGTTTTTCAACAAATTCAATGATTTTGTCATTCTCATCCACGGCCATGACGCCAAAAGCGCTTGCCTCTTCAACCGGGACCGGCAGGCAGGCCACGGTACAGCGCGCCCCTTTTTCAACGTGATCGAGCAGCATCCGCGAATAATCTTGTTCATAGATATGGTCCCCGGCCAGAATAACGACATATTCCGCATCATAGCGGCGGATAATATCCAGATTCTGGGTCACGGCATCCGCCGTCCCCCGATACCAGTTCTCACCATGCACCCGCTGCTGCGCCGGTAATAAATCCACGAACTCATTCATTTCTTCGTTAAAGAATGCCCAGCCGCGTTGAATATGCTGCACCAGTGAATGGGACTGATATTGTGTAATGACCCCGATACGTCTTATTCCGGAGTTAATACAATTCGATAAAGCAAAATCAATAATTCTGAATTTACCGCCGAAATGCACCGCAGGTTTTGCGCGAATAGTGGTCAGGTCTTTTAATCGTGTGCCACGTCCGCCGGCGAGGATCAGGGCCACGGATTTAAGCGGTAACTGGCGCGACAGCATTAAGTTGTCAGTATATTCAAGTTTACTCATAATAATGTCCTGCTATTAAATAAAAGCCATAAAAGAAAATAATGAAGAAAAAGCCTCACTCTTCTGCAAAATAATTCAGAAGTGATCACCTCCGGTAATAAGTCAGCTGCAATAAATCAGCTGCGCGTTTTATTGCCCTGCAGATTCCCGTACCAGCCAGATTGTCGCCAGCGGCGGCAGAGTCACCGACAGCGAATGCTCCCGACCGTGGCTGGCGATCGCCTCGCTTGCCACGCAGCCGCCGTTGCCGGTGTTGCTCCCGTGGTAGTGCATCGAGTCGGTGTTCAGCTCTTCACGCCAGCGCCCCGGCTGGTTAATCCCGAAGCGATAGCCGTGACGCGGTACTGGCGTGAAGTTGCTCGCCACGATTATCTCGTTCCCGGCTTTATCGCGACGGACAAAGATAAACACCGACCGTTCATGGTCATCCACAACAAGCCATTCAAAGCCGTAGGGGTCAAAATCCAGTTCGTGCAGTGCCTTATGGTGGCGATAGGTATGGTTCAGATCGCGCACCAGACGCTGCACCCCGTGATGCCAGTTGTCGCCCCCTTCCAGCAGATGCCAGTCGAGGCTGGCGTCGTGGTTCCACTCCCGCCCCTGGGCAAACTCGTTGCCCATAAACAGCAGCTTTTTACCGGGGAAGGCAAACAGCCAGCCGTAGTAGGCGCGCAGGTTGGCGAACTTCTGCCAGGCATCGCCAGGCATCCGGTCAAGAATCGATTTTTTGCCGTGAACCACTTCATCGTGTGACAGCGGCAACACGAAGTTTTCGGTGTAGTTGTAGAGCATCCCGAAGGTCATCTTGTCGTGATGATAACGACGATAGATGGGATCGAGCTGCATATAGTCGAGGGTGTCATGCATCCAGCCGAGGTTCCATTTGAACCAGAAGCCAAGACCGCCCGTCGAAGACGGTCGTGTAACCCCGGCGAAGTCGGTGGACTCCTCCGCCATCGTGACCGCTCCCGGCGTCTGCTCACCGAGCACACGGTTGGTATTGCGCAGAAATTCAATCGCTTCGAGGTTTTCCCGGCCGCCGTACTCATTGGGCACCCACTCCCCCTCTTTGCGGCTGTAGTCGCGGTAGATCATTGACGCAACCGCATCCACGCGCAGGGCGTCGATCCCGAAGCGTTCAATCCAGTACAGCGCGTTCCCGACCAGAAAGTTGCTGACTTCACGGCGACCGTAGTTGTAGATCAGCGTATTCCAGTCCTGGTGATAACCTTCTCGCGGGTCGCTGTGTTCATACAACGCGGTGCCGTCGAACGATGCCAGCGCAAAGTCATCCGACGGGAAGTGGCCCGGCACCCAGTCGAGGATCACGTTCAGACCCGCGGCATGGGCAGCATTCAGGAAGTAGCGGAAGTCTTCACGGGTACCAAAACGGCGGGTCGGCGCGTACAGCCCGGTGGGCTGATAGCCCCAGCTGCCGTCGAACGGATGTTCGTTTACCGGCAGCAGCTCCAGATGGGTGAAGCCCATCCACTTCGCGTAAGGCACCAGCTGGTCCGCCAGCTCGCGGTAGCTGAGCCAGAAATGGTTATCGGCGTGGCGGCGCCACGAGCCAAGGTGCACTTCATAAATCGAAATCGGTGCATCAAACTGGTTGGCCTGCTGACGGGACTGTGGCTGTTCGACCTTTTCCGGCATGCCGCAGATAAGCGACGCGCTTTCCGGGCGCATCTGTGCCTCAAAGGCATACGGGTCGGATTTCACCCGCAGGTGGCCGTGGGCGTCAATCAGCTCGAACTTATACAGCTGGCCGTTATGCGCGCCGGGGACAAACAGCTCCCAGATGCCGGACTCTTTGCGCAGACGCATCGGGTGGCGGCGGCCGTCCCAGTAGTTGAACTGTCCGACCACCGACACACGACGGGCGTTCGGCGCCCAGACGGAAAAACGCGTCCCGGTGACGCCGTCCATGGTGTCGGCATGGGCTCCCAGCGTCTCGTAGGGCCGCAGATGAGTCCCTTCAGCGAGCAGCCAGGCATCAAGCTCCTGCAGCAGCGGGCCAAAGCGATAGGGGTCGTCAATCAGGTTTTGCTGACCGTGCCAGGTGACGGCCAGCTGGTAACGAAAAGGATTTTTCCGGCGCGGCAGAACGCCGCTAAAGAACCCGCGTGTGTCGAGGCATTCGAGTTTACCGACTTTGCGCCCGGTTTTCGGTTCAATCACCCATACATCGGTGGCATCGGGTAATAATGCACGCACTTCCAGACCCGCATCGGTTGAGTGCATGCCAAGCACGGAAAATGGATCGGAACAATGACCTGCGAGAAGTGCGGAGATCGCACTTTTTTCATTATAATCAGACATGGCAGTCACCCTACTATCATCCTGCGGAAAGAATTAAAACGCCTCTTCCTGCTTTATTGATCCGGTAATATTCCGCTGCATGCTACGCATCGAAATATCAACACGTTATTCCAGAGCCTTAAGACATGTCGGTTGTCCACAAATAGAGAGTGATTAACCTCCTGAGAAGTGAGTTAAATGCGCTGTACGACTTCTGTATTATCTGTCTTCAGAATAATTACTCCTGATTTTCTTTCTGTGAGTAAACACTCATTTCTATATTAATGGGGAAACTAATTTTTATTTCGTCACGAATGATGAGTTTCCTTCTGCTGAATTCGTCAGATCGTATATAAAAAAAGGCTTTGTTGAATAAATCGAACTTTTGCTGAGTTGAAGGATCAGATCACGTATCTTCCCGACAACGCAGACCGTTCCGTGGCAAAGCAAAAGTTCAAAATCACCAACTGGCCCACCTACAAT
>Ga0160425_1002978_pt1 | contig 12964 bp, 12 predicted proteins | sample BioMet8_FD_108193 | JGI IMG/M metagenome (GOLD analysis project Ga0160425, IMG submission 108193) | Microbial communities from bioreactor (seeded with sewage sludge) at Lawrence Berkeley National Lab, California, USA - Biofuel... | ecosystem: Engineered > Bioreactor > Anaerobic > Unclassified ...
AGAGGATAGACTCGGAAACCCGAAAGTGCTTAAGCTCATGGAAGGGGAAACCGACAGGACAGCGTATTTTAAGACCGTTATCGGATACTGCGAGCCCGGAAAAGAGCCTCTGGTTTTCCCGGGGATAGTTGAAGGGAAAATCGCGTATGAAGAGAGAGGTACTGGCGGTTTTGGGTACGACCCTATTTTCGAGTACCAGGGCATAACCTTCGGGGAACTCGGAGACGCCGAGAAAAATAAAGTTTCCCATCGTCGCAGGGCTATCGACAGTTTTCTTGAATGGTATAAGGGTAGACTTGAAAAAACCTGACAGTAAGGCATTAAGATTTGACAAAACTTAACCTCAAAAATTAGTAAATTGCAACCAAAGAAAAACTCGCTGGAAAGACCTGACGGTAAGATTTGACAGCAAGTCTAAAATTAAGATTTGACAGCAAGTCTAAAATTAAGATTTGTCCATAATTCTGACAGTAAGAATAATTAATCTGCAACTGCAGAAAAACTGACTGGAAAGGATTGTTTGTATTAATCCTTCCCTTTTTCCCACGCTTACTCATTCTTTCAGTTTATCTTTAAGCAGGCTAAGGGCTACACTGAGCTGGTTTAGGCCCAGTTTCAGAGCGATAGTGATAATCCTGTTATTTGAAACATTGCCGAACTCTCGTTTGATTGCAAATAAATCCATAATACACTGCTGATCCAGAACGAGTGGTCCATTGAGCAGATCTTTTGAGGTTGGGCCCGTCTTTTGGCCTTTAAACTCAACTTTTCTTGGCTCTATTTTTAGTCCAATGTCCGTTTTTGCAGCGCCTTCTATGGCTTCAGATGCTTCTGTTTTTTCCCCATAAAGACATTCCATTTGCTGGATACAGTGAGCCAGGCAAACACTTTTTATAAATTCTTCAACTTCCATGCCACTAATGCCTGCATATTTCTTTATTTCGGCAAGCTGTTCTTCTGAAAAACATATACAGAGCAAGTTTTCGTTAGATTCTTCTTCTATCCCAAACCCTCCATGTATTTTTCATTATCTCTTGATTTTCTGTATTTTTATCCTTTGATGATTTATTCTTTTCTTCTTTATTGTTTATGTTTTAATCTATTCTTTGTCCTTCAAGTTTTCTCTTTATTTTATTGTTCTCAAAGTTGTTTGTTAATCAAAGACGATGTATTAATCAAAGACGATGTATTAACCAAAGACTATGTATTAACCAAATTTTGTCCATTAGTCAAAAGTGATTTGTTAACCAGGGATTATCTGTTTAAAACTCTAAGTAAAATTTTTTATTGTGTACAGCATGTTAATTCTTATATGAAAAATCTTGCTTCAGACACTACGGCTGCAGATACTATCCCACTAAAACTTATTGTATATCTTGGGCTGCTTGCAGTAGTGATTATTCTTGCCATTCAGGCCTGGCATACCGCGAGCCCTGTTCTGGAAGAGGCGCAAACTAAATCCCAGTTTGAGGCCGCTTCTCTGTCTATCCGTTCAATTCAGGAAGGATATGCCCGAGATTCTGATGAGAGTCACAGTCCTGAAGGGACGATGTGTACCCTCAAATTTTCCTTTCCTGCTGCAGTCAGATATATTAGCTTTGGAGTGGACCCTGATTCCGAATGCAACGGGCAACTGAACGATTCGGAATGGGCTCTTGAAAACAATACCATTATCTACCAGTATAAAAACGGAGTTAAAAAGAGATTATTTCTTGAAGGAAAGCCGGTACACTTTATAAAAGGCGAGCAGGATTCAGAAGGAATATGGATGCCTTCAGGGAGCCAGGAAAATTCTCTGACGCCGTTATCTCTTGAAAAAACGGGAGTTGTAATCGAGTATCCTGTTTCAGGAGAATTTGTGTTTGAGCTGGTCATGCAGAAAGGGACACGGTATACCATGTCTCATTTTTGAAGAATGCTATGTAGTTCAGAAACAAAAGATCAAAAATGGAATTGAAAAGTGAAAACTCAAAAGTAAGATCTCAAAAGTAAGATCTCAAAAGTGAAATATCAAGAGTAAGTAACCAACAAAGCTCTTGCTGGTGCGCCGTCACAACCTTCAATTTTAAGGGGTAGGCAGATGAAGAAATAGGTTCCGGCTTCTACAGAGCTGAGTTCGAGACATTCTACTATGTTCACATCACCTGAAAGAAGGATATGATGCGCAGGTAGAGTTTCGGAATAAAAATTATCCACAGAAAAACTATCAATCCCTATCGTCTTGAAGCCTTTTTCGACAATCCAGGCTGCTCCGCTTTCGTCAAGATATGCAGGGCCAGATCCTTCCTTCCCGAATTCCATGTTTTGAGAGTCTGACTCTTCGCCAGGGGGACTAACCTTACCTGCACTGTTCGGTTTTCGGGAAAAAGCTTCTGTCTTCAGAAGTAGGATAGGGATATTTTCAGGAGCTTCCATGTTCCGGAAGGCCTTTTCAAGAATGTCAGCAGTCAGTTCGCCTGATTGTGATGAAAAATCGAGAATCAGGGCTGTGCCCATTAGGTTTTTGAGTTCCAGTTTGTCAATAGTCGGGCCATTTTTCAGGATATGAGAAGGAGCATCAACATGGGTGCCGGTATGACTTCCAAAACTTAACTTTGAGACAGCACAGCCTTCTTCTTCAAGAGTGCAGACCTTCTCAATTGCAGGTATTGGGTCTCCCGGAAAAACCTGTGTAAAAGGGGAAATCGGGGTCGTAATATCTATAATTTTTCCGTTAATTGAAATCCTATTCACCTCAATTGGAATCTCTTCCACTAACAGAAATCTCTCTATATCAATAGTAATCTTTTCTATTTTAACGCCTTATTCCATATAGATGATGGCTTTGTTCGTACATACGTCTATGCATTTCATACAACGTATGCACTTATCTTGATCGATCTTTGAAATCTCGTTTTCCTCATAAATTGCGTCCACAGGGCAGACATCTTTGCATTTTCCACATCTTTTACAGCCAAAAACCACAACGTATCCATTTTGTTCTGACATCAGTGTACCTTTAGCACCTTATGATTATATCAGTTTCTGAGAAAAGCTCCTTCTTTATAAAGGTGTCTCCATACTTTCAATCTGAAACCAAAAACAAGCCTTATATATAAAAAAAGAATATGCAAGTTCAGGTATGGAACAGTTCACTGAAGATGAAACCGGCTCTTTTTACAGTTATCTCTCTGAAGGGTGCAGACTCTGCCAGGAAGGCGCCAAAATGGTCCTTTTCGTAACAGGTCTTTGCCCCAGAAGCTGCTTTTACTGTCCGCTTTCCGATGAAAGGCAAGGAAAAGACCTTGTTTTTGCGAATGAGAGGTCAATAAATAGCGATGAAGATTTACTGAGAGAAGCTGAGCTTATGAATGCTCTTGGGACAGGAATTACAGGTGGAGAGCCCTTGCTGAAGCTCGAAAGAGTCCTGCATTACATCCGAATGCTCAAAGATTCTTTCGGAATAGAACACCACATCCATCTCTATACATCCCTGGCTCCTGGCAGGCAGATCCTTGAAAAGCTTGCAGATGCAGGACTTGATGAAATCCGTTTCCATCCACCGCAGGAATGCTGGGAAAATCTTAAAAACAGTCAATATGTAGGTGTTCTGCAAAACGCAAAGGAGCTCGGAATCAAAGCAGGAATAGAAATTCCTTCTCTAGAAGGGGCAGAAAAAGTTGCAGCTTTTGCCGAAGAAATGGGAGTTTTCCTTAACCTGAATGAACTCGAATTTTCGGATAATAACTCTGAAGCCCTCCTGAAAAATGGCTTTTGCCTTGAATCCGACACGTCCAGTGCGGCTGCCGGTTCCTGTAAATTTGCCAAAATTGCCTTTGCGAAATGTAAAAAGACCCATTTTTGTTCCTCAATTTATAAGGATGCAATCCAGCTCCGCAAAAGATTTCAACGGATCGCAAAGAACACCGCAAGGGAGTTTGACGAAATCACCGACGATGGTACTCTGGTATACGGTGTAATTGAAGGGGGAGACCGGGAACTTGCAGAAAAAACTCTGCGGGACATGGAAATTCCATCCGAATTGTATGAAATAAAAGATGGAATAATCGAGATCGCATGGTGGGTACTTGAAGAGTTAAAAGAAGACATTAAAGAAGAACTGGAACCTTCCGGGTCAAGGCTTATTATTATTGAAAGATACCCATTCGAAGACGGGATGCTTGTTGAGCTGATTCCTCTTTAAGATAGTCTCCGGGCAAATAAGCGGACAAGGAAAAATTCTTTCCTGAATTTGGAGTGTCTTTGAAGTTAATTAGCTCCTGTAAAAATCTATTTTAAGGACAAATATCACCGGCACACCAATTTTAAAAAAATTTTAAATAGTTCGGGAGCCAATTCTCTATAAATTTAAAATTTGTTATGTTCAGAAAATCCTAAGTGTTTTTCTTATGCCTTATCCGGTTGTACATATACTATTCTTCGTATTCTGTATAAGTGCAGTAGCAGTCTTTGCTGCTGGCAGATCGTTTTTTCGAGGGGAACTCTCTCTTAAGGGGTCAACGAATTTAATATTTCTGCTGTTCGTAGGCAGTATCTGTTCCTTATTCCCGGATATCGTGGTCATTCACAGCCTGCTTGTAAACGGTAATATGGAGCATTGCTGGGCCGGCCCGATTCCAACACATTCACTTTTATTCAGTCTTCTCGCAGTCTTTTTCGGGATCGTTGCAGGATACGCTAAATACAGGGAGCCTGGCAGGGCGATGTATCTCGGACTTCTTGCAGAGGCTGCATTTGTTTCTCACCTATTGCTCGATGACATAAGTGAAGGCGGCTGTGAGTACCTTTATCCATTATACGAGAAAAAGATCAGTGTATTTTCAATGATGGACATAGGTTTTAGGGGGACCGGAATTTTTGATTACTTTATGGTATCTTTTGTATCGGTCTTTTTTGTTTGTTCTATAATAATGATGGCACTCTTTGCCCTGAGTAAGTACGGTTTTGAGCTAAGCTACAAAGACGAAAAATAAAACAGTGAATGTATTAAAATCAGGTTTTAAGTTCACCTACGCCTTCAAGTTTTTTAATAACTCTTGCAGGATAGCCCAGGGCAAGACTATTTGGAGATATATCGCGGCTAACTACAGATCCGATACCTATTATTGAGTTATCCCCTATTTCAACACCCTGCGTGATTATACATCCTGGATTCACAGAGACTCCACTTCCGATTTTTATGGGAGCCATAGTTCTCGGGTATGCCTGTCTTGTAGTCAAACTTCCTCTAGTATGTGCAGATAATATGCACCTATCGCCGATTTCAGAGTAATCTCCTACCGTGATTAATTCAGGGTGTATCCTATCAAAAATCACGTCATAGCCGACATATACATTCTCCCCGAGATTTACACCCCGCATCCTGTGTAATTTAGCTCTCCATGAAGGAATGGGAGCGCTTGAAGCAAGTCGTTCCAGAATCCAGTTTTTAAAATATTTAATGCCAAAAAGAAGTTTATTACTGTGATAATGGTCCGCGATTTCGCAAAAGGTTACTTGATCTCGATTAGACACTAAAGTAGTCGTGCGAATACCCCCATTTCCCTCTAAAATTATTTTATGCTATTTTCTTATCTATATTATTTCTTTATCAAATTGTTTTATACCGTTTCTTTCTCAAATTATTTGTAATATTTTTATCAGTTTTTTTATGCTATTTTTTCATTGGTGTTTTAGAGTCTATCTGAAAAGTGATTCTCTGCTGTAACTTTAACAATAGGCAATTATGTAAAACCGGAACGGATACTTTGATATTATAGATCTATCATGATTTTTCAACATGCATTACTGACTTTTCGGATAGGCTCTTAATAATATTGATAAAATTGATAATATTAATAAATAAATCAATAAATCGATAAATAAATCAATAAATAAACATATAAATAAATTCATATAGTCAATAATTAATTTTGACGTTGGCAATCTGCTAAATACACTAATTTCCAGCCTGGTTAATTAACAGACTCCCAGACGACTCTTCTATTTACTGAAAATTTTTCATTAACTTTTGCTTCTGCTCACAAGCTTCATAAGCAGTGATTTTTTTAATTCTACCGCATCGTTAGGGCAAAGTTCGCGGCAGCAATAACAGTGAATACATTTTTCCTCGTTAATTTTGAGTGTCCTGTTTATTTCCTCAATTGCATGCACTGAACAGTTTGAAACGCAGGCTTTGCAAAGTGCACAGTTTGAAGTGTTAATAATTGGCCTTACAGCTAATTGCTTTCGAAGGATTTTCTTAAGGAAAGCTGGTATATAAGCCGTAATTCCACCTTCAGGGCTTTTGAACCTGACCTTTACTTTTTCCAGAGGCACCCCTACAATTTCAGGATGCTCGGCCCCGAACCCTCTTTCGAGTGCAGCTTTGTTTGTAGGGACTTTCAAGGGATCGATTCCTATAAGTTCGGAGGCTACAATATCCAGGGCTACGCAGTCATAACTTGCCATAATCACGCCTGAAAAGACAGGTGTACCATTGGATGGGCCATTTCCTTCCATTCCGACCACTCCGTCCATAACTGCAAGCTGGGGCTTGACAACAGAATATATATCAACAACTGCTTCCCCAAAACGGTGGCGATCTTCCAGGAAATGGGCTTGTTTTCTAGTTTTTTGAGGTACGGCACCGAATAAATTTTTGACTGCTCCTGTATACAATGTGAGTTCATGGGTCTTGAGCTTTGGAAGCGAGATTACTACATCTGCTTCGAGTACAGCTTTTGAGATGTACAGATGAGAAAACTGCCTTGCACCTGGAACATCAACCTCAACAAAACCTGAGGTCTCAAAATTGAAAAGCTCAACTCCATGATCGGAAGCAACACCCTCAATGCCGGACGCTTTAAGAGCCTGCGAAGTCGTAGTAGATCCGGGTTTTACAATGCCGGACCCATCTCCTATAACTGGAATGCCTCCAGCTTCTGAGACCAGTTCGCACATAGCGGACACTATCGCCGGATGTGTGGTAACGGCATCCTCCGGCGGCCGGATAGAAAGCACATTGGGTTTGAGGAGTACGCGGCTTCCGGGAACTATAACCTTCTCAAGCCCACCTATCAGGTTTAATGCTTCTTTTACCGCTTCTTTCGCATTCGAGTATTCCTGGCATTCAACAATTGAGACCCTTGTATTCATATTCACACTTTTGGATTAGTAATAAAGTATAATTTCTCACGAAAGTCGAAGCAGGAAGTCCACTGCTTTAGCTGTTGGTAGTTGGCAATGTTATGTGAAAGCAACCTGTGAAAGCAACCTGCCAGAAAGGCTTTCAGTAGTTTACAGGCAGATACTTGATGCATACAAAGCCCTGTCTCGATTTTAGGCAAATCCCTTAATTCCTGATTTTAGCCATATTTTAGCCGGTATAACTTTTTCTACAGGTTTTTTTGCAATTTACCTGTTAATGTAGCAAACAGGCGGTGCGGCTCGTATATATTCTGTGTTATCTTTTATTCTACTGATATGCCTCTGGGCTTTTTCTATTGTCTCTCTTGACAACCCGGTGTTCTTTTCAATTGCCTGCAGGGGTAAATGGTGCTCCTGGGCATACAGTAGTTGATCCATGATCTGAATCGGCATGCGCCAGTAGAATTCCTCGTCAGTTGTGTAATGGCTCCAGGTATCAGCACTTGGAGGACGTTTTATGATCTCTTCATTAACATTGAGCAGCTTCCCCAGAGCATAAACCTGGACTTTGTAGCAGTCTGCCAGAGGCTCAAGATCTACGCCTCCATCCCCATATTTCACAAACTGGCCAAGGACCATTTCGGTCTTATTGGTCGTACCGCAAACTGCGTAATTCATCGTTTCGGCATACATATATTGAACGAGCATTCTGGATCTCTGTTTAACACCCTGCAATCCTATTAATTCAAGATAATCAGTCGCTTTTAGCCGGTACTTCCCAACAGTTTCACCATTTTTTACAAGGCGGATATAAGGAACATTTAGCAGTCCAGTGTTGAGAAAATCAGGCAGCATCAGCGACGTTTTATGTATTCTGGCGTCATACTCCGGGCAGGCTTTCTTTATAATCTGTTCTTTCTTATCATAGATATTAAGCGATCTTAGAATAGGAGAGATCGGCACTTCTTCATACGACACACCCAGGCTTTCACAAATATCTGCTCCCAGAGTCCTGCTGGAAGGGGCAGATTCTTCTTCAGGAAGGAGAAGTCCATAAACGTTTTCTTTTCCGAGTTCCTGTACACACAGGGTAAGTATCACTGCGGAGTCAATTCCTCCAGAAACCCCTATAACGACTCCTTTTTTCTTAAAACCCGTTACCTGATCTCTAATAAAACCTCTGAGCTTTAAAGCTATATTTTCAATATTCCCATTGAGTTCTTCTATTATATTCATGCTCATTTCTTCTGTAATCTGCATAACATTACCCCCTCAAATAATCAGATTTTTAAAATTAGACTGTTCAAGTTAAACTGTTTAGGTTAGACTTTTTAAGTTAGACTTTTTAAGTCAGACTTTTTAAGTTAGACTGTTAAATCTAATTTATATAGTTAACTCTTTATTTTATACTCAGATTTTAACAAGCATTTTTTGTGATTTTTTTACTTTCAGTTTAAGCTTTCTTGCAGCCTCTTCTATCAATGGCTGTGACAGTTCCTGGTTAATTTTTTCAAGCCCTTCTTCCCTTGACATTTCCCCGCTTCGAACAAGCCCTGCTACGTCAAAGGCATATGGATGAAACCCATATTTCTCCATGTGGTTGTAGCAGGCAAAGGAGTTCAACGTACAGTTAGTTGAATTGCTGTCACTGATTCCCGGAAGTTCCCACCCGACTTCCAGAAGGGTTTCAAGCACTTTGTCTTCACTGTAATCCCACAGGCACAGAGGATGCAGAATACTCGGAACGTTTTCACCTGTGTTCTCAAGAACTTCTTTTTTCAGGAGGAATATTTCATCCTTATCATCAATACCTATTTTCTGAAGCTGTTTTTCAAATAAGCTTCTAGACCACTGGATAAAATTGACTGATAGGTTGATTATAGGATTAGGAGACTGTCCAGCTGTAAAGGCAAACACAACGAAGGGTGCTTTTTGAATAATAGCCTGCTCTATCAATTTCTGTTTAATAATAGTGATGCAAACGTTGCATATATCACTGGCTCGATATTTGGCAAACTTTGGAAATGCATCGTATGACTCTGCAGCTTTTCGGAATGTATCATAAAGAATTTCCTTTTCCATTGTCAACTGGAAATAATCGCATCCTGTGATCTTGCACATTTTTTTTGCATTTATTATTGCGTTTTCCGAAGTGAACCCGTTATCGAAGTGCACAGCCAGTACCTTAAGGAAAGGGTAGTCTTTTTTGAGCTTGTATAGTGTGTAAGACGAATCTTTTCCACCTGAAAGTGCATAAATTATATCGTAGTTCCCCTTTCCCCCGTACTGCTCAAAAAGTTCTTCAATTCTGGTCAGGTATTCTTTTTTTTCCTGTGAACTAAGAGGAGTATATGCCTCACAGAAGTGGCAGAGGCCTGTTTCCTCATTAATTTGTATACCTGGAATCTCGGAATCCAGAACACACTTTTTACATACTAGCTTTGACATGTTGGTATTCCTCTATAATGGATCGATTGGATATCTTCCCATTCTCGCTCAAGGGAAGGTGATCAATGAATAGTATTTCTCTTGGGCACAGGTAGCCTGGCAGGTTATTTCGGCAGAACGCAAACAGCTTTTCAATTTCTGTCCCTGTTCCGAGTATGACCATGAGGCTAATTGCGGTCCCCATAAGTTCATGGTGCACAGGTACGACAAAAACTCTGGATCCTTCGTTATTTTCCTCTATATTTCTCTCAATTTCTCTTGGGTTAATGCGATGATCACCGATTTTTATAAGATCATCCTTGCGTCCCAGTAGTTTGATATATCCGTTGGGTAATTTCTGTGCGAGGTCGCCGGTATGCAGCCACCCGTTCATAATTCTCATTTCAGTGGCTATTTCATCATCCAGATAACCCAGCATAATGTTGTCTCCTGTAGCAACCAGTTCACCCGTAATATTAGGTTTTGCTGGTCTGTACTCGGAATCAAAGACATCCAGTATAACTCCTGGAATTGCTTTTCCTATAGTGCCAACGAACTCATCTACATCTTCTGCTGGCAGATAGGCAAGCCTTGCCGTAGCTTCAGTTTGCCCATACATAGGCAGAATCTCCAGATCTGGAGTTAATCCCCTTATATCTTTTACAATATCCTTATCCATCCCTCCACCTGCCGATGCAGCGGTTCTAACGCCTGCAAAGGCCCTTTTGAATCTATCCGGATATCGAAGGAGTATACGGTAGGTACTGGGTACCCCATAGAATATTGATACACCTGACCCTATAAGGTTGAAAACAGAATCTATAAAATTCATATTTCCAATCCTGATTGAACTGCCAGATACCAGATGGGAGTTAATTATGGAATTCCCAAAAGCGTGATGTGGGGATATCACCAGTGCTCCTTTATCTCTGGAATTTATCCTGAGTACCTTTATTATTGATTCTGCATTTGATGCCAGATTTCGGTCGCTTAACATTACCCCTTTTGGGGTGCCTGTCGTGCCTGAAGTGTAAAGAACCAGTTGTAGTTCCGGATTATTTTTTTCGACTTCAATCTTCTTGCGCAATATCTCTCCAGAAGTATTGCCGGAAATCACTATTACAGTTCCAAAACGCTCAAAAAAATCCTCTCCAAATCTTGAGTACTGTGTATCGGTTGCGATGATATTGTTGACATGGGCAGCATCAAGGATTTTCTCAAGACTGAATTTGGGAAATTCTGTTGGTAGAGGAATTGCGATATTAACAGATCGATATACTGCCATGAGTATTTTCACATACAGTATGCCTGATTCGGCCAGTATTGCAAATCGGCAGTGGTTAAAATCCATTAAAGGCGAAGCAATAGAGTTTATATCATTGTCAAGGCAGTCATAGGAAATTGAACTTTTTCCCTCTTCCAGGGCAATGCTTTGAGGAGTTTTTCTAGCGTACTCAGTGATATACGCATCAATTCGCATGACTTTTCACTTCGCCAGTTTAGTTATCATATTAGTGATTCCCTGCAGTGAATCAAAGTTTTCCGGTGTCAGCATATCTTCAGGAATCTCTATAGAATATTTTTCACAGATATAGTCCATAAGCTCAAGCAAGCCAATGGAATCTATAATACCGGTTTGAGTGAGAGAATCATTATCTTTCAAACTGCTGTTACTGTCCATAAAAGAATTAGCCTTTAAGTAACCGACTATATCATTCTTTATTTGTTCCATTTATTAATACCCCCAGCGTTTTTGTTTAGCGGACCAGTGATCATAAATAACGCATTTCTGCCCATAATGACGTGAGTCCCAAGAGATAATTACGTAATACAACTATATAAATAATTTGAGTCATTTCATAGCTGATAAAAACGCTGGCGGAGATAAAAATCAAGTAAAGCCAATTGCTTGCATTCGGATTCATTGGATGATATTCTTTATTCACACAATAATAATATATATTTAGTATATTCTCCATACAATCGGCTATTCATATGCGCACAGATAAACCCAAAAAATATAGAAAAATGTGCAGAATTTTAAACTACTTTTTTAAACTTTAAATTTCATCGAAAATCTTCAGTCCCAGTTACATTCGATTTTTTGAAGACGATTTATATCGATGATGTGCGATTCCGAACAGGTTACGATAGAGAATAAATATTTGTTGTCTATAATCCAGGTTAAATAATTAACACTGTTGAGGTTCAGTTCTCTATTAAAAATAAGATGCATCTTTTTGTTTGAAAACTTGGAATAGGCTTCTTTTAAAGTCCATATTTTTAAAAAATCGGTTTCATCTACAGTTTCGTCCATGAGTGAAGTTTTCTTATACAGGTTTTTAATAATACTTTTAAGAGACAGCTTTCTCACAAGTTCAATATCAATACCAACATCAACCTTTGAGATTGCAAGGGCTGCAAGGCTCTCGGTATAAGATATACAAATGCATAGTTCATTGTGGTTAAGGACACAGACCTTCCCATTTTCGTTTTTGTATGTGGATATTTCGGAGGCGGATCGCTCATTAGCAACCTTGCATATGATATGTTTTAAAACCGTTCTGGAAACAATATATCTTTTCTTAAAGTGATTTGTCTTCAACCTCTCGAGATATTCCAGTTCTATCCTGCTGAGGTAACTTGTGTTGAATATATCATAATTATCCAGGTCAACAAGAAAAACAAGAACATCACTCTGTTGCCACAGGTAAGGAATATGTTCAAGAGAAACAGGGAAAGGCAACTTTAAATAATCGTTGTACATGTAGTCCACTTACATATGCTAGGTTTAGTATATAGTTTCCACGCTCTTTATTTATTGATATTTACTGAAGAAGGATTCAAAGGCCGGATCGAGAAAAACTCCTGCCTTACCTCAATCTTATCCGGAAAGTGCTTCTAGAGTTGCAGGTGCCGGGCCCAACTTTGGTATTTCCACTTCTATGTGATGTATCTTTGTCGTTTATGCTTAGATTTATAGCTAAGTTTCGTATAAATTATTCCTAATTCTTTAACATACTTTACAGTTCTCAAACTTCCTTAATCATTGAGATCGGAGAATTTTAATCTGAAAAAAACGTGGATTATTTACTGTCGTTGACAGTGTGCTAAAACTTATGTGTTAATATTAAATTTGTACTTTATATAAATAATTCAAAAAAGCAATCCTAAAATATATAAACGATAAGGATATAGGGTATTCGTTTCTTAGCGCCTCTACTCAGAGGTCGTATACTTTTTATAACTAAAAGAATAGTGAACAATATAATGCTAAATCAATATAATTCAATCATTAACTGAGGTGTCCGAAACTGCAAACTGCGGAAGAAAGGGTAAGAGCGAGATTGATCAAGTATCTCGGCAGGGATGAAAACGGGATACGCAAGGTTGTGCTCAATCTCTTCCT
>Ga0160425_1002991_pt1 | contig 12921 bp, 10 predicted proteins | sample BioMet8_FD_108193 | JGI IMG/M metagenome (GOLD analysis project Ga0160425, IMG submission 108193) | Microbial communities from bioreactor (seeded with sewage sludge) at Lawrence Berkeley National Lab, California, USA - Biofuel... | ecosystem: Engineered > Bioreactor > Anaerobic > Unclassified ...
CATAGCAAAATTAAAAATGACATCAGTTGGCATCAATTTACAAAACTGAATGAAATATAGTGTAAATGCCAAACATTCTAAATTACGGCTTTTGATATTGATTTAAGGTACCTGAATAGTAACGAAAACAGATAAAATAAGGTTTCCATATAATCAACTATTAATCTCTCATATTAAACTTTAATAAAAAAATTACTTATTATTTATATCTGTCGTGAGGGTTAAGCCACAAGTTAATCTGCTTCAAACTTTTTAGATTATTAATTAATGAGCCCATCCCAAAACCAATTTTATTCCCACATCATTAAGAATTTCAAAAGCATATCAGGACCAGAAGCTCTATTGAGAGTCCAGAATATGATATTCAGATAAGCAATTTTGAGTTTTGGGATCAGCTCAATATTATGAAACATCATCGGAAAAAATGTTTTAATTTTTAATGTCGACCTGCCGAAACTAGGAAATATACTTATTTTCAAGCTTTAAGTTCTTTAAAAATTGCTCATCTTAATTATTTTTTTGCCATTGACAATATTTTTTATAATAATAGGTTTTAAATTCAATTAAAATTATATTATTATTTTGAATTAAAAATGTCTTTTGCTGTGAGCGGGTCAATAACTAATAATGAGAAGGCATAGTGCAACTAAAGAGATGGAGTCATATGGGAAAAATGAAAGAGAGAATGAAACACTTTACTGCGAAAAACCCCAATCCTGTACTTAGTGTTGAAAAGGATGATACTATTCTTTTTTCCAATGAGGCAGCTAAGCCTTTATTAATCGAATGGGGCGTGGAAATCGGAGAAAAATTGCCTTCCCATATCGGAGATATTGCGCAAAGGGTGCTTTGTCAGAATAGACCAGAAAAAATGGAAATTAAAGTGGGAAATAAAGTATACTTGTTCATGTTTCAACCCTTACCCGAAGAAGAATTTGTGAACATTTACGGATTCGATATAAGTGATCAGAAAGTGCTTGAAGAAAAACTTCGGGAGAGGGAGGAAAAATCTCGTATCGTAGCAGATAACACCCTCGACTGGGAGTTTTGGCAGGGCCCTGATGGCCGTTTCCTGTACATATCGCCTTCTTGCGAGCGGGTCACAGGATACGCTGTCAGGGAATTCATGGATAACCCTGATCTGCTCCAGGAAATAATACATTCGGACGATCGGCAGGCATTTCTCCAGCATAAGCATGATACGTCCCCTAGTCATCATAGTAATATCGAGTTTCGCATTATTACAAAAGATGGCAAAATAAGATGGATTCACCACCTGTGCCAGCTCATCTACGACGGTAAGGGACACTACGCTGGAAATCGGGGCAGCAATCGCGATATCACTGAGCGCAAGCAAGAAGAGCACCGGGTTCGCAGATACAACCGTATTCTGGAGGGAATCAACTGGATTTTCAGCAATGTGGTGCAGGCAAAAACAGAAGAAGAACTGGGGGAAGCATGTTTATCCGTAGCTCTGGAAGTGACCGGTAGTGAGTTTGGTTTCATTATTGAAATGGGTGCTGACGGGCTACTGCACGATATTGCAAAAAGCGAGCTGGCGTGGGAACAGTGTCGTATTTACGACAAGACAGGGCATCTTAATCTTCCGAGAGATTATGTTGTCCATGGTTTGTATGGCAGTGTCATAATCGATGAGAAAAGCTTCTTTACCAACGATCCACAGTCACACCCGGAAAGCAGAGGCTTGCCGGAAGGACATCCGTCAATCAGATCGTTTCTTGGTGTTCCCCTTGTCCAGGAAGGAAAAACGATAGGTTCAATTGCTGTAGCAAACCGTGAAGGTGGTTATAGCCACGAGCAACAGGAGGATCTCGAAGCTATAGCGCCGGCAGTGACGCAAGTTCTGCAGAGGAGAAAGATTGAACAGGAGCGCAAACTGGCTGAGCAAGAATTAAAGGCGAGCGAGTTGCGGTTTAAGGCACTAGTGCAGGATCTAGAATCTGGTGTTGTTCTCATTGATGGCGAAAGTGAATTTGCAATATATAATCCCGCATTTCTGCAAATTTTCAATGTCTCTGAACAAGATCTCGAGCATATGAAGATTCAAAACCTTGGCTGGGATATGTGGGATGTCGTAGATAAGGATGGTAATGCCCTGCAGTTTGAGTCTCACCCGGTACAGTATGCTAGGATTAATCGCAAGCCGGTAAAGAATCAGGTCATTGGCATACGTCGTTATTCACACGATGATTGGGTATGGACGCTTGCTAGTGCTGAACCGCTGCTAAATCCCGATGGTAGCATTAACATTATAATTTGCACTTTTACAGACATCACACAACTCAAGAATACAGAAGATGCCCTTAAAATAGCAAATGAAACACTGGAAGAAAAAGTTAAAGAACGTACCGTAGAGCTTGAAAAAGCTTACAGTACATTGAAAGAAAAAGAAGAACTTCTTTCCGATGCTCAAGAAATGGCTCACGTTGGAAATTGGGAACAGAACTTTGTAACTGGTAAATTACATTGGTCTGATGAAATGTATCGAATTTTTGGACTTAAGCCTCAAGAGTTTGAAGTAAATTATGGCTTATTTTTAAGTTACTTACATCCGGATGATCAAGATTATGTCGATAATTCCGTTAAAGGAGCTTTAAGCGGAAAACCATTTAGTATTGATTATAGAATAATTCTGGCCAATGGAGAAGAGCGCATAGCTCATTCTAAAGGTGACACTGTTTTCGATAAGAAAAATAATCTTGTCCGGATTAGAGGGACAACGCAAGATATAACAGACCTTAGAATCGTTGAAGAGAAAATTAAGACCCTGGCAAATATTGTAGAATCATCACTGGAAGCTGTAGGAACTTTATCCCTTGATGGCATTATTCTCAGCTGGAATAAAGGAGCAGAGCAGGTTTATGGTTATTCTGCGGAAGAAATTCTCGGAAAGCATATATCCATTCTGGCTCCATCCCATTTAGATAAAGAAACACTGAAATTAATTGAACTGATCAAACAGGGAGAAAATATCCGTCAATACGAGACTTCACGATTAGGAAAGGACGGAAAGAAAATATATGTCTCAATAACTCTTTCTCCGGTTTTTGATACTAATGGAAAGATGTCAGCTGTCTCATTCATTTCCAGAGATATAACCGAACGCAAAAAAGCTGAAGAAGCTCTAAGGAATTTCGAAATTGCCCGTAAGAAGGAGTTACATCACAGAATCAAGAACAATCTGCAGGTTATCTCATCTCTTCTGGATCTTCAGGCTGATCTGTTTAAAGGTCGAAAGACTATTACAGATTCAGAAGTGTTGAAAGCTTTCAAAGAAAGCATTAACAGAGTTCTTTCTATTGCTCTTATACATGAGGAATTGTACAAAGGTAAAAATATTGATTTGCTTAACTTCTCGCAATATATAAGGGAATTAGCTAATAATCTGCTCCTAACATACAGTCTCAAGGCTGATGTTAGTTTAAATATCGATATGGAAGAGAACATTTTCTTAGATATGGATACTGCTATTCCATTAGGGATGATAATCAACGAACTGGTTTCAAACTCCTTCAAGTATGCATTTCCTGACAGGGATAAGGGAGAAATTCGAATCAAACTTCGTAGAGAAGAAAAAGGAAAATGCAAAATCAATAGCTGTAAGTATGCCGACTTCGTTCTGATAGTTTTAGATGACGGTATAGGCATTCCTGAAAATCTTGATATTGGAGACCTTGATAGTCTTGGATTTCAGCTTGTAACCTCCCTTGTAGACCAGTTAGATGGGGAGTTTGAATTGAAAAGGAACAATGGCACAGAGTTCACTATGAGATTTTCAGTAAAAAATGATGCATAGCGGCTTAAAATTACAGAAAAATAGATAAAAGTTTAGTGCGAGAGGTGCGATTCGAACGCACGAATTCCTACGAAACTGGACTCTGAATCCAGCGCCTTTGACCTGGCTGGGCAACTCTCGCACGATGTAGCTTATGTAGCAGGAGCAATAGTAGTGTTCTTTGTTCTTATACTTTTTCCTTGAAAGCCTGTTCGGTGGGCGAAATTCGCCTGAACTCTTCTAATAATTTCCTTTTTTTGAAACCGGTTTTAAGCAATTTTTAAACTGAAACTTAAAACCACGGAAGCCAAAAGATCCACGATTATTTATTAGTATATAAAGTAGGTTGGAATTGATGAAATTTTCATTTCATCAATTTCAGGATAAGGGCTTTTTGCGCATGCAGGCGGTTTTCAGCCTCTTCAAAAATTACGGAATTCGAACCGTCCATAACTTCATCCGTAATCTCAAGGCCTCTACGGGCTGGCAGGCAGTGCATAACTATCACGTCAGGCTTTGCAACTCCAAGGAGTTCGGTATTGACCTGAAAAGCGGTAAAGTCCTTCAGGCGTTTCTCCTGTTCTGCTTCATCACCCATGGAGACCCAGACATCCGTATAAATGATATCTGCATCTTTTGTGGCAACTTTCGGGTCATCCGTGACTGTAAACTTGCCCCCGAGAGCTTTTGCCTTTTCAAGGAATTCGGCTTTTGGCTCGTAGCCTTTTGGGCAGGCAATTGCAAATTCCATTCCCATAATCGCCGAGCCTAGCAGGGCTGAATTACATACGTTGTTTCCGTCTCCTACCCAGGCGAACTTCAGGCCTTCGAATTTGTCCTTGTACTCCATTATGTCATGAAATCGCCAAGGATCTGGCATGGGTGCTCCCGGTCCGAAAGCGCATTGATCACAGGTATGGTTGAGTATTTGGCCAATTTCTCTACGGTCTCGTGGCTCATAACTCTGGCCATGATTCCGTGAAGGTAACCTGAGAGGGTTCTGGCAGTATCCTCAATAGTTTCGCCTCTCCCGATCTGGATATCTCTGGAATTCAGGTAAAGGGAATGTCCTCCAAAATCGGTCATTGCAACCTCAAAGGAAACCCTGGTTCTTGTAGAAGCTTTCTCGAAAATCATTCCCAAGCTTTTGTTCTTCAGGTACTCTGTAGGTTCTCCAGCCTTGCGTTTTTCTTTCAGGTCCATGGCCGATTCAAGGAGTTCGTAAATCTCTTCTTTGGACAGGTCAGTTATCGAAAGTACATCCTTCTTCATCACTTCAACCCCGACTTACTCTAGCTGAATTTCTTCATTCAAGCTGAATTTATTTCATTCAAGCTGAGTTTCTCTTGTTTAACTGAACTTACTTCATTCTGGTTGAATTTTAGTTTATATTACTGCATAGTACTTATTTGCACGCCGTACTATTACAGAACACTTCAGGCAGTTAGCCTTATTTTCAGTAGTTAGCCTTATTTTCGGCAGTTAGCCTTATTTTCGGCAGTTAGCCTTATTTTCGGCAGTTAGCCTCTAAGTTCTTTCATATGGTCAATTCTCTTCTGGATAAGAGCGGCAGTCCCAATATCTTTCCGGAAAAATAGCTTCCCGTGGAGATTTTCAAGGGCGTTCTGGGCAATTTTTTCGGCTGCAGCTATGGTTTCAGCAATTCCAATAACTGCAATGGCGCGGGAGCTAGTTGTGTAAACTTTTCCTTCTTTTTCGTAGACACTGGCATAATAAATGGATGCATCCCCTATGTCTCCTACAGTTACCTCGTTGTCTTTTTCAGGCTTTTCAGGATATCCGGCAGGAACTGCGTATTTACAGACAGTTGCTTTCTTGCTAAAGCTTACAGGCAAATTTCCAAGGGTTCCTTTAACCACTGCAGACATTATATCCACGAAGTCTGTTTCAAGGAGAGAGATCACGTTCATGGCTTCGGGGTCACCGAATCGAGCATTGAATTCCACGACCTTGGGGCCGCTGGCTGTAAGAATGAACTGCCCGTAGAGAACCCCCTGATACCCGGTCCCGGTTTCCTCAGAAAGTGCCTTTACCGTATCCTGCATGATCTTTTTTGCCTTATCAAGGTCTTCAGGGAGCATAAAAGGCAGGATTTCCCCGGCATCAGTATATGAACCCATGCCACCTGTATTGGGTCCGAGGTCTCCTTCATAGGCTCTTTTGTGGTCCTGTACGGCAGGGAAGAAAATAAGGCTTTTTCCATCCACAAAGGCCTGAAGCGTAAACTCCTCTCCTATAAAGCGTTCCTCGATGACCACAGCCCCTTTCTCAAGCAGCTCACTTGTATAGGCTTTGGCGGCCTCCAGGTCAGGGAGCTGGTCTCCCATAACTTTTACGCCTTTGCCCCCTGTCAGGCCTGAGGGTTTGACTGCCACGTCGCCCAGTTTTTCTATGAAAGCGTGCGCAGGTTTTTCCTCTGTGAAAACTTCATAGGCAGGGCAGCCTTCGATCCCACATTTTTTCATGAAATTTCTTGCCCAGGCCTTGTCAAATTCTATAATTGCACAGGCTTTTTTAGGTCCTACAACCGGAATTCCGGCTTCCCAGAGGGCATCTGCAACTCCTGCTGCAAGAGGGGCTTCAGGGCCTACAAAAGCCATTTCGATGTTTCTGGCTTTTGCGTACTCAACTACTTTTTCAACTTCAGTTTCCTTCTCAAGGAGAAAGTCCTCACATAGGGCAGCAATTCCGGGATTTTTTTTCGCCATTAACGCATAAAGATAGGGATTATGCTTGCTTTTCTTGATTCCTTCGGCGATTGCGTGTTCCCTTCCGCCTCCGCCGATAAGTAAAATTTTCATTTTTATTCTCCTGGTTTTAAAAAAATTCCTATTATATTCAAGTATAAGTATGGTTTCAATATGTACGTACTGATAATAAGGTGAAATATATGAAATAAGAAAAGGTAATGAATTTTCAGTCCTCAAAACCTTTCAATGCTACTTTATGCAGCTGTCTCTTTTATTGACAATTTGTTGACAATTTATTGGCAATTTATTGACAATTTGTTGGCAATTTATTACCAAATACTTTTAATCAGGAATATACTGAAGGACTTCCTAGTTCTCTATTTCTTCTAATAAATATCTTCTCATTGTCAGGCTCTAAACTTAATTAAAAATCTTTCTTTTTAAGGTCTGTTTTAATTTTTGCTCCATTTTTTCAGTATTTTCAGTAATCGAAACTCTTTTCCCTGATCGGATATTCCATATTTTCTTAGCGGGGTGAAAAACTCATAATTTTCCCTGAGACGAAAACCTAATTCTTATAAAGTAAAAAATGATTAGACTTTTTTAGGAGATGAAAACTACGAGTCAAAATCCATATGAAATCTTCCAAAAAGAATGTCCGGAAGTAGCAGCACGTTTTAATGACCTTATTGAAGCTCAGAAAGCACTGAAAGGCCTTGACAATAAGACAAAGCAGTTGATCAACATAGCCATCCAGACTGCGAACCGAAATCCACGGGGCGTACAGATGCATGCAATGATGGCAAGGAACGAGGGTGCAGCTCGTGAAGAAATTATTGCTGCAGTGGTTCTAAACCTTCACCATTCTGGATTTGCTAAAGTTCTTGAGTGCCTCCCTGCAGCAATTGATGGGTTTGAAGGCAAAATCTGAAAAGCTTTAGGTACAGGATGTGCCTTTACGCTTTCCTTACTTTAAGAGATCGCTTGCACTTACAAGAGGTACAAGCTCCGTACCTACCTCTTTTAAGTTTTCTATTGCTCCTTCTTCTCTGTCCACAACACTGATTACATATTTGACGCTTGCTCCGGTTTCCCTGACAACCTCAATTGCGTTCCTGACCGAGCCTCCACTTGTTGTTACGTCTTCGAGCATTACAAGCCTGTCTTCCGGTCTAATATCGCCCACAAACCTGCTCTTTGTACCGTAGTCCTTTATAGCTTTCCTGACTATAAGCAGGGGAAGCTCGGTTTCCATAGAAACTGCAGTTGCCAGTGGCACACCTCCAAGTTCCACCCCTGCTATTATGTTCACGTCCATCTGTTTTATCCTGAATGCCGCCTGGCGTGCTAAAAGTTTCAGGGTTTTAGGGTCAGTGCTGGCTTTTTTAATATCTATATAATACTTGCTTTTCTTTCCCGAGGCAAGTGTGAAATTTCCGTAGCGAACGGCTCCGCAGGCCTTGAGGGCTGCGATCAGTTCCTGTTTCTGATTCTCAATGTTATTTCCTGTTTCTAAATTTGTTTTTTCTAAATTTGTTTTTTCTAAATTTGTTTTGCTCATTCTCTCACCGTATTTGCAGCCTTATTAGCGCTATAAGTTCTTTATTAAAGTTCTACCTGTACTGATTTTTATGAATTTCCAGTGTAATTTCACCAGGGTTCTTTCTTTACACCTATAAGGTATCCGATTATATTTGTTGTAAGATGGAGCAGAGGCGTTATTATAATAACGGTAAGTATGATCCCGTGAGTGAAATTACTCACAAACCACTCCGGAGCTACAAGGTATGTAAATACCCAGGCTCCCACCACAAAATCAAGCTGGTCTACCAGAGGAAGAGATGCCCCTCTTTTCAGGCCCATCCTGCGCTTGAAAAAGCTCTTGAACATATCCCCGAACAGAGCGCCGGAGGAGAGGGCGAGCACAACTATCAAAGCGCTTTTGTAATCCGGGCCAAAGGCAGGCATTTTGATCCCTATAACCTCAAACCCTCTGGAACTCAGCCAGATTTCAATACATCCTGCAATAAACCCACAAAATATTCCTGAAAAGAGCCCTCTATAGGTCTTTCCATCTCCAAGAACCCTTCTTCCGTCCTTGTAGGTCCTGCCCCCATCAATCGGCTTTCCGCCACCGAATACAGCTGCAAATGGGTTGGGAAGGTATGCTGGAAGCATCAACCAGAATGCTTTAATTATCAGCTCAATCGTGGTATCAACTCTTTATGTCAATTTTATCTTTTTCTTGAGACGAACTTAACTTTCTGGATCTCACTGGACTCTTTACTCTCTTTCATAATTTGCCCGTAGAACATACCAATAACCTGTGCTCGCTGTTTTACCTGCTTTTTAGATTCAATGACCAAAATTTCTTCACCAATCTTAATTGAAATGTTACCACGGAAAACACGGAAAATATAGAATAAAGGAAATAGGAACACAATTCTTCCACGCTTTCCGTGCTTTCCGTGGTTATAAAGTAAGTGCAAATACTTAATTTCAGGGACTATAATTAACTGCGGTTAAACATTGACTTATCAACTGCGGTTAAACATTGACTTATCAACTGCGGTTAAACATTGACTTATCAACTGCGGTTAAACATTGACTTATTAATTGCCGTAAAATATTGACTTTAAAATGGAATTAAGTAATTGAATTATATATTGAGCTTGAACAAGAGCTCAATGTGCTTAAGTGATGGGCTTATGTAATTATTGACCCTATTTAATTGTACTTATTTTATTAAGTTTAAGTCTTAAATTACAGATGGGGACTATGCTTCGTTTTTCCCTTCCGGTTTTAATTTTTACCTGGGATTTCTTGTTTTCTGATAATATCCCTATTTATAATAAAATATGCTTAAGCAACGCGTTTTTTGTAGAAAATAAAGGTCGCGAAAAGGAGATAAAAACTGGGTAAGAAGAAAGATAAATGACGAAGAAATTCCAGGGTAGAAAGGGGTTCAAGACTAGAAAAGAAAGTGTTTAATAATATTTTTTATACAGTTTAGATTTAAAAATTGGTGTTGATCGGGGTGAATAGTCCCCGGATCTTTTTACACGCTATATAGAAAAGAAAAACTTTATAAATAAATTATTTTTTCCTCTTTTCCTTTGCAAGCTTCTTCTTTGCGTCCTTGCTACCTGCAGAAGCCTGTTTTTCCAGCTCCTCAAGCTTTTCTCTCTTAGCGCTTTTCTTCTTATCCAGATCTTTTTTAGACATTGCCATAATGTGTACCTTCGTAGGTTTTGGTGAAGTTGCGATATCTGTACAGGCACTATTTATGTAAGATGCCTCAATAGATGTCGCGTAATCTACCTTTTTCAATTGTAAAAGTATTTATCAGTTTCCAGCCGAATAAATCTTTTTGACAGAGTGTCCGGTTAGTTTAAAGGTTTGAACTTCTCCGATACGATTAAAACATTCATGAAAAAGGAATTAAAGGTGATAACTCTCCTAAAATAACCTTTACCTGCTTTATCGTCCTTCTCTTTCCTTCCTGTACTTGCACATTGCCGCGACGAGGCCATTGAATGGAGGAGACGGTCTTCCAGGCCGTGATCTGAACTCAGGATGGAACTGGGAACCAAAGAAGAAACGCTTGCCAGGAATCTCGGCAATTTCCATCCTGTTCTTGTTTTTACCGGAAAAGAGAATGCCGTAAGATTCAAGTCTGTCAACAAACTCCGGGTTAACCTCATACCTGTGGCGGTGGCGCTCGACAATGTAATTGGTCCCGTAGATTTTAGCAGCAATAGAGCCTTCTTTAAGGATGGCTTCATAGTCCCCAAGGCGCATGGTTCCGCCCATTTCTGCAACACCGTTTTGCTCAGGCAGGAGATCAATCACAGGGTAAGGGGTATCTTCATCAAATTCCGTACTGTTTGCTCCTTTGAGTTTAGCCACATTTCTGGCAAACTCAATGACTGCAAGCTGCATGCCCAGGCAGATCCCAAGGAATGGAATATCGTTTTCCCTGGCGAACTTAATTGCCATCATCTTGCCTTCTGTGCCGCGCCCGCCAAAACCGCCCGGAATAAGAATCCCATCATACTGCATCAGCTTGTCAACTTCGGCTGGATTTTCTTCCAGGATTTCGGCTTCAACCATATTGACTTCAACCCTGCACCCGTTATCAATTCCTCCATGTTTGACAGCTTCAAGGATGCTGAGATAAGAGTCCTCAAGATTGGTATATTTTCCGACAATTGCAAGTTTGACCGTATCGGTTGTAGATTTCATCCTTGCAACCATCTCTTTCCACGCACCGTTCTCGACATTGGACTCCAGTTGCAGGTGTTTCATGAGCTGGGTGGTTAATCCCTGCTCTTCTATCTCAAGAGGCACTTCATAAATATCGTCGGCGTCATGAGCGCTGATAACCAGTTCCTGGGGCACGTCACAAAATAGGGCAATTTTTTCTTTGGCGCTTTCCTGAAGAGGATACTTTGATCTTACAACGATTACTTCAGGACTGAGTCCAAGGGCACGGAGTTCCTTTACGGAATGCTGGGAAGGCTTGGTTTTTTGTTCTCCCTGAAGGTCTTCCATAGCCAGGGTGACATGAATAAATGCGATATTTTCGGAAGGTTCTTCTCTGTGCATCTGGCGTACAGCCTCAAGGAAAGGCATGCTTTCAATGTCCCCAACAGTTCCTCCGATTTCAATAAGACAGATATCAGCCCCACTCCTGGCAGCGACCTTTCTGATCCTGTTTTTGATCTCGTTTGTGACATGGGGAATAATCTGAACGGTTTTTCCGAGGTAGTCTCCTCTCCTCTCTTTGGAAATTACTTCTAAGTAGATCTTGCCTGTGGTAAGGTTATGGTCCCTTGTAAGTTCAGTATCAAGGAACCGCTCGTAATTCCCAAGATCCAGGTCAACTTCACCTCCGTCCTTGAGCACAAAAACTTCCCCATGCTGGTAAGGGCTCATGGTGCCTGCATCAATATTGATGTAAGGGTCGATCTTGATAGCCGTAACTTTATAACCTTTGTTTTTAAGGTTTCTGCCAATGGATGCGATGGTAATGCCTTTTCCAAGCCCGCTCATCACCCCACCGGTAACTATGATATACTTCATGGATAAGCTTCCTCATTAGTTTTTCCTAATAGTGGTTTCAGACTGCTAAAGGATATTACGCGGAGTTAGACAGGAAATAATCAAATTAGTAATGTATAAGAAATCTGTCATTAATCCTCTGGTACGAACACAATACCAATATCTTCATGATATAAAAATTACTCCCAACTTCTAAAAATGAACAGACTCAAATAAGAAGGGAAAGTAAGAGAATAGACCTAAATGAAAAAGAGTTCTTTAAATAATAACTAAAGTGCCGGCGGACGGAAAAGCCTGGAGTGAGGGGGAATAAGATGCAGGAAAGTACAATTTCCTTGTCTTCAGGTGACTCCATAATTATAAATATTTATGAATACTCAAAATGGATTTTTCCATGCTTTTCTCAGTTATGAACAAGATGAATTCTTAATTATGCGCCTGAAGTAAATTCACTTAGGGTTCAGAAGTAAATTCTGAGTTCTAAACCTGAAGTTAATCTGAGTTATAAATCTGAAGTTAATCTGAGTTCTAAATCTGAAGTTAATCTGAGTTCTAAATCTGAAGTTAATCTGAGTTATAAATCTGAAGTTAATCTGAGTTCTAAACCTGAAGTTAATCTGAGTTCTAAATCTGAAGTTAATCTGAGTTCTAAATCTGAAATGAGTTCTGACTTATGAACCTGAAAATCAACTCTCAGTTATGAATCTGAAATGAATTGAGTGGATATCAGGTTCAAAATGGATATAAATTTCAGATTTAAAATTGTAGTTCTCCTAAAGGGTTTAGATCTCTTCTGCAATTTTCAGCAGAATATATATCATACAGGTCACAAAAAGTATTGAAAACAAAACCGACTGGGCAAAGCCGACTTTAAACTGCAGGCTCGATGGTAGTATAAAGTAGAGGAAGAATAAGCATACAAGTAGTAAAAAGCCTCCAAAAGCGATATTCATAGGAAGTTTTTCATTTTCACTTATATTTTTGGGAATCTTTCTTTCCGTGGCTGAAAAGCTTCCTGTAAAGCTTCTGTGGATAAAAGATGAAAACCCGCCAAATCCGCTTCCTGATTTCGGGTGAGAGAGCATCTTTACAGGTAGTGTAGCTGAGGATCTTTGAAAACTCAATTCTTCTTCCTTATTTCCTGCATGGGACTCATCTTCGGAGTGTTCCTGCGGCTTTGGATCGATTTTTCCAAGCTGGACTGGAAAACCTTTCTTTCTTGAACCGTAACCCGCTGTGATATAGATCTGCCCTTTTGTAAGCACCCTGCCTTCTTGCGGGATTCTTGCAACTACAGAAACGTATTCTTTCTGAAGCACATATGGGTTATCCCTCAGAAAAATGATCTGA
>Ga0160425_1003001_pt1 | contig 12896 bp, 10 predicted proteins | sample BioMet8_FD_108193 | JGI IMG/M metagenome (GOLD analysis project Ga0160425, IMG submission 108193) | Microbial communities from bioreactor (seeded with sewage sludge) at Lawrence Berkeley National Lab, California, USA - Biofuel... | ecosystem: Engineered > Bioreactor > Anaerobic > Unclassified ...
ACTATTATACTTTTGCTACTTTTGCAAGGCTCACAACGGATCAGTCAACATTTACAAACAACAGGAATTCATTCCTTTATGGAAATAATATCAATCTTGTACGGGTTTAAATTTTTATCTGTCATTGAATTGTAATATTTTGTACCTGACGGCACAACCGAGCTAAATAACCGGTTTATTCTCTAAACATTGCCCCCCCTGGCATTTTTTTATATTGAATTTCTTATATCGAACTCAGATTATTATAATTGAGCATGTCTAAAATATAGCGCAATCCGTTTCCCTTCTTAAAATTTTCACCAATACTTCGATCATTTCCCTGAACCGAACAGAGTGCAGCCACCTCCTGTGTAAGTGAAGCTCATCTCATCAAAGCAATGCCAACGACATACCTTAAACGTACCTTCTGCGATATTGCTGCGATAATTATCGCACAAAACACGTTGGAAGAACGTTGAAATATGCTTTTAGGTACGGCCATGATATGAGCGAAGTAAGACGGAAGAGCTATTAGACCACGTTAAAAAGTGGGAATGTAAGAGAATTTTATTCCAGACCCTGGTCATCAGTTGACCAGATAAAACTAAAAGCCCTTAATACAGAGATTATCAGGGCTTTTAGTTATATATTGCAGTTCCAAATCAGGCTGCAGAAAAATTCAATTTCGCTTTATACTCATTGAATTCTTTAACAAGTGAGGAGAACAAATCTTTAACAGATAATATTCTATCATTTCTCCAGACATTACTTCCTGCGAAAGCATAACCATTACGGAAGTTCCCTTTTAAAGCGGACGTAAGGGAAGCAATAATACAGTATGGCGAAGTGGTAATATCGCAGGTTTTGATACAATTTACAGGACAAATTTTAGGTCGTTTTTTTCCCGCTTCCACTTCCTGGAGAAATGAGCTTTTGATAGCCCTGCCCGGCATCCCGACAGGACTTTTTATAATCATTATATCATCTTTTTTAGCATTTAAATAAGCCTGCTTAAATCCATCTGATGCATCACATTCATAAGTAGTCACGAATCTTGTTGCCATTTGAACTCCTGAGGCTCCAAGTTCCATAATTTTTTCAATATCTGCACCGGTATAGATTCCTCCGGCAGCAATAACCGGAATTTTACGTCCATTTTGACCACCTATTTCATTCGCTACAGTTACTACTTCCGGGATCAATTTTTCAAGCCTGTAGTTTTCATCTTCCAATTGTTCAATTTTAAACCCAAGATGACCTCCCGCTTTAGGTCCTTCCACTACAATGGCATCGGGTAAATAATTATAATTGGTTTTCCATTTTATACAAATCAAATTTGCTGCCCGGGCAGATGAAACGATAGGTACAAGCTTAGTTTTGGAACCAGGAGTTAAATATTTCGGTAGATCAAGGGGAAGACCGGCACCCGAAAAGATTATATCAATCCCTTCCTCAATAGAAGTTTTCACCAAATCAGCATAATTTGAAAGTGCAACCATAATATTTACGCCGATTATTCCAGATGATTTTTGCCTTGCTTGACGGATCTCTTCTTTCAGACCATATAAACAATTCTCAAGATAATCATCAGAGTGTTTTTTGTATAAAAGGCCAATACCGGCAAGGGAAATAACTCCTACTCCTCCTTCATTCGCCACTGCCGAAGCAAGGCCAGACAAGGAAATACCAACTCCCATTCCCCCCTGAATTATCGGAGGGTTAATTTCTAAATTTCCAATATTTAATTTTTCCATTTTTCGATTCTTGCTCAAAAATATTTCTATCGGATTCTCTTTTCCATTAACAAAACTAAGCACAACTATAGAACACCAATAAAAATTGGTTTATCATGCAGGAAAAGGTTAGAAAAGCGGTATTTTGGGATGAAATGCAATATTTTTAGGGATGAATTGCACAGAAAAATTACAGAACAATACTAATTTATTTTGAAACTAATCCCGGGAATTACGAAAATCTGAAATATAATTCCGTGAAACAGGAATTTTAAAGTCACAATCCTCAATAATCAAATAATATCCTTTAGAACTTCCTGAAATACTTTTTACTTTCTTCGTGTTGACAAGCCAACATCTGTGACACTTTTTAAAATCAGGAACGTCTTTAAGATAATTTTCCACGTTGGCTAATGTCTGGCGAAAAAGCTTCTTTCGGTAACCCTGATTTTGTCTCAAAAAAATTTCGATGTAATTTCCGGATGAATGAAAGAGAATCACTGATTCCAAAGGAGCTTTAAAGACATCTTTCCCATTTTCAGCAATTATTTCAATTTCCCTGGCTTTTGTATGATGTTGTTTTTCCTCCAAAAGCCAATGTTTTCCAGAATCAATAACACTTACCACTTTATCTTTCAGGGAATGATTGTAATTAATTATATTAAAAAGCACAAGAGGCAATAATGCAAGAGCCCCTGTTCTGAAAATTGGCAAATCAGTAAAATCAACCTTTCTCACATACCAGACCAAAAGGAAAATAATTACAAACAGATTTAAGAATAACCAAATATTCCATATCATCTCTTTCCGAATGGTCCATTTATCCGGATCAAAAATAGAGGGCAATAGACCAGGAAGCAATAATGTATTTGCCAAAAGAGTTAATGCACTTAACACTCCGGCAGCAAGTACAAAATATCCATCGTTGGCAGATCTGAGAAAATTTATTCCAAATGGCTGGAAATAAAGGACTATTAAAACAAAACCCATACTAACCAAACCAATGGTTTTTACATTGTGCTTAAAATTATTATTAAACGGGTATGGTTGATTTAGATTCTCAAACATTTTGCTTTAGTTTCCTTCTATAATATTTAAAAAAGCCAATATTAATATTTCTATAAAGATGAGTAAATTTTTTGATTCAAACACACAAGAAATTTTTTAGGTGTTGTCACAAAATTTATTGTTTTAGTTAGATTTCAGAATAAAAGGAAATTTTTATTGACGGTTTCAATCATCCGGATTCGCATTTTTTTTTAAATCTCTTCTGTATTAATTGAATATCAAATTGACGATAAAAAAAAAGCTCCGAAGTAAATCCTTCGAAGCTATTGCGGTCTGGACGGGGCTCGAACCCGTGACCCCATGCGTGACAGGCATGTATTCTAACCAACTGAACTACCAGACCAATATAACTAAATCAAAAAAAGCGGTTTGGACGGGACTCGAACCCGCGACCCCATGCGTGACAGGCATGTATTCTAACCAACTGAACTACCAAACCATTTTGACCTTAACAATTCTAAAAAGAACTTGTAAAATGTGGTGCAAAGATACACCATTTTTCGGCTTTACAAATTTATAAAAACCAATTCATAAAAAAATATTGAGTGACTATGCCTGAAAAATGAATTTTTAAACTTCATTTTCCAAATGATGTCTAAAAAAAGAGAAATGCACGCTGCCATATACCCTTAATTCAGTAAAATCCGGATGTGAGGTAAAATTATTTTGTTTGCCATGCTCCAAAATAAAAAGACCCTGTCTATCAAGAAGATTACTATTCATAATCAAATCAGGCATTTCAGGCAATCGCTTTAAATCGTAAGGTGGATCAGCAAAAATAATATCAAATTGTTCTTTCGATTTTCCAATAAACCTGAAAACATCCACATTGAAGGGTTTTATTCTATTTTTCAGATTTAATTTTTCAATCACAGAGCAAATAAAGACGAAATGGAACCTGTTTAGTTCTATACAAGTAATCGAAGGACAGCCTCTCGAGGCAAATTCAAAGGATATACCACCTGTTCCGGAGAAAAGATCCAGAATTTTGCTATTTTCAAAATCAAGACGATTAGAAAGAATATTGAAAAGATTTTCCCTTGCGAAATCTGTAGTGGGACGTGCTTTAAAATTCTTTCCCGGATTAAAAATTCTGCTTTTAAACTCTCCACCAATTATTCGCATTTATAAACATTTAACAAAGATGAAAAATAATGTTCCGGCAGCTGATTAAAAGTATAACTGTATTGAAAAGTATTTTCCGGCCTGGCAAACGAAGTTTTCCTGATAAACTTCTTTAAAAGATGATAAACGGGAGATACCTGTGGAAGATGACCGTGTATGATGACCTCCGATTCTTCAGGCGAAAGCTTTAACTGATCAAAAACGTAGAGAACATAGTACAAAATATCTCTTTCTGTCTGATAATTAAAACAATTGCTTAGTAAGAGTTTCGGCCCTTTTAGAATGGCAATTTCAAAATAGTCTCGTAAAAAATTCAAATGGACCTGTTGGCGTGACGGATAGTTAAGATTGTCCTTCAATCCCTTTTCAATCAGAGGAAACAAATTATGCCGAATTGCAGCTGAAGGGAAAATCTCCCCCAGGTATTCACTCAGATTTTGAGGCATTGCAAAAAGGCACCAGGCGCCGGTCCTTTGGAAAAAGCTGTTTCTGACGACAAATCCTTTCTCAAGCGGATGATTAAAACTCAAAATTTTAGCCGACTCTTTCTCGGAATAAAAAGCGGCTGGAACAAAAGTAAATATCCCGGTAGAATAAAGAATTTCAATACTCTTATATTCTAACCTCATTAAGCTTTCTTTTTCAACTATTTCTTTGACCGATTTCAATAAAAGCCTGGGCCTTTTCAGAAAAAAATTATATCCGTTTAAGACAATATATTTTCCTTTTATCAGGTCCAAAATGGTAAAATACAAACCATCAGGACTAATCTGCACTGATAAATGGAAATTTTTTGTTAGTGTGTTATCAAAAGATTTGTCTATAAAACAGATATCACGCATTATTTTTGTAATATATTTGTTTGAACAGGTTACCTGCAAATTTATAAATATTAATCCAATCCAGGCAAAAGTAATGATAAACAGCTTTATTTCTGATCTGATTATAAAGGAAATTGGTTACGAACCAACTCCTTCCCAGAGCATCCTGGCTGGTCAGCTTTCCAATTTCATATCTTCTGATGTCAGCAACAGAACATTTTTAATAAAAGGATATGCCGGAACCGGAAAAACAACCGCGATCAGTGCTCTGGTAAAAGCCCTGGAAAAACTCAAAATTCACTCTGTTTTATTAGCTCCTACGGGCAGGGCCACCAAGGTTTTATCTCAATACACGGGAAGACAAGCGAGTACGATACACAAAAAGATATACAGGAAACAGTCGGGTGACTGGTCCGGTCGATTCTCTCTCGACCGTAACCTGCACAAAGATACAGTATTCATCGTGGACGAAGCATCCATGATCTCCAATACAGCCCAGGATCAATCAGTATTTGGCTCCGGATATTTACTCTCCGATCTTATTGAATATGTAAATTCAGGGATAAACTGCAGACTGATCATTTCAGGCGATACTGCCCAACTTCCTCCGGTAGGATTAGCCATCAGCCCGGCACTCGATAAAAAGGAACTACAAAGTTTCAATCTTGAAATTATGTCCTGTGAATTGACTGATGTCGTCCGCCAGTCAGAAGATTCTGGTATTCTGGCTAATGCAACTTACCTGAGAAATCTGCTCTCTGAAAATATCTTTTCCGGTTTTTGGAAAATTAACACCGGGTTCCCTGATATAATCAGGCTATCTGGTTCAGATCTTATTGAAGAAATATCCTCATGTTATGATCATTTTGGCACAGAAGAAACCATCATCATAACACGCTCCAATAAAAGAGCGAACCAGTTTAATGAAGGGATCAGAAGATCAATTCTCTGCAGGGAGGAGCAAATCTGCCGGGGGGATCTCCTGATGGTGGTGAAAAACAATTACTTTTGGTCAAAACAATCTGAAGAGTTTGAATTCATTGCAAATGGTGATGTTGCAGAAGTCGTACGGATAGGAAAATATGAAGAGATTTATGGATTCCATTTTGTAAACGTAACCCTTAATTTTATTGATTACAAGAATGTTTCCATTGACTGTAAGATCATTCTTGATTCCTTGCTTATTGATGCTCCTGCTTTAACCAATGAGCATAACAGGAAATTGTATGAAGCCATTGCAGAGGATTTCCCTGAAATCCATAACAAGAGGAAACTATGGGAAAAAATAAAGGAAAACGAATATTATAATGCATTACAGGTAAAGTTTTCCTATGCTGTAACCTGCCACAAAGCCCAGGGCGGCCAGTGGAAAGCCGCCTTTATCGATCATGGTTACCTGACAGAATCAATGATTGACAGGGAATTTTTAAGATGGGCGTACACTGCTTTTACAAGAGGCACCGAAAAGCTTTACCTCGTCAATTTCAGCAAGGAATTTTTCAATCAACAGGAAACAGACTGATTATCTTTCCGGATCTCGAAATGATCGCCATCGTTGACAGCATATGTATTGGGGAAAATTTCCCTGGCTTCATCAACCAATACATTAACATCCTTGTACCTGCTTGAAAAATGTCCGATGATCAACTTTCCCACATTAGCCTTTAAAGCTATCTGAGCTGCCTGTTTTGCGGTAGAATGATAGGTTTTTACAGCCAATTCACTGACCGCATCGCTGAAGGTAGCTTCATGATAAAGCAAATCTGCTCCTTCAATCACCGGAATGATCTTTTCAAGCATGACAGTATCGGTACAATAGGCAAAAGAACGCGGTTTTTCAGCAGGCAAAGTTAAATCACTGTTGGGGATCACTGATCCATCTGAAAGGACTAAATCGGCCCCTTTTTTTATTCTGATCCTGTCCAGGAAGGGAATATTCAGCTCCATGACCTTTTCTTTCCGCAAATGAAGATCCTGTGGTTGTTCGCGAAAAATAAAACCGCAACATGGGATTCGATGTTTCAGTGGAAAGGATTCTACTTTGATTTTAGAATCTTCATAAACCACCGCATTTCGGCGAAAATTCAAAGGATGAAAAATTATCTTCAGATTCAGGTCATTCATGTATTTCATCATTGTAGAAAGGATCACCTGAAGATCAGAGTGAGAATAAATATGAACCTCCCCCTTTTTGCCGTTCATACTCATCGAAGAAATCAAACCCGGCAGCCCGAAAATATGATCACCGTGAAGATGAGAAATAAATATATGATTGATTCTTCCAATCTTTTTACCGTATTTCTGCAGTTGAATCTGGGTGCCTTCCCCACAGTCTATAAGGAAAAGCCTTTCGTTTTGGCTTACCACCTGTGATGTGGTAAAACGCTCAGGAGAAGGTGTTGCAGAACTACTGCCCAATATGGTCACATCAAAAGGAAGCATCTTTCATTTATTCATTTCATTCAAATATAAGAGATTTTACTTTACAGAAGAAAAACTCACAGGTATTGTGGGCTCCAAAGTTTAGGGGTTTCATGTTTCAAGGTCTCAATGTTTCAAGGTTTCAAAGCATTATAGTGTTTGTAACTTTGAAACCTTGAAACTTTGAAACCTTGAAATCCTTAAAAAAAAATCCGGCCTAAGCCGGATTTTCATCTTTATTTAATGTTTGCATTTGCGTTAGCATCTTTTTCGCCTCTTCCTGATCGGAAGCAATGGTCAGGATGGTATCAAGCATTGCCAATTTTACAAGCTTTTCCACTCCCGGTGAAAGATTACAGATAATAAAAATACCCTTTGACTCCTCACATAACCTGTTACCAACCAGAATCGAACTCAAACCCGAAGAATCACTGTAAACACAATCTTTCAGATCGAGAATAATCTTATTTTCTCCCTTATTGACCAGCATTACCAATTCCGCTTTCAATTCAGGGGAGATAAAACTATCAAGTCTTTGATTAGTTACCTCGATATAGGAGTAATTTTGTTCTTTTTTAATAACGAAATTCATAGATACAATTTAAACATTATTTTAGGAAAAATAATCTCTAATTATCTTTTTTCTCCTTTTCTTCCATTTGGGTCCTTAAAGCAGCTAATTCACTGATGTCGCCAAGGGTTGTTTTTTCAATACTCTCTTTCACAGCTTTCATACCTTTCTGAGTTTGCTTTGCAGAAGCTTTCTTCTTTGCAGTTTCTTCAGTCTTCTTGGCATCTTCATATACTCTGGAATGAGAAAGAATAATCCTCTTGGCTGATTTTGAGAATTCGATTACTTTGAATTCCAATTTTTCATCAAGTTTAACGCTCGAACCGTCTTCCTTGATCAGGTGACGTGGAGTAGCAAATCCTTCAACTCCGTATGGCAATGCGATGACTGCGCCCTTATCGAACAGTTCAACCACCGTACCTTCATGAATGGAGTCCACGGTAAAGATAGTTTCAAATACCTCCCATGGATTTTCTTCAAGTTGCTTGTGGCCAAGGCTTAAACGACGGTTATCCTTGTCAATATCAAGAACCTGAACTTCAATCTGGGCACCGATAGAGGTAAATTCAGAAGGATGTTTAATCTTCTTGGTCCAGCTCAAATCACTGATATGAATCAAACCGTCAACCCCTTCTTCAATTTCTACAAATACTCCGAAATTGGTGAAATTCCTTACAACAGCGGTATGATTACTGCCGATAGGATATTTGGTTTCAATATTTTCCCATGGATCGCTCTTCAATTGTTTGATTCCAAGTGACATCTTACGTTCATTCCTGTCAAGAGTCAAAATAGAAGCTTCTACTTCGTCACCGACTTTCAGGAAGTCCTGAGCAGAGCGTAAATGTTGTGACCAGCTCATCTCAGAAACATGGATAAGACCCTCAACTCCGGGAGCTATTTCAATAAATGCACCATAATCAGCAATCACAACAACTTTACCTTTAACAACGTCACCGACCTTCAGATCCGGATCCAGGCTGTCCCATGGATGAGGTGTCAGCTGTTTCAAACCTAAAGCGATACGTTTCTTATCATCATCGAAGTCAAGAATAACAACATTGATCTTCTGATCAAGCTGAACGACTTCACTTGGATGTGCTACACGACCCCAGCTCAAATCTGTAATATGAATCAAGCCGTCTACTCCTCCAAGATCGATAAATACTCCGTAAGAGGTGATATTCTTGACGGTTCCTTCAAGAACCTGACCCTTTTCAAGTTTGGAGATGATCTCTTTCTTCTGTTGTTCAAGCTCTGCTTCAATAAGCGCTTTATGTGATACAACAACATTACGGAACTCATGGTTAATTTTGACAACCTTGAATTCCATGGTCTTGTTCACATATATATCATAATCACGAATTGGCTTCACATCAATTTGTGAACCGGGGAGGAATGCTTCAATGCCAAATACATCGACAATCATACCACCTTTCGTACGGCATTTGATAAACCCGGTAATAATTTCATCATTTTCAAGGGCAGCATTCACACGATCCCAACTGCGCATCGAACGAGCCTTCTTATGAGATAAGGTTAACTGACCTTTTTTATCTTCAAGTGTTTCGACATAAACTTCTACTGTATCTCCGACTTTCAGATTTGTATTGTAACGGAATTCATTCACCGATACAATTCCATCAGATTTATAGCCGATGTCAACAACAACTTCTCTTTTGTTCATTGAAATGACTTTCCCGTCAACAACTTCCTTCTCCTGTAAAATGGAAAGGGTATTGTCGTAGAGATCCATCATTTCCTGTTTGCTGGCAGCCGTGTTGTTTGATTTGGAACCTTCGAATTCGTCCCAGTCAAAGTCTTTCTCAGGCTCCGGTGTAGTTTCTTTCAGGTTTTTAGTATCCGGGGTCGATACCATTTCAGGAGATTTCTCTACTTCAGGAGATTTCTCTACTGATTCATTAGTTGCATTCTCATTAATTTCACTCATGCAGAAAAATTCTTAATACTAATAAATTAGACATTATTTTAATTGTGGGGCAAAAGTAATTATTAATTCTCTAAATGCATTATTATTTAATTTTTTTTACAACAAAAACACCCTTTTTCATGCTTATTATTAACTTATAAGACCTCAAAATTCCTTCTCGTTATAGGATGTTAAATTGACAAATAAGAAAAACTGAACTATATTTGGATTAAATTTCAGAGGTTACACCGGTATAAATCACCGGAGCCTGCAATGGCAGTCATAAATCAGTAACTGGAACATTGATAGAAACAAAATTAATGATTTAAGATGAAAAAAATGGAAATCCCCGCCTATATATCAGAAAAGGCAAACGAATGGCTCTCCGGCAATTATGATGAACAAACCAAAAGAGAAGTAAAGAAACTCCTTGACCAGGAAGACAGCGGTCCTCTGATCGATGCCTTCTACCGGGATCTGGAATTTGGCACAGGCGGACTGAGAGGGATTATGGGGGCAGGATCCAACAGAATGAATATCTACACGGTTGGTGCAGCCACACAGGGATTGTGCAATTATCTGAAACGAGCTTTCAGCGATTTGCCTGAAATCAAGGTAGCAATCGGACATGATTGCCGGAATAACAGCAGGCTTTTTGCTGAAACTTCTGCAGGCATATTTTCCGCCAATGGCCTTAAAGTCTTTTTGTTTGAAGACCTCCGCCCCACTCCTGAACTTTCATTTACTATCCGTAAACTGGGACTACAGAGTGGAATTATCCTCACCGCCTCGCATAACCCGAAAGAATACAACGGTTATAAGGTCTATTGGAACGATGGTTCTCAGATTGTCGAACCTCACGACGTTCAGATCATAAAAGAAGTCGAAAAGGTAAAGGTGAATGACATTCTTTTCAATGGCCCTAAAGAAAACATCACCATTATCGGCAAGGAGATTGATAAAGCATTCCTTGAAAAAGTGATCTCCGTATCGCTTTCTCCGGAAGCGATTCAAAACCATAAAGATCTTAAAATAGTTTATACTCCTATCCATGGCACTGGCGTAAGACTTGTCCCGATGGCTCTTGCCAAAATGGGGTTTACCAATGTGATCCATATTCCGGAACAGGATGTGGTGGATGGGAATTTTCCAACTGTCATTTCTCCAAATCCTGAAGAACCGGCTGCAATGGCTCTTGCCTTGAAAAAAGCAGCAGAAGTGAATGCCGATCTGATGATGGCAACCGATCCCGATGCCGACAGATTGGGGGTTTCAGTGAAAAACGACAAGGGAGAATTTATTCTTCTCAATGGGAACCAAACCTTTTTAATTTTTCTCTATTACATCATTACCAGGAGAAAAGAACTGGGTTTGCTTAAGGGAAAAGAATATGTGGTAAAAACAATTGTTACCACTGAGCTTGGAGCTACCATAGCCAAAGAAAATGCGGTGGAATATTATGATTGTTACACAGGATTCAAATACATCGCCGAAGTAATCCGTGATAACGAGGGAATCAAGGAATATATCGGCGGCGGGGAAGAAAGTTTCGGGTTCCTGCCTGCTGATTTTGTCAGGGACAAGGATGCCGTCAGTTCCTGTGCATTAATGGCTGAAGTAGCCGCCTGGGCAAAGGATCAGGGGAAAACGCTGTTTGAAATTCTTCAGGATGTTTACCTGCAGTATGGTTTTTCTAAGGAGCGGATGAAATACATAGTCAGGACCGGCAAAAGCGGCGCAGAAGAAATTGAACAGATGATGATTAATTTCAGGGCAAATCCTCCGTTACAGTTAGCAGGTTCAAAATTGGTTCTCATCAAAGATTATGAGACTTTAACGGAAAGAAACCTGGTGACCGGCGAAGTAAAAAAAATCAATCAGAAAGTCACCTCAAACGTTCTTCAATTCTTCACGGAAGACGGTTCCAAGGTTTCCGTCCGTCCTTCGGGAACAGAGCCTAAAATAAAGTTCTATATTGAAGTAAAACATCCTTTAAAATCAAGGGATCAGTATTACCAGATTGATGAGCAATGTGAGTTGAAAATAGAAAAGGTAATGTCAGATTTGGGACTATCGTAGAATAAAACGTGAAATAAAAAATCAATTTATTGTACACTAAACCTAATGCTAAACCTATGAAAAATTTATTTTTATTGGTTTTCATATTCTTTATTACAATAATATGTAGCTGTAAGAAAGAGGGAACATCAGTTACGCCAACATTTGAAAACATCTCCGGTATTTGGCAATTGGAGGATTACACCAAAAACGGCGTCAGTTTTTTTAATGATGGCGACTATTCAAACAATTATATCATGTTCTATTCCACCTATTATTTTTCATGTAGAACAGGAAATTCCAATAGCTCCAATTATAAACGAGGAATTTTTAGTATCGTTGGAAATAAACTCATCCTTTCATTTTTCAATCCTCAGACTTCCACTTTTAGTGCAGAATCCAAACTTGAAGTGGGAGGATTAAATAATAACCAAATCACATTGAAGGATAATGCCATCGACAACGGAACTACCTATACCTGGAAGTATGTTTATAAAAAAGTTTCAAATCCGACCACCTACAAGGTCTCTAACAATACCAATGCGACACTGACTTTTGCATCTTTCTACGACGATGCCTCTGGAATAAAAGATTTCTGTTATCATGGAACAATTATTGGCGGAAAGGTTTCAATAGATGCTGTTTACACAACAAGAAACCGGATTATTCTTGGTATAATTACTCCAGATTTCTACTATTTTACGGTGCATCCCCAATCTTTATCAGCAGGGAAGGAAAATGAAATCATTTTAGCAGACACTACAACGGTTATATCAACGGAGAGGAATGCGAACATCAGCAAGCTTTCGCTGAAATCCTTGCCCAATAAAAAAATAACAACGGTAAGAGAAGCTTTGCTGAAAAATTCGTTTTAAGTCTGCATATTTGTCATAAAATTTTCAATTCCTTGTTAAAAGTGGGCTGATGCAACGTCAGTTGAGATGGATAATGAGAAGTTTTTTCTTCGCTAAATAAACGTAGTATAACTGAAGAAAAGATTTAAAATTCAATTTCTACACACTTATTGTACACCCTTCCCCCAAAGAGCTGGCATGTTTTTGAAACCTGCCAGCTCTCCCGCTAAAAACACCCTACTGACCCGTCCTGAATTTTGTTTACTCTTTTGAATTAAAAACTTTAACTTTTTTCTTTCTTCTCAATAATTACCTTTGTCTAATCAGGTGAAACGG